>Ga0224511_10002862_pt1 | contig 11990 bp, 10 predicted proteins | sample SF_May12_sed_USG_2_FD_169988 | JGI IMG/M metagenome (GOLD analysis project Ga0224511, IMG submission 169988) | Sediment microbial communities from San Francisco Bay, California, United States - SF_May12_sed_USGS_8_1 | ecosystem: Environmental > Aquatic > Marine > Sediment | place: USA... | reverse complement strand
GTGTATTGATAAACAATAGAAGTATGTTAAGAACCAGATTTATTTCGACATAAACTTAATTACACTTTTTTTAACAGAATAGCTTTTTGGGGCGTAAATACACTAATGACTAACTTTTACCCCCCCTTTATTATATTGCTGATATCTTCTATGTTAATTCTTTGAGCAACGTTAAATTGACAGTAAATCAAGTTCAGAGCATTTAAAGGCAATTTATCAATTTTGAAAAACATAATCTTAACAGTTTTGGATGAAATACTCTTTTTAAAAACATAACCCTATTTTTTTAAATCACAAACTTGTAATTGTTTTTTCGTGTGCAGAATAAATTCCACAACTGAGAAAACACTTTTTTATTATATAAAATTTACTTATACACCAACTTTTTTGAAAATTTAGAAACTATGCAGTAAGCAACTCCAGTCGCATTTTTGGACAATTTCTTCATTATGAAACCCTTTTCACATAGTTTAAGTGCAGGTGGAGTCGTACAAATGTGTGTTTGCATTCTATTTAATGCACTTCCGGTTTGGCAGGACACCCTTGCTCGATGTTTGAGATTAAATAATCAATATTCAGCCTCTGTTGATAGAATATAGTGATCTTAACATTTATTGCGTTCTTCTGAATCACAGGAATAAATCGCCCTTGAGATAACTTCGAAACAACTTGTGACGTCATCATAACAAAAGTAACGTTCCCCGACATGATCTTGTCGGGGAAACGTCATTTTACAATGAATATGATGCAATTAACTCATATTCAAAATTAAAATTAATTTTAAGCAAACCATACTAAACTGTATTTGTTTCAAGTTTAAGCATGCGTTTGTGTCATTACGGCTTCTAAAAAAATACACTTCACGTAAACTGTGTTATGCATATGTTCGAATCCTTTTAATTTTACATTTCCTTATTAATTGTTAATCATTTACAATTAAATTTGAAATATTTTAATATCAGCGGATTATGGATAAGCGTAACGTCAAAATCGTATGTGACCCCCGGAAGTCGCTTCAGTCAATTAAATTCGATAGTTCTAAACCTCTCTGTATTTCGCAGTTTGATTAAAATGCACGGTAGTGAAATTTCATAACCTTACGCCTCCTAATAACGCTAAAATTATAACATGGACATGGGGGCGTTAGAAGTTTTCTTAAGTGTATAATGGCGGCTATTTGCGATGTTTATTCAACTTACAACAATATATTAGTAAAACGCATTGGAGAAACTTATATCGGAACAAATAATATTTTTTTGAAATTTACGGAAAGCCAAATCTACTAAACATTTATTACTTACTGTCTGGAATCCGTACTACACCGCTAACAACGCATGTTTTGGTGGAAATAAAGCCAAAACGTTGGTACATGTCGTAATATTCAGGAAACAACTTGTACCCATTCGCATCCATAACTAGCTTTCGCTTTGTATAATAAGCTACCAGGAAACAGAACAAGTTGCGGTGAACGAAACTGCCAAAACCACTACGAAACGGCTGGGTACAAACTATGAAACTGGCACCACGTGTGCACTGATTGATGTTCTGCAAAAAGGTAAATGAAACATGATATACTAGCATAAACATAAAACCTCAAAGGGTTGTGGGGACTTGCGTCTCACCGGAACGAGGAGTGAGTTCTTCATAAGGTTCGATATCACAACGTCTGGTTACTTTGTCTTTCATAGCGCATATGAAGAAGCAGTCTGTAGCTTTAGACACAAAGATGATTGTGCTGTTAAACATAGGAACGCTTGCTTGGTGGAATGACCGCGTTGATGTAACCTTAACCTAATAATCTAATGGTTGACAAACGACACTAAATCGAAAAACACACACAAACGCACGCACGCAAGCACAAATAAAATAAAACATTTAAAGGTTGCGAATACCAGGGTTGCAGCCAGCAATTTCCTGAAGCTGACAACCCTCTTCATATAACTGATCGTATTCGTCATTAGCATCACAAGCTGACTCGATTCTTCAATACGATCAGTTGGGCTTCTTTTGTCCATGATCATTTGTTATTTACTAAACGATCGTAAGTATGTCTGTTTGTGTGGAATTGTTGGCTTACCGTCACACTTAAACGGAGATCGATTCTTTTTTGCAATGATTGCGACAACATTCGTTTTGTGGAGTCATTTTGAGCAATCATACTTTTGGTAACTTCAAACCGAAGAGCCCTAAAACAAACACATTCAGTCAATATTTCCAAAGTCAACCGTGTTAAGAAACAATGAATTACTTTACTATAGTCTAAATTCTTTAAAAACTATTTAAAACTAACCTGTGTACGTTTTGAACTTTCGTAACCATGCTTTGAAATCCACGGTCTGTAAAGTTGTTCCTTTGTTGCAAGTGTAACAGGGTTTGGAGAACGTAGGTAGAAAAATGTACGTAGCTTGAGATGAACCAACGTTGTATAAATTCTTCCTGAAGTTTTGATGTCAGCTCACGTGCTTGCTATTAAACAGGTATTCAAACAATAAAATATTTGCAATAGTAACTTCGCGGATTATAGTGTAAACCTTTATTTCTTATAAAAGGGAGGCGAGCAAATACCTCTAGGAAGGGAAATCATGTGTGAACTATATAGATGAGGATACTTTAACTTTAAACACGTTTACCTATTTTATCAAAAAGGTTTGGGTAACTATCATTTTATTTTCAAGAATAAGAAAAGCGTAAAGTAGAAACTAGTTTATCCTATTGTTTGTATCTTTCTTAGGTAACTGTAAACAGGCCTTTCAACTAGGATCGATTTGGGAAAAATCCACACATTTTTATCCTGTTAGTAAAGATATAGAATTGCCATGGCATAATGATCACTCATTACATTTAGTGCCATAGACAGATTTTTAAAGATGCTTATCACATATCTTGACACTTATAAATTCATCACAAGTTTGTACAAAAAGGAAGAAACATGTCTGACAAAGCGGAAAGTATTTAAAACTAATAGAGGATTCTGCTCTGTTGAAACTTTTACAGTCTTGAGAATTTGATTATTAAACATCCAGAACCCTGTAACTGCTGTACAGAATCTATGCCAAGCCATTTTGTTAAAATACTTTTTTACCTTTCTGTTTTTAGTAATAATAAATATGATCCTTAAATTGAAAATAAAACTTCACTCCGGTAAGAAAGTTATAGCCTGTCAAACATGTACACCTTCAACACCCGAACATTTTATTGTTTTAAAAATGATCCAAAAGTCAACCCTTTTAAAGTTCTTGTAGAAAAATGCAAACTTTACAGATGTCCCTCTATAATTTCGTTCAAGGACATTTCAACGCAATAAAACAACCCATTTTATAGCAAAATAATCATTTGTTTTAAAGTTTTCATCCATAAAACATGCGCGACTAAATTGTCTAAAAGATAAAACAGATTTTTATAGGTAAAACAAACCTCAACAACAACAAAAAGCAAATTAAATTAATATGATCCGCAGTAACTTGGATTCATATTATTAACGATTAATATTTCATATGTGTGCAATGAAAATCGTAAGAAAACTGATTAAATACAGGAGTATTCGCTTGTGCCTGGCGTATGTCCCCTTTATTTAAGTAAATATATTATATTATATATATAACACAAATCAGAGTACAAAATCCATAGTTTCTTTAGAGCTTTTAAAACTTGTAACTTCGCATTAAGCGCATATATCTTTTAGCGAATAACTGTCAGTTCTTTAATGCTGCTTCGTGAAATATTTGATCTAAAATAATAATGTTCGAAATGCATGTAAATGGAAAGTACAACACGTCTGTTATTCTTAACAACAATATAATGACATTTCTTAAACAATAGTGTATGCCGCAAGCAAAAGTGAAATGTTCTGCTTATGATCAGTGCATTTCTTCCAGTAAATAAATTGTTTTCTGAAATATCTACAATTTTACATTTGGCAGCGCGAAGCAGCTTTAAAATAAATAGTTTCATCTACGAACTGGTTCTTGTTAACGCAATCGTAATTGACACATTTGATTTAATTGCCACACATCAGATCCCGCCTCTTCACGCATGTCGCTAGCGGTTATAAAGAAGCAGTTAATTCTGAACGATAACCAGGTTATCACATTCAACCGTGCTGATAACCAAAGGTAATGCGACTGAAAATTTGACAAATACTGTAATTGGTCAAAATATAATTCCATACATTAAATGCAAGTGTTTGTTGCCTGTTTACAGTTTTGACGTAGTGTGTACTTTTAAATAAATTGCTTGTCGTAGATCTTTCATTTAATTTAAGATTGTACAGGTTAAAGTACAATCAAAATTATATTGTCGTAAAAATGTGTGAAATATAAATTATACGTCAATTCACCGAAGTTAAAAATTATTTCTAGTATTTTGAACATTGCAAATGTGATTTTGCACTATTTTGGGAAAAAGGCACTTAGTCTCGATCTTAGTTAACAAACACATACGAATTCTCACTTTATCATTTTTTACATTTTTTATCTTTAAACTTTAAATTGGAATGTTTTTATTGTGTGATTAACTATCTTCGGTAGTGTTCGTTATCTATAAATAACTATGTATACAGCAGTCATACAATAAAAGCAATTCGTTTTACCTATTGTTTACTACATTAATTTATCGAAAAGTGGCTCAGTGGTAAATGTTTTGGGCTGTAAATCATGATTACATGGGTACACATCCGGATAAAACATTTTTTTTAATTTTATTTTTTTCTGCTGTCTTGTCTGATCTCTTTACGAATGTTGAACAGAGTACTTCTATTCACTCCAGTTGCAGCAAACGTGCGTTCGACAAACGTAGAATAATGATGATGTTCGAACTCTGTGAACAACTGTGTATTTGCAATCATCTTCTTCTTATTACATCGTAATGGAACACTCGACTATCGTTTCGACATGTTTGACTGTTTGCTATATTTTGCAGCAGCGCAAATTACACGCAATCATGTGTTATAAAACTCTATTTCAGGCCCGGTAATTTGAACCCGTGTTCAACTTCGCAGTCAAACACTTATACCACTGCGCTACAGATATCGTTATCAAGCTAGTTTGATATGTTCATACCGGTACATAATGCATGTACAGTAGACTACAGCACGAATGTGCCTGGCGTAACGAATGAATAACACGTGAAAGTGGGTAAACAAAATTGGCGGCCCCAACTTATTGCCGAAAAAGCTATTTATGGAGTGTTTAATCGTTAACTTAGATTAATAAATATGTTTAAAAATTACTTTTAACTAACAATACTGATACATATAATATGGATAAATTGCATAGCTTCTCCTTTTATTTATAACGAACATTCAGGGTTACCTGTGACTTAGGAATTACTTCTTTATAGATGTCGCCGTACTTGACATCAACAGTGTTGGCTAAGAGTAACCCGTCTTGTGACGACAAATTTGGTTGTCCATTAGATCTGTAAAGACAATTAAACTTTAATAGAAATACTGTATGAATGTATATTCAGTTTGTATTAAATCATGGTGTATGCCATAGAGAAAGCTAATTTAAAATAAAGCATACACTGCAGGGTAAAGATTTATCCTCTTGTTTTACAATGAACATTTCAATTAGATATTACCTTCGAGCAATGCCTTTAAATTCTTAAATGATGATCAACCAATAGTTTGAAACGAGATCTATAAAATAATCTATTCTATGTGAGGTGGGGTGATATATTAAACAAAAACACTCGCTCGACTATCGCTGTCTTGCCAGTGACCCTTAATACTGAAGCTGAATATGCTTTAAGTTAAATGTGATAGAAAAGTTGCTGCAAGAACATTTTTATTTCATTAAACGTCTTCACCAAAACTGAGCAAAACTGCCCCCAAAACATTTGTTACAAGTATATAAAGGTTTTCGAAAGATATCTGTTTGTGTGTCACAAACTGAAAAAGGGGCATAACCTGGTCGATCTTTATGCCAAAGTTATTGAATGTATCAGGTGCCTTCATGCTAAAAAGGTGTATGAAATTGCATTGTCGCACCATTTGTAGTTTTAGATGATGTCAACTTTTATAACACTTCTTAACGAAGGTGAAAACGCTGACGTTAACACCCACGCCGACGAAAAGGTGACCGAAAAAGCAAAGTATTCTTCAAGCTCAAACGGTCCCTGTAATTATTATGCAAGAGTACTGTTACAATGTCTTACCTCAGAATAGTGTGGTATATTTCAACTTCATCACATATATTCTTTAAAACATTTATCATTTGCAGATCGCCCTTCGACACAATGGATTGCATAAACACTGCGAGCTCATTTGCAACTAATTTCGATGCGTCCAGGTGTAATAAATGCAAACTAGGACTAGGCTCTGAACTTTGTGGATTGCTCTTGTTTTCAAACTTAACGCTGTCATAACGAAATCCCATAGGCTTCATGATCCTCCATATTCGCTCCATTTCGAAAGCACCTGCAATACAACAGAACTACACTAACAGTTCCATATAAAAATTATGTTTGCAACTGTTATCATTCAAACCAGTAAACTATTGTTATAAGAAATAACTTTACAATGGTACATCAGTGCTGAGTCTTCTTAAGTTATCAAAAATAATGTATTTTTGAACCTACGACAGTATAATTTAAGTTACCTTTGTATGCAATAATGCTTAACAATATAATAGCAATAACCATTGCACGGGTGACAACAGTTCGCATTGTAAAGAGTTTTCCAAATGTCATTGTAGAATTCTACAAATAACAAAAACATAATCATTAGTATCATTTTTAAGACACCACTGTCTATCAATAAATAGTATACGGCAAAAGCTCAACTATTATATCCAAAAAGTGTTTTATCATAAATCTCCTACCGCAGTTATCCACTTTGATTTGCTTGTAATCTTCATGGAGTCAATAACAGCTAGTTTTCATCAAAATTTGTAGACTGGGCACCTATCATAAAATTATCTTTTAATTACTTCAAAACATAAATGCTTAACAAATTGACTAACCCAATGCCACCCCAGGTGGAACCAAAGATTTGTAATAATAATAAAATCTTCTTTATACAAAATGTATTATTAGCATCTTATACTTAACATTACAATTAGTCTGGCTCAGTAATTGTCCTAAGATTTTTGATGTACTAAAGATCGGGGGCCGCCATTATTCTGCTTTGCCTGACGTACTTTTACTTGCATAATAAGACCGGGACCCAGACATATAAGCTCGACTTATCACAGAACAGCGTAAAAGCGTAAAACTAGGTCGGTCACACGTACTTTACGCGTAGCAGCAGCGAAGCGTCTCTCGCACTTTGGCTACAGCCAGGAACTACGCAACAAACGTCGACCTCAACACAAGGGCCTATACATCATCACATCGCTTGCAACACACACACACACGAATGACATTAACGTAACGTCAAACCTATTATATATAAGATCGGATCTATGATCGAAAAATATGTTGATGATATAAAACACGAAAATACCCTAATCAAAGCTTAAAACGTCATCCTGTCAAGTAATGCCGTCAAAGGTCACAGACTCACAACTCACAATCCGAAATCAAACAAGAGAGAGAGTGGAAATGCAAATGCGTAGAACTGATTAGAAAATGGCATTGAAAATATTGACACAATTCAACAGGATCAAGTAGACCAAAGCTTCCGCCAACACCTAACTGACAACTTGGTATAGATGGGGACTCTCTAGAGCTAACCGCCGCCTACAATCTTCCGGGACGGGTGGCCGAGCTATACTAGTCAAGTGCACACGACAGTCGGACCGTGACAAGATACTTAATGCATATAAACGAAAACGCAACAGCGAACCTGTACGAGTACAAGTTGTTGAAGATCTACCAGAAACGGTGGCAAAGGCGCGCACGGAAATGTATCCCTATCTAAGACAGAGCTATGACGAAGGAAAGAGTGCCTTCTTCATATACATTTATGATAAACTCATAGTTGACGGCGAATCATATATTTAGGACCAAGTCGAAAAGAAGCCCGTTCTGGAGAGAAAACAGCGGTGTGGCCAAGACCCACGATTCGCAACTGTAAATAGTGATATATTGAATGTAAAGTCGTATTCGTTTAATATAGAAGGTCTAATATATATGATGGAAGTGTGTCTTTCTACCAGTTTTGCTCGAAATATGACATTTTAGTCTGATGCGAAATATGGAATCGTACAAATGAACATATAGTTATTCCAGGATACTCAACACATATGAAATCAAGGAAAAGTACATATAAACGAGGTTTTAGTAGAGTTACTGTGTTTGTAAAAGAATGGCTGAGCAATGGAGTTGAGAGACTATACAAACATTTTGAACAATGTGAACTGTGTTATGTTTTAAAGCATGTGGGCATACAGATAAAGCTCTCTTACATGACATTATACCGCATGATGAAGTCGACTTTATATTTGGAGAAAACGATTACCCATATGATGTGTTTGATACGCTGAAAACAGTAAAGATGGGGTTATAAATAAGTTCGGAAAACAATAATATACAATGTGTTTAACTTTGGATATGCACATTTTATACGGTCGTTTATTCAAAGATACCAAAGGTGAAATGAAGTGCACAGCGAACAACGGACTTAGCATGGTTGACTATTTCATAGCGTCAACGGCTGATTTTGATAATGTATGACGGATTTCGGAGTCGGACACGAAGATGTTTCAGACCATTTTCCACTATTATGTACGCCTACGCCAACGCAAAACTAGTCTGAACCGTCTGAACAAACATATGTGGAAAGACGAGGTTGACGAAATCTTTCTTGAGATGTTTAATCGATTGTACGCAAAATTTAGTGGTACGGGTACCAGAGATAACGCATTGCATTCGCTATCTAACTTTGTGACACAGTATAAAGAGGCTGGTGAGTGCATGAAACGATTTAGATTCCGGGCACCTACAAATATTAGCATTCAGCCAGACTGGTTGGGTAACACTTGCAATATACTTAAAAGCAAACAGTAATCACGTTTACGAATATTTCGGCATACTAATGCTTCAGTTGACTATGAACAGTATGCTGCAACAAAATGAATGTAAAAATGCTTGATAGATGATGCGAAATAAACTAGAAAATGACCGTCGTAATAATCTTTTAACGAGTATCAACGATCCAAATCGGTTTCGGGAGACGCTTAAGAGTGCTAAACCGAGAATACAAAGTTATGCCAACTACATTGATGGGGACAAAAGGTTTGCTTATTTGCGCAATTTGTTCACAACCCAAGAACGCGCGGGTCTGCCATCAACTCAACTCAGAATCCTTCAGTATTTGACAACCTTGTTGAAACCAAAGAGTCAGGTTGTTTGAACACACCAATAACAGAAAAGAGAATAATGTTGAACATTTCTTCAATGAAAGCAACGTGCGCTCCAGGTGTTGAAGGGATATGTAGCGAATTGTTTAAATGCAATGCAACTATTGTAACAAAATATTTGGTTTGTTTATGTAACGATATCTTCGAATGTGGTCAATTTCCTGATTCATTGAGGGAAAACATCCTTTCACCAATGCCCAAGAAATGCTGCATGTATGACCCTAACAATTATCGTGCAATAGCTCTTTCAAGAAGTATCAGAACAATCTTCAAAAATGTATTGTGAAAAAGATTAAATACTTGGTGTGACTATAAAGATGAGTGACAGACTGGTTTCCGAAAAGGATATTCAACAATTGATAATTTGTTCAATTTGCAGTCCATAATCCAAAAGTATCTAACAGTTAAAAAGGCAGAGTATATGTGTTATGTCGACTTTCGCAAGGCTTTTGACAGGTGTCCGCATTACCTTTTATGGTCCTGTTTACGAAGACATGGTGTCAATGGAGTTGTTGACTACTTTTCATTTCATGTACGAGGAACTTAAGTACTGTGTAAAAGTTCATTGTGCAACAGGGTCTGATGGACCCTCGCAACAAAATGGCGGCATGCTCGACGTCTACGAAATTCTTTGCAATCTACGTCAATTAACTTGTTAAGTATATAAAGTCCTACTCTAACCAGATGATATTTATCACAGAAGGTATTGGCCAACTCTACGCACTTCTGCTTCAACAATCGCAGATTATTTATGCATTCACATTAATTTATATTATTGTGTTTACTAATTTACTTTGATGCATATACATTCTATTTACCAGTTGATGCGTAATTTATTATGTAAAAAGTTGTTGATTATAATGAACTACAATGGTATGTATATTGTGGGCCGGAGGCAACTACACTTAAAAGTATGTTATGTTATGTTATGTTATGTTATGTTATGTTAAGTTAGGTTTTATTATGTTATGTTATGGTATGTTATCCTATGTTATGTATGTTTTTTGTTGTTGAAGATGTTCAAATCATTGATATCTGTGCTTTAAAAATGGGAACACTTGTCAGTGCTGCGTTATTATTCATTATTATACCTCACTGGGAAGTCCCTATGTCCTATACCATAACGGGTGTTAGTTCATTCGATCACATCTTTATATTTCCCGCTATGTAAGGGAGACAACAAATGAACATTAGTAGGCATAATATCACCAGTTACTTCCCTTAGTTTCATCAGCTGCTTCTGCAGCCGACATTTTAAACGTTGTACGCGAGAACAAATGGGTGTTATTTCGAATACAGATGAAATCTGATTTTTTTCTCGGGAAACGTAATCTTAAAATGTAAGTTAACATCAAATTAAATTTTGAATATATGCTGTTGAAATTTGAGTTTTATATGCAAAGTTTATTTTAATAATTAAAATAATAAATATTCAAGAAATGACCTTGTTCAATGTGGGTAGTATCCTTGAGTAAATGTATTGGGAACATTGCTTTCAAACTCTTTTTTTGTATTTTGCAACATTGTTCTATATGTAAATCTGAATCCTATCATGGTGAGTACAGTTTTGACACTGGTTGTAAAACGTTGATTCAGTAAGAAAGAAAATAAGATAGAACTCCTCATTGACATGTGTTTGATATAGCTCATGCAGTATGATAATGCCCGAGGGCTTTTTTTGTTTTGTTGTCCAATAAATAGTTACATGTTACAGTTTTGTTCGGTATAATAAAACAAATAACACATGCCAGTGAGGTACAGATATTTAACCCTTGTACAAATTTAATCAACCTCGTCTAGCGCCTCGGTTAATATTATTTTCCTCGGGTTGATAATCTGTACCGTCACCCTCAGTGTCATGTGTGATTTATATAATATCAAATAGAATCATACCGGGTAGCGTTTATGTCACATTGATGACGTAACACATTGTTATAACGTTACCTTTAGCGCGCTTTAAAAGTAGTCACTGCAATTAAATGTTATAATATAGTCATCATAAATTGACGCCTTTTTGACAACTTCATATTAAGCGGATTTTACTCAAACCTTGAGCAAGAGAGTTCTGTCAGAGATGAGCTTTCAATAAGCATGCCAAATTTTGTAACTCAAACTGAGAACAGAAAGCGCAAGTATGGCTCATACCTGAAAGAATTGTTTAGAAATGCGTTTCAAAATGCTCGTCGTAATGCTGCCGTGCATTATTTACGTGGATGTTATCGATGTGAAAACAATCGTTACCATGTACGATTACCCATAAATGGGTATAATATTATAGAAAACTGCTTTTGAATTACCTGAACTAGATACTATAAATCATTTGAGTTTGCTTTTAGTTTCCATTAGTGTAGTTTTATGCGATCAAAAACGCTATGCGTGTATCTTTTTTCTCGGAATTTTTAACATCTTGCATTTTAACCTATTTAAGCAGTGAAACATACTCCCGTTAATATTAGAAACTGCCAATTGTAATTAGCATGCATGTTAAATTATTACACACAAAATGAATATGTTGCAAATATGTGAACCGCAAATTCGACTTTTAAAAAGGTTTACAACAATCCATGCTGTCAGTGGACTCGGTGGTCCAGAGGTTACACATCTGACTGGGGTGCTAGAGGTCACGGGTTCAATTCCCTGCCCTGGCAAGGATTTTATGTTTGATTTTCTGTTTTAGTTGTTAAGTTT
>Ga0224511_10002861_pt1 | contig 11991 bp, 4 predicted proteins | sample SF_May12_sed_USG_2_FD_169988 | JGI IMG/M metagenome (GOLD analysis project Ga0224511, IMG submission 169988) | Sediment microbial communities from San Francisco Bay, California, United States - SF_May12_sed_USGS_8_1 | ecosystem: Environmental > Aquatic > Marine > Sediment | place: USA... | reverse complement strand
TTTTTCATATGTGATTAAAAACGAACCCCTACAAAGAGAATGTACCAAACATGCAGAGAATAAGGCCAAAAATATCAACTGTTTAGGTTACTGTCATATTGATGTCAATGTTTCAGATTTTAAATCAGGTAAAATAAATGTTTCCCCTCCCATGCCCCATTGACAACTAGAATGGGTCATAGATAAGAAATCAGAATTTCCTCTAAATAGTTTTATTATTTTTTAGCATAAAAACAAGTGATTAAAAATTGTCAGATATTAAAATGACTAAATAAATAATAAATACCCTGCGACTGATTTGAGCCTCCGACACAAAGTTCAAGGGAACATTACTCTGGAGTGTTCATCACTGGCGTTTATTTCAGAACAGTCTTGTACATCTCCACTTCATGCAGCTTACACATGTGAAGTTTCATTCAAATTGGGTAAGAGCTGTGCAAGTAGTTCACTCGACAATCCTTAACATTAATTATATGCAGACAAATTTAACCAATAGCCAATCGATTCACTGCCCACTCGTCTGTCCGATTGACTTATTTAAGGTAATAGGAGTGCAATGGATTTTCTTATTTGCAGCTAGGTAGATGTTTTAAAAACCTTTTTTTATTTAAACATATGCCATTTTAAGACAATCCACCGCACTGCTTTTCTCAGTTTTTGCTTTCTTGATTTTATAAACAAGATTGAAAATTGTCATTTTATTCATATTTAAGAGAGGTAATATTAGGTGTAATATTATTTCCCTTTAATTTAATTAAAGAAAATATAGGTAACTTCCATTTTAAAAATAATTTTCTATGGATGAAATGTATAATCATAATACATATAGCATTTTAATGAGAAAAATCATATTTATATTTTGATAAAAATACAAATGTGTATCCTTCGTAGTCCATTACACAACTATTACCTTAATGACTCCAGTACAATCCTTCTCAAACTTCCACTCTGGGGCCTAGAACACCATACATATTACTTCTGTATAAAACATAAGATAATTAGCTTGTGGAATGAACATCAAACTTTTATTTAGGCATAACAGGTTTATTTGTTTCATGTGTTTTCCCATCTATCAATCCATATTGTGTGTGTGTGTGGGGGGGGGGGGGGGGGGGGGTTAAAGTTTGCTTTAAGTTTTATGATTGGGACATAAAACCAAAAGAGCATGTTTTTGGCCTTAAGTAATTATTAAGTTGCCAGTGTGATGTCTAATGACATTAAACAAACAATTTTTTGGCTTTCAACACATTTATACTTGCATAAACATTGTCTGGACAGATAATCCACTATTTCTTGTCTGTATAATAATTTTCAATTTTAGTAAGATTGAAAAGCTTGATATATTAAATGATAAATTAAATGGTATAGTCGTGTGCGTTTAATGTGTTTGCACCTAAAATTGCAGTGAAAATTGAATATTGAGGTCAAGAGCGCTTAACAAATAATCTTCTTTGCTTTGAGGAAATTCTATTCCAAAATCATTTGTATCTATTTAAACAGCCTCAGGATAAGATATTGTCAAAGATATTAAGATTGTGATTAGAAAGAAAAACTGCATCAAAGGTAAAAGTAAATGTATTTTAAATAGAAATCATTTATACGGTTTTAATGATCTTTTATTGGGTAGATTAAAAACAACACCATGACTATTAAGTAATTACATTTTAACTCTGTATCAACTAGTATATAACATTTTTCAAATATTAACTCAAAATATTTTGGTCTAATATTCTAGTGTGTGTTCCTAATTGGACACTTAAAAAGTAATATCAAAGGGAGATTTACAGTAAAATATGAACAATTACAATTGTATTGTATTCATTAAACTTGACATAAATGACCTTAAATACTTTCAATAGAAAAGCGAAAAGAAAACTGAGCTGACAAATTTTCAGTAATCACCTTTAGTTTTATAAAACTTTAATCTGGCGTAAAAAGTAAGGACCAAATATGAACACATTTTTTTTGTAATTTGCAATATTTCACACATAATATGACATAAAGATTAACAAAATTGTAACCCCTTAACCTAAACTTTATTCAAAGATAAATTAAACTTTTATATAATTCATGTACCCTCGCTATTATGAATATTAATATGGCCTTATCGTTAACATCATGTTATTATTAACATTTTCATGAAAAGTAAAATCGGCATTTGAACTCAGAAGTCAAAAGATCAATATTATCAGCACCAAAATCGAACCATGCAAGAGTCTTCATGGGACCTTTCATACAATTTGTGCAGAAAATCACCCTAATTAACAATTTAATAAATAATTGCCCCCTTCAGTTTATCCACATTGTACAACCGTGCAATTATTCTAGTCCAATAAATGAGTGACAGTGGAAGACTTGACAAAATCATTATAAAAATTGTCCCGTTTTTAGTAGAAAAAATGTATATTAAACATGTACAGATGTTATCTTGAAGAAGTCTTACAATAGTCCATAATCATGGAACCATCTTTCATGTAAATGATCCAAATTGGGCAATATATCATAGCATAATTCAAAGTCGACAATAGCCAACAGATAATAATAACAGCTAAGAGATAATAATTACAGAACAGAATAAAAGGGTTTAAAAAAGCGAAATTCCATCTGATTTATTGATACGTGGACATGAAGGCAGAATCAAAACTACTGAAGCCGAAGAAATATTGAAGTTGTCAAATATTAAAGGTACGGCCCAGTAAAATGAATGTTATACATCTAGCCAATTTAATAAAAATGTATGGTAAGTGTTATAATTACACACACTTTTATATTTCAAAGAGGCTATACATTGTGCAATAATTCAAAATTATTTGTTCCACCTCAGCAGTAGAGATAAACAGATTGCATAAAATGTGAACATTTTCTTGTGTTTTATCTAAGTAAGTAGTAAACATAGCAGCCAGTACACTCTTATAATCTATGCACTTTTCTTTAGCGCAGAATTTATTTTATTTAAAAAAAATCATCTCTTAAATATCTCTTAATTTCTTGTCACCATGGATATCCATTTTAAAACCACTTGTTCCGCTCATGAATAAATTTTGCAAATGAAGATGATTACAAACTTACATAAATATCAAATCCTTAAAAATAGACAAGAGCGGAGAATAAAATGCAAATTTCACACCTAAAACTAGATACTATTTCAATTAGATTTCAAAACAGTAATTTCAATCTTTTGTCAACAGCGAAAACTTGATACGAAAATTTGCTTTATTTAATATTGCAATTCAAATGAAATGGATACTAAACAGTGGAAAGATAGACAGTGCCAGTTGTCACACCAAAAGTAACGGCACTTGAAAAGTGATGGCATTTGATGCTACCATTTACAGGCAGTTTCTTGTTTAGTGGGGTGTAACCTGAGCCTGATAGTGGAGGAAATAGAGCTTAAGGCCTGCTCTGTGGACCTAACCAGTCTACATCAGTAAACAGTAACTTTTATATACCAAAATGTTTGTAAAAGAATGTAGATTATGAACTGGTAATTCATTTTGGTCCAAAGTATTGGCAACTCAAGAAATCCAAGATGGCGTCCATGATGGCCGCCGTTTGAAGATATTTCTCGTCATCTCTTCATCCAAACAAATGTTGGCTTCTCAGCACTTACAGAATAAGGTTGTTCAACTTTTTGAAGCCTATGGGAACTATCATTTTTATTTTACTTTTAATTTCACTGACACAAATTTAGCTCCAACTATTAGTTTTTAAACATTCTCGTTACGTAAAAAACTTTGTTATTTTTCCTTTTTGGTACATGGAACATTGGATGCTGTGCTCAGTAATATTAATAAACCTTCAAGAAACATTAAAAATATTCTTTCTTCTTAGTTTATATTAAACTAAAGATAAATTAAAAACTGTTTTGATATTATAAATAATAACCTAGAAAATTTATTGAATTGAAATCTTTCACCAGTAAAATGTTATAATATTTGTTTCAGTGCTACTGATGCCAACAAGCAACTAAATGGATATCCACTTGTTTATACATAATGCAAGGACTTAACAAAGAAATCTTATTTTTTAGGACCTTAAAACAACATATTGAATTGACTTGGCCTTACAACTGTTATATATGTATTGGTTTAAAACTTTATATGCCGAGTTACTGCATGAAAATTGCATTATTAATGATTATAATTATGGCTATGGATACAATTTTGTACAAATGTTTATGGCAAGTAGTTTTCTGCCTAGTCAAGTTTCAGTGCAAAATAATAAGTATGCCTAGAAGTGATGTAGAATTATGTCAATATAACATTTTCAAAACAACAAAAATATAAATACGACTGCATTTTATTACTATAATTTCTTAAAAAAAGGAAATAAAAATACACTATTAATTATATTAAAAGGTTTAAATACTAAATTTAAGATGTTGATGCTGATGGTTGTGATGATGAAGATGTTTGTTAATTTTAATACATGTTATTATAAAGGTCAGGTTCACAAAGGCATGATTTTTCAACATTTCAGTTGCAAATAACACTGTTCATAAAGTTACCTAATTGTCCCAAATCATATTGTTCATAAACTTACAGTGATTTTGATGAAAGGCCCCGATTTCTCGAAAAAGATAATCCGGTTATCGGTGGGTTAAGTTGCTTATAAGGGACTTCACCCAACAATAACGGGAGTCATGAACCTTTTCGAGGAATCTGGGCCAGGTTAGAAAGTAGGGGGAAAGAAGATTTTGAACCAAAACTGATGTCTGTTTTGCACAAACTATTGATGTTTCACTTATACAATCTAAGATGTCTCTGTAATGCATGAAGTTAAATACAGCTAAATGTATGTTCTTATTATATTAAGAGTTTTGCTAGACTGTGTAAAATCCATGGTTTTGGCTAATTTAAGTGGTTAATTAACAATTAATTGTATGTTTTATTACTAAAGCATGGCACCTATGAGGTAACATAACAATATTTTACTTATTTTATTTCAATATGATTGCTAGTTTTTGAAAACAGACTATTTTGTGATGCTTGAGGCATTTAGCTCTGGCCTGACCTCCTTAACGGACTAAAGAGTAGTCTTTGACATAACTGACAGCATTTTCCTTAGAAAGTACAATGTATAATGCCTGGGTTAGTCGCTAAATAGCAAACCAGTTTTAACCTGATTAAACTAAAATTTTGCATGTGTTACAAATTGTTTCTATGATCATCATTCATAAGCACAAAGATGTTAATTGTTATGTTAACAAGTATTTACAGTTAAAAGATTGATAATGAAAATTCAGAACACACCAATATTTAAGTATGTAAGAACTAGTGTATTAGCCACTTCTCTCTTCAAGCAAGCTCGTTGGGTGGTTCAACTGGTGATAATTACCGCCATTCCTGGACAGTCCATCCTGCTGATGACCAATTGTTTTGATCACGACTTGCATTGGAAATTGCAATTCATAATGTCATTCTTATGACTAAGGCAAAAAAACCATCTCACTAACATCTCCAAGAAAATAGGTATGGTACTCAGGTAGGGCAAACTTTTTTATGAACTTTATTTTAAATTGTACAATCATTAGTCAATTATAAATGTGAGAACACTGCATCAAAAGTTAATACTACAACACATATTAATGTGGAATTTGACAACATATAAATGTAACTTAAAATAAGTAAGTTAGAGCGTGAAATATACCTTTCTCGTACAAAAAAATAATATTTTTGCTCTAAAAAAAAGTTTAGGGCCGGCACTGTAAGTCTTCAAAGAAGTACATTTAGAGGAATTTTTTCTTCATAAAAGGATGGTTTTGCTCACATAGAAAAATGAATGGATCATATTATTGTGAAATCATTTATTTTCGTTGGACATTTAATTTCATGTAATTCTTGGGTAGAGCTATCCATTAAGTTAAGATCCCAATGAAATACTGATTCACTTTAGATATATTGCATATAATTTAAAATCCACCAATTTAAGTGTCCACGAATATGTCCAATGTTGTCAAACCACGAATTTTTTTGTCCCACGTAATTAAATGATTTCACAGAATTAGGCATATAGAAAAAAAAGTTGTTTGTTTCCACTAACCCGACCGACCCTAATTTTTCATGCCGACCCTAAAGTTTTTTACAGCTCAATTTCAGGAAAAAATCCTAATTAAACCTAATTTTAAGAATTTTTTTCAATTTATTGCAGTTTTGTTGACAATTCATCAAGATAATGGTGTTTAACTTGTTTTTTAACCAGTTAAAGTAAAAATAACAAAAATGAACATGTTTGCAATATAAAAATGAGTAACTTTGCAGACCGACCCTACCTAATTTTTTTGGCGATGTTAATGGAAACAAAGAACTTTTTTTTTACGCCTTACAGTAAAACCGGTTTGAGCGAACTACAGTCCGCTTGACCTATCCAAAGGTTACAGAAGTTAATAAGCAATTAACAACCACAGCGGACTCTTCTCTTCTGTAGTTGCAGGCCTGGTATCTGAGAAATTCTATTTTTCTAACACATTTAAATATGAACTGTTTTCTTGCATGGCCACGTGGTGATGGACAACCGAACTTGACAAGTATCTGTCTAATATCCAGCATCATGAAGAACGCTTGCCGGTGAGCCTTAAACAACTGACCCTTGCATTTTTGCCCTGCATTCTACCTAGTAAGCCAATTAGGCAGCAAAATAATATAACAAACTGCACAAACTTACAGATTTTTCTATGCATTTTGAAAAAGTACATTTAATTTGTTTAATATTTATTGAATATGAACAGTTTACATCTACAAAATGATAACATGTTTGTTAGATACTTAAATGTGTATACAATCTGTCTTGTATTAATAAATAACATTTAAAAAAAGACATGAAAGCAAATCAAGGTTTTAAGGCTCTTAACAATGTTATATTTTAGATAACAAAAACAATTAAGGCTCTAACGATGTTATATATTAAATAACACAAACAATTCAGGCTCTAACGATGTTGTATATTAGATAACACAAGCAATTAAGCAATTAAAGACACATAAGCAAATCGAATAGTTTGTTTACAAACTCAGTCTTAAAACAAAAAGCAAAAGTAAGAGTAGATTTGATTGGTTAGTTAACACTTGATCTTTTGTGTCAGACACACTGGTTGGTCAAAACTCACTTTCTGGCTCTTCTTGCTGTAACCAAGTGTCTTCACCATTGTAGACATCATCCATTGAATTGTCATCTTCCCAATCACTCATGTTTGGCTTTTTGTTGACCACCTTTTTATATGAATAGTATAGCTCTTTGCTGGTGTTATCTCCCTTTCTTTTTTCAAGTTTTGTCCCTTTATACCGAGTTGTCTTCCTTTCATAAATTAGGTTGAATTAACGCACACACAAGGAATCAGCCTTTTTGAGTAGACAATATTTTCTCAGGTTCTCACAAAAAAAAACTGTTTTCGAAGAATGCAGCTATTTTTCTTCCAGGAAAATCGTACAAACTTATTTCTACTTCTTTTTTTTACATGTATCACTTGGTGTCTTTTTGCAGGAACAAGAAATGGCAATTAACAAGTTCTCTCAAATATCGAAGAAATGATAGTAAATCATCTTTATTTAAAGTGTCTTTATAAAATGAGTGTCAGCTTGCTTCCAAAGGCTGTTAAGTCACCAGCTCATAGTCATAAATAAAGCCTCATCTTTTTCCGACTGGCACTAACAAACAAATTCTTTTACATGCCAGAACAAGAAGAAACGCTAATGACAATTGATAACCAATCAATTGTTTTCATACCTTTTCAGACTGTAAAAAGTCGTGCAATTAAAATGATCAGTTAGAGATTCCTTGATTTGAGTAAGTGCCCGCGTTCAATTGTTTTACGTCTACTGACTTTAAGAAGACAGTCAGGACCACTGCACGAAAAGATGTTTTTCTATTGACTATTGTTTTCAAATTTGAATTCAACTTACTGATATCAATTGTGATATAAATTTGGCGCAGTAGGAGATTTCTTTAGTGAAGTTCTAAAGTGGAAACAGTCATCGATTAAAACAAAATTGTAATCTAAAATACAATAGATACTGTTTCAACCATAATGCCATCCCGTTAGAATGGAACAGTAACATTTTTGGAACATGATCTCAGGTGCTCTCAATTATGAATAGCAACCGGTGATCTTTGTCTTTGTATTTCACCTAATGCGAAAGATGTTAGCTTTGTTTTACTGTAAAATAAAAGAACTTATACGCAAAACAAAAGATATTGTCTTTATTCAAAGATAAAGTGATTGGGTAAAAAAGGCCATGGCATTAATAAAGAAAACAATGAAAAACCTATATGCATAGAAATGTTGCCAAATGTTCTGTGAAACAAAAGTATCAAAACTTTTAAGGACATGGATAAGAAAAATACAGTTCTCTATATATAACAAAACTTTTAAAGCTGCTGCAAGCAAGATTTTTATTTCATTTTAAGATGTTTTAAAATCTTGAACTTAAATACCATTAGTTATGGGAAGAATTATAATTTTATAATTTTATGCAGAACCCAATTTTTTAGCTCAAATCTCACAGGTAGCAGCAGTAAACCTTTTCTATTAAGTGTTGTTCCAAAATACTATATTGATTACAATATCGTTCCTTTAAAATACAAACAATTAACAGACAGTAACTACCAGTTTTAATTCAATATTTGTTAAAAAAAATAAGTTGCAATGTAGCATTCCCTCCAACAGCAGAAATAGTGACAACTTGTATAATTACCGTATCTCTCCTAATTCATGTGCATGGGAGACATGCAAGTCACAAAAGGTGCACATTTATATTGACCAAATAAGGAGTTTGAGGCAAGTCTACAATAACTGGACAATTATCATCATGGTTAATGTGACTGTTAAAAAAAATCAAAAAAATCATATTGTTTATTTCAGGATGGTGTAGTGTGTGTCTAGCATTAATTATGCGTATAAAACATAATAATAATATATATATTATGTGCTTTAACATTTTTTAAGCTTTTTACTCAATAACATCAAAAACACAGGAGACAATTATTTAAAGCACATAGTATGTTTCAAATTTTAATTGAAGTTTTTGTTTAAAAAAAAACCGATGTGCTCACAGCCCTTATCTCGCGCAATTAGCGAGCATACAGTGTTCTTAGCGGGCATACAGTGTGCCAACAGCGCTCATGGCGCACACTTAGCGGGCATACAGTATACTAACAGCACTCATGGCGCACACTTAGCAGGCATACAGTGTGCTAACAGCACTTATGGCGCACACTTAGCAGGCATACAGTGTGCTAAAAGCACTCATGGCGCACACTTAGCGGGCATACAGTGTTCTCGGAGCGCTCATGGCGCACACTTAGCGAGCATATAGTGTGCTAACAGCGCTCATGGCACACACTTAGCGGGCATACAGCTTGTCAACAGGGCTCATGGCGCACACTTAGTGGGCATACAGTGTTCTCGGAGCGCTCATGGCGCACACTTAGCAAGCATATAGTGTGCTAACAGCGCTCATGGCGCACACTTAGCGGGCATACAGTATGCTAACAGCGCTCATGGAGCACACTTAGCGGGCAAACAGTATGCTAACAGCACTCATGGCGCACACTTAGTGGGCATACAGTGTGCTAACAGCGCTCATGGCGCACACTTAGCGGGCATACAGTGTGCTAACAGCACTCATGGCGCACACTTAGTGGGCAAACAGTATGCTAATAGCACTCATGGCGCACACTTAGCGGGCATACAGTATGCTAACAGCGCTCATGACGCACACTTAGTTGGCAAACAGTATGCTAACAGCGCTCATGACGCACACTTAGTTGGCAAACAGTATGCTAACAGCGCTCATGACGCACACTTAGTGGGCAAACAGTATGCTAACAGCACTTATGGCGCACACTTAGCGGGCAAACAGTATGCTAACAGCACTCATGGCGCACACTTAGCGGACATACAGTATGCTAACAGTGCTCATGACGCACACTTAGTTGGCATGCAGTGTGCTCACAGCGCTCATGGCGCACACTTAGCGGGCATACAGTGTGCTCAGAGCGCTTATGGCGCACACTTAGCGGGCATACAGTGTGCTAACAGCGCTCATTGCGCACACTTAGCATGCATACAGTGTGCTAACAGCGCTCATGGCGCACACTTAGCGTGCTAACAGCGCTCATGGCGCACACTTAGTGGGCATACTGTGTGCTAACAGCGCTCATGGCACACACTTAGTGGGCATATAGTGTGCTAACAGCGCTCATGGCGCACACTTAGCATGCATACAGTGTGCTAACAGCGCTCATGGCGCACACTTAGCGTGCTAACAGCGCTCATGGCGCACACTTAGTGGGCATACAGTGTGCTAACAGCGCTCATGACGCACACTTAGCGGGCATACAGTGTGCTCAGAGCGCTCATGGCGCACACTTAGTGGGCATACAGTATGCTAACAGCGCTCATGGCGCACACTTAGTGGGCATACAGTGTGCTAACAGCATTCATGGGGCACACTTAGTGGGCATACAGTGTGCTAACAGCGCTCATGACGCACACTTAGTTGGCATACAGTGTGCTCACAGCGCTCATGGCGCACACTTAGTGGGCATACAGTATGCTAACAGCGCTCATGGCACACACTTAGCGGGCAAACAGTATGCTAACAGCACTCATGGCGCACACTTAGCGGACATACAGTATGCTAACAGCGCTCATGACGCACACTTAGTTGGCATACAGTGTGCTCACAGCGCTCATGGCGCACACTTTGCGGGCATACAGTGTGCTCAGAGCGCTCATGGCGCACACTTAGCGAGCAAACAGTATGCTAATAGCACTCATGGCGCACACTTAGCGAGCAAACAGTATGCTAACAGCGCTCATGGCACACACTTAGCGGGCAAACAGTATGCTAATAGCACTCATGGCGCACACTTAGTTGGCATACAGTGTGCTCACAGCGCTCATGGCGCACACTTAGTTGGCATACAGTGTGCTCAGAGCGCTCATGGCACACACTTAGCGGGCATACAGTATGCTCACAGCCCATAAATTTACTCATTTGGACTGTTTGATGCAATTTGTAATAGTATTCAACAGAAGCCAAAATGTTAAGTTATGTGTAACTTAGAATATGTCAAATAACATATACTGACGTTAAACTCTGAAAATAATGGCAACGTCAGTCAACGTTGTTGCGTGCGCCAGGTCACTGGTAGCATTCGTATACATGAAGCTATGGTTATGTAATTATAATATTATAACAATAGATAAGCTATTAAAGTAATATATATTTAAGTTTTGTATGATTTTATCTTTATTGGCCATGTCTCAAAACCTTCCGAATAATTCAGTTTAATTATAAGATTTCAAAAAATTTATTTGTTACAATAAATCTATGATCATTCTTTTCACAATGACATGTATAATAACAAAACATTTGTGCCAAGGTATTTTAAAATATATCCATCCATAGTGAACAAACATATTCTTGACCAACCTCGCCCTTAAGGGGTCACAACTTTACAATGTTATATTGGGAAATCCTTCGACACGACCCTCCTCTCATCAATGTGAACATTTGTGCCCAATATCGAGTGATATGGAGCTGCCCGCGAATCCTCGACAGGAACATTTGTGCCCAATATCGAGTGATATGAAGCTGCCTGTGGATCCTTGACGGGAACATTTGTGCCCAATATCGAGTGATATGGAGTTGCCCAATATCTAGTGATATGGAGCTGCCCAATATCGAGTGATATGGAGCTGCCCAATATCGAGTGATATGAAGCTGCCCGTAGATCCTCAACAGGAATATTTGTGCCCAATATCGAGTGATATGGAGCTGCCCAATATCGAGTAATATGGAGCTGCCCCTGGATCCTGGACGGGAACATTTGTGCCCAATATCGAGTGATATGGAGCTGCCCCTGGATCCTTGACAGGAATATTTGTGCCCAATATCGAGTGATATGGAGCTGCCCAATATCGAGTAATATGGAGCTGCCCCTGGATCCTAGACGGGAACATTTGTGCCCAATATCAAGTGATATGAAG
>Ga0224511_10002860_pt1 | contig 11991 bp, 7 predicted proteins | sample SF_May12_sed_USG_2_FD_169988 | JGI IMG/M metagenome (GOLD analysis project Ga0224511, IMG submission 169988) | Sediment microbial communities from San Francisco Bay, California, United States - SF_May12_sed_USGS_8_1 | ecosystem: Environmental > Aquatic > Marine > Sediment | place: USA... | reverse complement strand
TTGTCATCTTTTAAAATATGTAGTCATTTTTTTTACAGTGTCAGCCATTTTACATTACATTTCTTTGCTAAGACACTTACCTAAATCATATTTTAAGATAAGTACTTTTCAACCCAATTTTCTGTGCTCTAGCTCCTTTAAGATGTTTTAATTATTTTTTTATTTTTTTTGAGTAACCCTATTTTGCAAACATTGTGATCTATTTTTTACTTTTTGAAGCAATTCGTCATAGGATTTAACAGTTAACAGTTGTTACAATGTTTAAAGTCAGACAGGACTTGCAACATATGTAGTAACACACATATACTAAGTAGTGTACATTGAATAGCTTTTATAATTATGGGTTTTAGTTGAAGTTTATTTTTGTTAAACAACGTATTATTAAAATAAAAGACAAACTATGGACAAGCTCTAAGTTTTGTTAGTTTGAATAAAACTTAAACTATTTGCATTTATTACAATAAATACTTTATATATTTTAATACATTTTATCATTATTTGTTTTATTATCAAAGTGCATTGCAAACGCCTACTCCAAACGCAGAATTCACACGGCGTCTTTACAGCGTGCACGCGGCGCGCTCATAACGCGCCCACGGCGCTCTAGAAGACCCCACAGCGTGCTGTCTAACACGCTGTGGAAACGCCAAGCCGCGGCGTTTGTTTTGAGCATGCTCAAACGAAACGCCGCCGCATGGCGTTCTAGGCGATTGAACAGCGTTTCCACACCGTTTGCACAGCGTTGCTGGCGTTTGCACAGGGCGCACCTCGGCGTTCTGAAATTTTTTAAAACGCTGTGGGAACGCTGTAAGGACGCCACTCTGGTGTGACAGGGGTTTTAAACTAAAATTGTCTGGGTCAAAGTGAACATGTATCTCTAAGAAAGTAAAACACGTTACGGGGGTTAAGTTGGCAACTTATCAAGGTGGCCTGAGAAGTCCTTGAAGGTTTTACGACGTGGGATCACGGCAACAATTTTGAAAATGTACAACGCAAGATCTTTAGATCGGTATTTTCGGGTATTCTGAAGTAGACCGTCCAAAGGACACCAATGTTGTGGTATGCATCCATGAACACACAAAGGACACGCTTTTTTTGCGTAGGAGGGTTTTTTGTTTCAATTTCTGCGTTAGTTGATTGTACTCCCTAACTTGTTACCATACCATAATAGGTAACTGGTGTGTTCAAAGGCTAGATTTTGGCAGAAACGTTAGTAACGGATTAGAATTTTTAATAAAATAAAACATGTAATCACATTTAACAAATACTCGATATTTCTTCATAAATATGAGCCTTTTCAGATTAATTGGGCAATAGTGAGATACATCATTTTGTATATGATTTTTAAAAGGCAAACTAGGTACATGTAAATGAATATTCTCTCACAGTAAGATCAGATATATCCTACCTCTAACGAATGCTATGGTATTAAAATTAAAATCGAATTTATTCGTTGTGTTAGAAAGTAACATATCCGTCTAGTGATGATGAACACTTGTTTTGGTCTGCGCTGCCGTTTATGGTCGTTTGTTTGCCCATGGGATCAAAACGATACTTATTAAAAAAAACCGTAAACAACATTTGCTAAGAAATAAAGAAAAAAAGCTCTCCAAAACATGGTAGTACTGTATTGTTACAAACTTCATCTTTCACCTCGGTAGCGTATGTCTTTGAAGTTTGTACATTAATATTTTTAAGACTGACCAAGCTTTATATAATCCAAGAAAAAGCAACCATTTTATTCTACTAATATCTGAGAAAGAAAATGTTCAACAGTGTTCAACAAAACATATTTGCTGTGTCTTCTTCAGGTGCTAACAAAGATACGAAAATACGTGTTCACTCTGTATTGAAATAATGGACAGTTCCACAACTGTCAATCTTGATCATGTATAACAGTACATGGTCAATTTTAATCCAATGGATTAGGGATATATTGTCAGGTGACAACCTGACCTAGTATATACAATAGAATGTGCACTTCCTGTTTGTGATAAACCCTATAACATGATTAATGAATTTCAGCAAATGTGGGTCGAGTTTAACAAATTGTGGAACTTTGCATTGGAGCATGTACATACAGTTTTACTAAGATGTGCTATCGTCTGTTACATCTATTGTCCGAACACAATGGCCTATTCAAAATGACAATAAAAGGGGATAATTACTAGTGGCGAGCGCAGTCAATTGAAAGGTGTGAAATAGACTGGCACTGGTAACGATATGATTTTATGCTGGAAATTCAAGTATCGTTTTTGTTAATTTTATGTGGGTGGAGTGTGTTTAATCTCCGGATCCAGTATGTTCCTGCATTTTGGATTCGGGCCATGTACCGTTTGCTTCAATGCAACAAAGCACGATATTTTCATATGCGTGACTCTCCTCACTGAAATGGGCAGCGCCCGGGGACCTACTAAACTTCCTAGTTTTCCAGTCCGACATATGCAGGTTCATTCGCATGTTTAGTGTCATGGACGTTTCGCCAACATATTGTTTGTTGCAAACGTTGCACGTCACCAGATAAACTGCATGAGACGTTTTGCACGTTAGGCGTCCTTTTTTGGCGGAGATGGCCCCAGACCTAGATTTAAATGTCTGTGCAATAGGCATCAATCTGCACGTTTGGCAGCGTGGCTTATTGCACGGCCTTGACTTTCCTGTCTGGGTGTGACCTTAATTTGCCCTGACGAGGATGTCTTTGAGGCTTTTTGGTCGTCTAAATGCTATCATTGGTTTCTCAGGGAATATAGGTTGAGCTAGGCAAATCAAATCAGAATAGGCACAAGAATAACAAGAGGGCCCAGGGACGCTCAGCTGAGACAGAAGATTTTTAAGAGTTCCCTTTTTTCATTGCTTTATGTACAACAGGCGACACCTGGGTAGTCTAAATCTGAAGGCTATAGTTTTAAAATGTTAAAGTAATATTTGTAAAAGAATTTTCTAAGATTTAACCTGATGACCTTGTTTTTGACCAGACATGACAGATTTTCGAACTTGGCCTGGATATTGTCAAAACAAAGATTCTGAACAAGTTTCATCAAAATCGGGTTGCAAATTGGCCTCTAGAGTGTAAACAAGAATTTCCCAAGATTTGACTTGGTGACCTTGTTTTTGAACCGACATGACCCATATTCGAACTTTGCCTAGATATTGTGAAAACAAACATTCTGACTAAGGTTCATCAAAATCGGGTCGCAAATGTGGCCTCTAGAGTGTAAACAAGAGTTTCCTAAGATTTGACCTGGTGACCTAGTTTTGTCCCGATGTGACCCATATACAAACTTGGCCTAGATATTCTCAAGACAAACATTCTGACCATGTTTCATCAAAATCGGATCGCAAATGTGGCCACTAGAGTGTAAACAAGAATTTCCTAAGATTTGACCTGGTGACTTAGTTTTTTTGACCAGACATGACAGATTTTCAAACTTGGCCTGGATATTGTCAAAACAAACATTTTGACCAAGTTTTATCAAAATCGGGTCGCAAATGTAGCCTATAGTGTAAACAAGAATTTCCTTATATTTGACCTGGTGACCAAGTTTTTGACCAAACATTACCCATATTCGCACTTGGCCTAGATATTGTCAAAACAAACATTCTGAACATGTTTAAACAAAATCGGGTCGCAAATGTGGCCTCTAGAGTGTAAACAAGAATTTACTAAGATTTAACCTGGTGACCTAGTTTTTGACCCAACATGACCCATATTCAAACTTGTCCTAGATATTGTAAAAACAAACATTCTGACCATGTTTCATCAAAATCGGGTCGCAAATGTGGCCTCTAGAGTGTTAACAAGAATTTACTAAGATTTGACCTGGTGACCTAGTTTTTGACCCGACATAACCCATATTCAAACATGGCCTAGAAATTGCTACGACAAACATTGTGATAGCGTTTCATCAAAATCGGGTTACACATCTGGCCTCTAGAGTGTAAACAAGAATTTCCAAAGATTTGACCTGGTGACCTAGTTTTTGACCCGACATGACCTATATTAGAACTTGGCCTAGATATTGTCAAAACAAACATTCTGACCAAGTTTTATAAAAATGGAATCACAAATGTGGTCTCTAGAGTGTAAACATCAAATGTTGACGCACGACGGACGACGCACGACGGACAACGGACAACCACTGACCACAATAGCTTATCATGAGCACTTCGTGCTCAGGTGAGCTAAAAATAAGAATAATTACTCTCGCACATAACTCTCACCTAAAAACCAACTGCAAAGCTTGACTACCCAATGCTATCAAAAATTTGGGTACAGTTTACCTAACAAGATATTTAAAGTCAAGTTAAAATAGAACAGTGCCAAGGGAAGATGATGGATCCAAAACGATAAACAAATATACGAGGGCTGTTCGATAAATTCGTGGAAGTGTGCAATAAATCAGTCAATTTTAAATATTTCTTTTTGAAATTTGGCAATGTTAGTTATTTACCCTATGTCAACACGCTGTTTTAATTTTAATTATCATAATCTCTTAGTTCTTTAAATATTGGTAACCATAGTAACCTATGTGTTGCTAGTTGCCGGGCACCATTTTTTACCGAATTAGTCTTTTACTTTTTTAATAATACGACACCCTCTTCGAATAGCAAAATACGCACACGCTAAGCAGACGATGTTGTAATGGCATAACGTCATGCCCGTAGAAGATCTCTGTTGTAGCAGTATGTTTGACTTCATAAATGAATGTTTAGTTGCGTTAGTGCTAACCATTTGTGTTTGTTTTGACGTCTTCCACAGATGATGCGTTACATGCAGTTTTTATTAAATGTTTGTGCGCGTCTGGGTAAATTACTTGAATGAACCAACTGTTTTTAAAATGTCGACAACAACCAGTTCTAGTATCGTATCATCTGTGTGATTCGGGTATACAAAGCTGATTATCCATTAACGAGGATCCACACCAATATCGATTTCAAAAGTGAGGACTTCAATATTGGACGCAGCGACCAGGTGTATGGTGGCCGACGTATTACTTTGCGCGTTAGATTTTATCACATGAGCGTATTCAGCTCTACATTTCATTACATATTAAAAATGTCTAAGACTACTTTACACAATTCTGTTCATTTTCGAAGGATTGGAACATCCGCCGTATGCCTAACAATGACAAGCGCAACGCTTACTAAACTCATTAATGACGTTGACGTTATTTTTCATTTAGAGCCCGGCAATGTTTGTTAATGTGAGTAAAACATGTGTAACTTTTTTAAGGGTCAACATACTTATTTGAAACTTGCAGTATCTGTCCCATACATATTTCCCTGTATCATTTGCAAAAACAAATAAAATCGAGTGAACCAAAACAATTTTATGAACATTTTCCACGAATTTATCGAACAGCCCTCGTACATTTATTTTCATAAGAAAATAGATATAAACTATTCATCTTTTGTTGCATATTGCGTTGTATTGCTTTTTGAAGGGTTGGGGGAAGAGGAAAGTGTTTAAAAAATTGGATGGAAACGGAGAAGGAATGGGCAGTGTTGGGAATACTATTTGGTCGTTTCATGGTCGACAGGTAAGAGGGTCAACAATAAAAGGTTGTTTTTTTACACTTCCCCTGTTGTTTATGTATATTAAGCTTATTTTTAGGTAATTTATTCATTTATAAAACGTTGGTATTTCTTTTCTATATTTTGATCAAAATACTACATCAGCATGATTATATAATTAATGCTATTGTAATGTTTGTTACACTATTACAGGAACAGAAATCACATAAAGTTGAACAAGTTAGTTCACATTTAAATAGAAATTTATTGGTGGGAATAGTTCTATTTATTATTTTGTATTGAACAGATTGGATAAGGGTGTCAACTGTCGCAATATAAGGCATATTTATATTTCATTGTATCTTTAAATTGGTCTATCCATTTTTGTTTATGAGTTGGTTCAAATTTCGTTTTTGTGTTTAAATTGTCTAACATTGATTTAAATTCCGATGGCTCGGTAATGTCGCTGGAAATAAGTTTTGACTTAATTGTTGTTGGTATACTGTTGATAATTGTCGTACTTGGACTAGGTCAAATTATCAGCAAGTATATCATAAAAAGTTGGACAAAATAAAAAACTTCTATAAATCATGGTCAGCGGTAAATTATCTACAAATATATACATTGTATATATGTAATAAATATATGTTTTGCTGAAATTATGGCTTCAAATGGAGGTTATATCAGTGGCATGTAAACAATTTTCTGGTACTTTCACTTTCCCGGGAAGCAATGCAGTCAATCATTTCGTGATCACGACTTCAGTCAGTCAAGTTTCGAGAGCCACCATTACATTTGAAGCAGCTAAGAGATAAGGAAATATGACTGGAAAATCAAACTATCGAAACACTACACTGAACAACATTTCTTATTGGTCACTTGATATAAAGTGGAATAGTTTTCGTATGATTAAACTGATACATAAAAATTGTTTCGATTATTGAAGTACATGTATAGTATATTATGAGTCTGTTGGTATACCTTTCGATAAATTAATATCATGCATCAACGTTTTTAAACATCGATATTTGACGAAACCTACGATTTTAAAAGTCTCGCACACTGATTCAATTTTTCAAAATCTTTATTGTGCACACATAATTATTTTAGTTTTGCTAAATATAAAGTAAGTATAATTAAACTGATGAAAGGGAAAGCCGTAAGGAAGCATAGCCTGCACGAGAAAACAGCAGCCTCGGTTTTTTTGAAGCTGTTCATCAGAAGTAATGAATGATGCCACACCACCGACGCTCCCTAGCGCATGAGCAGAACTCCATTTTCGAATGTAAACAACATACATGTACACTCTATGATCCCTGAGGACCAGAAAAATATGACTACACAAAGATGTAGTACGGGGCGACTTTTTACAGCCGCCACACAGGCACTTAACACCAGCTGTAGTAAGTAATATTAAACTGATAAAAGGCAAAGTCCTCAGGAAGCATAGCCTGCACGAGAAAACAGCAGCCTCGGTTTTATTGAAGCTGTTCATCAGTAGTAATGAATGATGCCACACCACCGACGCCCCCTAGCGCATGAGCAGAACTCCATTTTTCAAATGTAAACAACATACATGTACACTCCATGATCCCTGAGGACCAGAAAAATATGACTACACATTGATGTAGTGCGGGGCGACTTTTTACAGCCGCCACACAGGCACTAAACACAAAATTAATGACTTAAATAATCACGTATGATAAAAACGAACGTAATGTCAAGTGTAGACGACGTTTTGCATTCGAAATGAATTTGCACTGGTTATTTGTTATATTTATTACTTGATTGGTATTGTTGATTTGTTGGCATTTCAAGAGGTTTAAGCTGTGTAAGAAAAACAAGTTTTAAACTATTTTTCCTTTTAATGAGGCGCATACAGTGGAATCACGTACGTAGAAAGCGCGTTTTGGTTTCACAAATGTTCCTTTTACGTGAAATACTTCTAATTTATGATGTGTATTTTCTGTTAAATGGATTGTTTTGACAGAACAATAAGTCAGATTTGATATTACATTTATATCCCCTATATTGATACCAATGAGGTGACCAACAGACCATGCATCAGCGACTTCCGGTCGATCAAAAAATTAAAAAAAAATTTAGGTGATTGATCGCTGGTACAACATTTTTTTTTTCCTTAAATGAAGTTGTTTGTTGATTTTGAGGAATGAACTGAATGTATGTGTAAAAAAAATCTTCAAGATAATAAAAAATTGCTACTTTTTAAAAATAATTTTTCGCGAAATTTTAATCGTTAAAGTTGTATTGTATTGCTTATGAACGTGCTTGTTTGTAAGACAACTGTACATAATATAAACTGTTTTATACAACAATATACCTTGTAGAACATAACAAAATAAATTTTAATCATCTGCGCATTTCAAATGATGACGTCACACCGGAAATGTTGAATCCATATGGTATAACTGCACAATATTACATGAAAGTAAACTGGCTAATTTTAACGGATTTCGGTACAAACATACGCCGGTATAAAACGTTGAAAATTTCGACGAAATTGGTTTAGTGGATGTCGAGACAGCAGCAAAATAAAAGTGACCAATTAGAAAAGTTGTTGTGTGTATATCATTGGGGAAAAACAAATGTGTTTTCTTATGGTGAGCCGGAAATGTCAATAACCCGAAACTATCGAGTTCACTGTATAATATGGCGGCAGTTGTATTGGTGCGGGGTAATCCAGGCCGAAAGTGAGTCCAACGAGTGACACACCTAAGTAAAATGTATTAATGAAAAAATATCAAAATGCCGTTGGTTTATTCAATATCACCTATTTATTTAAATCAATACATTTCACATAAAATTTAAGACGGTCAGTGACACATAGTATGAGTTATGTTTTAAAATTATTGAATAATAAAACGAGCGCACTTTGTGCGTTTAGCTGTGACAAATAACTCATGGATGTAATGTTGCGTTGTTAGTAGCAGCAGAAATGCTATTTATATTTCTTCTTATCTTTTGTAAATCACTTTCTTTTTTACATGCTGTAAAATGAACATGTGTGCGTAACCAATCAACTTGATCGCTAAGACCACAAAGCTTTCAACAAAGTTTGTGAAGGTGCGATTACACTTATGACGAATAAATATGAATACTGTTCTATGACAGAGTAAACTTATTCATAATCCGCACTTTAATGTAGGTGATTAACGACAAACCTTTGTAGAAATAGTATGTTCTTTTTGCTTATATTCACGCACATTGGCGTGAGTTTGTGTTTATTGTGTTGTGCTTTTAAATAAAATGACAGAAGTCATCATTTCATGACATGAATGATCAACGTTCAATGATACCAAATCCTGTTTACGATAACGTTTGCGTTCACACAAAAATAATCAAATATTATATTTTGCTTTGTATTACATATGAGATTTCATACTGGAACTGTTATTTGTCCGGGGGCAATCGTATTCGCCCGAGGCCGTATAATATGGTACTTTTCCTTAGATTACATAAACTTCAGTAGAAGGCATATTTTAAGGTGAGACCTTTGTAATGGATTCACATATTTGCAGCTATGAAGAGATTTTAAAAACTTTTTTTATTTAAATATATGCCATTTTAAGACGATCCACCGCACGACTTTTCTCAGTTTTTGCTTTTTTGTTTTTATAAACAAGATTAAAAATTTTCATTTTATTCATATTTAAGGGAGGTAATGATGTGTAAAATTACTTCCCTTTAATTTAATTTAAGCAAATATAGGTAACTGGCATTTTAAAAAGATTTTTCTCATTAAATAGGCATTTTGTTACAGCGTAGAACGATATTATTTTGATAAAATAAATTTTTAAGATAGTAAATGACCTAGAAAACGTTTTATGCGTATAAGGCAAAATAATAAATCACGAAACAACATTTTACTGTACAGTCAAATGTGGATCTGAAATATTAACTACGACCTGAGCATATTTTAGGCAAGGTTTCTGTACTTTGCATTTTTATCTTGAAGTGATTGACACAGCATATTGTTGTGTAATGTAAAGCGAACGTTGTTATTATAATTATACTATGCTTATTAGCTGTATTAGCGCAGAACACACGACAGAGCCATTATAAACGTTGAAATACTATTTTTGCACAGAAAATGTACATATATTTTAAAACAAATACTGTTAATGAAAGGATTTCCTTAAAAAACTAACAAAGTTCTTGACAATGTTTTTTAAACTGCGTAAATTGTTAAATACCTAAAATCGTCTTAGTTATTTTATTATGGCTTGAATTTATTGAACCCGACTTGACCTTCTAAATTAGCATCTATTAACGATCTACACCCCACCTTTTTACGATCAATACCACGCCTTACCCCCATCTCGGCAATTTACGCATGCAAATGATATATCAATCGTGCTCTGTAGTTTCAAGGCTTACTTAATTCGAACATCCGTTAGTGGAAATGCTATTTAGCTTAATCAGCAAGGCATATGTATCGCTTTTTGTTATGACATGAAACAAATTACTTAGTATGGTGGTTCGAGTCTCACATTTTTAGCTCACCTGAGCACAAAGTGCTCAGGGTGGGCTATTGTGACCGGCCTTTGTCCGTCGTCCGTCGTCGTGCGTCGTCCGTCGTTCGTCGTCCGTCAATTTGTTTACTTAAACATTTTCTTCTCTGAAACCGCTCATTGGATTTTGACTAAACTTCACAGGAATGATTCCTAGGTGGTTCTTTACCAAAATTGTTCAAATGGTTCTAGTTGGTTGCATAAGTAGATCACGGGGTTAAAAAAATAGGTTTTCAAAAGGCAATTTTCAAAAATCTTCTTGTCTTAAACTACAAGGCCCAGAGCTTTCATATTTGGTATATAGCATCATCTTGATGTCCTCTATCCAAGTTGTTCTGGGGGTCAAAATTGACCCCTGCCCGGGGGTCACAATTTTACATTAAAGTATGTAAGGAAAAGTTCAAACGACATCTTTTCTTGAACCGCATATGGTAATTTGACCAAACTCAACAGGAATGGTCCCTGGGTGGTCTCCTACCAAAATTGTTCAAATGGTTCTGATTGGTTGCATATGTAGGTCACGGGGTCAAAAAATAGGTTTACAAAAGGCAATTTTCAAAACTCTTCTCCTCTGAAACTACAAGGCCCAGAGCTTTTATATTTGGTATATAACATCATCTAGAGGTCCTCTACCCAAGTTGTTCAAATTATGCCCATGGGGTCAAAATTGACCCCTGCCCGGGGGTCACAGTTTTACATTGAATTATATAAGGAAAACTTCAAATGATTTCTTATTTTGAACCGCTAATGGGAATTTTACCAAATTCAACAGAAAGGCTCCCTGCGTGGTCCTCTACCAAAATTGTTGAAATGGTTCTGATTGGTTGCATAAGTAGGTCGCGGGGTCAATATATAGGTTTTTTTAAATGCAACTTCCAAAAATCTTCTTGTCTGAAACTACAAGGCCCAGAGCTTGTATATTTGGTATATAGCATCATCTAGAGGTCCTCTACCAAAATTGTTCAAATTGTTCTGATTTGTTGCATAAGTAGGTCACGGGGTCAAAAAAATAGGTTTTTAAAATGCATTTTTCAAAAAATTTCTTGTCTGAAACTACAAGGTCTTGAGCTTTCATATTTGGTATATAACATCATCTAGATGTCCTCTACCAATATTTGGTGGACAACATTAGCGGTCCTCTGTAAATGGCTCCACTGTGACCCTTGACCTTTTCCTCAGATGAGCGACCCAGGGCCCTTTGGGCCCTCTTGTTCCATTATTATTCTTTTGGTTCAAAAATATATTTTTTGTGTGTTGATTTTTTTTAATTATAGTTTAATTTCATTTAATAATACAGCAGAGCTAACGCAGTGAACACCAAAGACAAAAACAAAACATAAAACGATATAATTAAAACCAACAATTTACACAAACAAATCAATCGCTGTTTGAGTCTGATGCAGCGAAATCGCTTGATTCGTCAGCCAGATTGATGATTGATGACCCAAGATCGATTTGATTTTACCAATAAAATAATTGAAAAAGAAGTCTGTTGAGGCTCGAACCCGCGACTTTCGGATCGCAAGCAATGCTCGCTCACCCCTCGACCAAGCCGTCACTGTCCAACATCGTAATCGTATTGAATATTATAACATTTTTTATTGTTTAAACAAACGTGCACAATCTTAAACGACTTTCACCGATTGCATTTACGAAAGCTAATTGAACGTTCCTAATCGACAGATAATATATTCTTGCATAAAGGTCAAGTCGGAATTTATAAATTCAAGCTATACACATCAATACAAACAAGCATTTGATAGTATTGCGGGCAATACAGTAGTCCCCTACCGGTCCCTCAAAAAGTTCTTTAATTGTCATACACTCCTGTGTATTGTCATTTATAATGAATTTGAGGCCTTGACATTCAAGTATCGACCCGAATGTTGTTCGCGACACTTCGTCTCATTATAGTGATAATTTGTGTAATATAGTTTTTAAATCA
>Ga0224511_10002859_pt1 | contig 11992 bp, 7 predicted proteins | sample SF_May12_sed_USG_2_FD_169988 | JGI IMG/M metagenome (GOLD analysis project Ga0224511, IMG submission 169988) | Sediment microbial communities from San Francisco Bay, California, United States - SF_May12_sed_USGS_8_1 | ecosystem: Environmental > Aquatic > Marine > Sediment | place: USA... | reverse complement strand
AACGTTATAAACAGTTCAGAGTCATTGCCATTATTTTCATCCAAACCGTTTTGGAGTTGTTCGGCCACTGATCTTAGTTCAGTACACTTGTCTTCCATATTTCCTAGCTGAAACTCGGATTCGCTTCTTGCTATTTTAATGTCGCCTTGGATGCTGGCCGAGCTAGCTTTTATCTTTTCTATCAGTGTTTGTTCATGCCTTGTCACTTGGTCTAGGTCGCGGGCCTCATTTTGCAACACAGATTCTTTCATTGAATAAATGTTTGACTCTAATGCATTAATACTTTTCAACAGTTCTTCAATCTGTGATAGCAGTTCTGTGAATTCTACTTTGTTTTGGACATTTTTGGAAATATTTGATACTTTAACCATTTTACAAGAACTCTTAATCAGCGCTATGCAGTCCCCGCAGTGTAAAGAGTTGTGAGTGGGGCAAATATACCTCAATAGTTCCGAGGGGTGATTGTCACAATAATGAAATGCGTTCTGGTGTTCGATGTCACATCCTGGTTGGACTTCGGACGCTGTATCTATGTCTAGGAGTAAATGATTTCTAGTAGCCTTTAAACGGCGATGATACTCTGTGCAGGCTTGGCACAGCCATTCTTTACACACGGAACAAAACTTTACAGCTGTCACACGGTTTCCCGCGTCTGCGCATGGTTGGCAGACGGGTGCGTCACAGACGGAACCGACGGCGTCTGTGTGTTTACCGCTCACTTCCATCTGTTAACATAGACACACAAGCAATTCTAGATATAAAAAACTACATATATTTATATTAAATGAATATTGGTACATTTGAAGTTTGGAAGTTGTAATCAAACACTTTTACTTGTCTTTCAAATGACTTTTATCACACCGTTAGGCTTTTTATATATTAATACGTTTGTATATTTTACATACATGTTTAGAGAAATCTATATTAATAAATGAAAAAAAATATGAAATCGTAACAATTAGAATGGATTGATGCATATTTACAGACAGATTAACCTTCCATTGAATTTCACCAGAAAAATACCAGGTGCATTAATGCGTTGAACAACAAAATAAGTGTTCTGAAAAAAGTAACAGCATAATTTATTAAACTATTTTTAAAATAAGCAAGGAGACTGACATTCACTTTTGAGTTTGGTATTATTAACACTGATACATACATGTATAGAAACATGTTACAGTGTTAAACATTGAAACAATGTACTTTTTTTACATCTGTACAACACACGGTGAACGGAAAGAAGCAGTCATTGCTTTTCAAATTATAACACACTTAGTTTAATTAATGTCTGTCCTTGTGAATCTGTGCGTTCGCTGTCTCAACTTGTACTTTTGTGGGATTTCATTACTGGATATCCCCATAAGTATTTGAAATGCATAAAACTTATCTTGGTCATTGTTGTTACTGTCACAAGTGGCTGGACAAGCAATGTATATTGTACATGTTTTAATTAAATTCCAAAGCTGTTGAAAATGTTTGATCTGGTATATTTAAAACGGTTTAGAGCTATCTCTTTCCATGAGTTCAACTTTAAATTGATGGCGACATAGCAGAATTGAAAGAGAGAACAGATCGCACGTTTGTTGTTGTTGTTTTTCGAGTTTGCCGCTTGGGTTACTAAAAGCGGAAAAAAGAATCCCGAGCACATCAAAATAAAATAAGTAAAGTGCGAACAAACATCAACTTATCGTTTTTGCACGAATTTCATGTAAATGTGGTTGAAAGAGAAGCATCATATGTACCACATATTTGAATTGAGTTTAAATAAACTCCTGAACTCTTGTTCATTATGAAACTACAGCTCTCAATAGTTGGTTTTGAATTAAAGGGTGTTGGCAATGAACGTCTGAAAGAGTCGCCGTAGTGTAATGGATAGCACAGTCGACCTGCAATCAAGAGCGTGCGGGTTCGATTTCTCATAGTGATGACTAGATGTTCATTACAACATATTAAATCGATACGACTTATTTCGTTAGATAATAACAACATCCACATCCTTGCTTTGTTTACATTTTGATGACGATTGCAATTTAGTTATCAGTAACTGACACATTTTACCCTTCTCGATATATATGTCATGTGTTCGTCAGGTTGATTTGTCCGTTAACTGTGCGTCCTTAAACCTGACCGACACCAAATTTATCCCTCACTTCACTAATACATGTAGAACTTAAAGGGGGTTTCCTGCGAATGGGGGCAATATATCGTCATTAACGTTTTACCAGAAAACATTATAAACATATTGACCTATTAAAATACTTCTTTACAAAAATACATACTATTTCCAAACACAAACCCATTTTGCGAACATCGTGATCTATTTGGACTTTTCTAAGCAATTCGTCATACTAGTAGTATTTAACAGTTGTAAAATGTTTAAAGTCACGTAACCATATTATGCATTTTTATACAAATATTTTCTATATTTTAATATTTTTATGATTACATTGTATTTGTATTATTATAAAAATGCAATGCAAACGCCTACTCCAAATGCAGCATTTACACACGGCGTCTTTACAGCGTGCACGCGGCGCGTCCACAACGCGCCCACGGCGCTCTAGAAGACCCCACAGCGTTCCCACAGCGTTCCCACAGCGCGCTGTCTAACAGGCATGCAATTGTTTAGAACGCTGTGGTAACGCTGTAAGGACGATACTCTGGTGTGACAAGGTTTTTAAGAGTGTTAGTATCGATAATTGCAGTGTTCTTGAGGCCACTCGATATAGTGGTTTAGGACACTGTTTTGAGCATAGTTTTCATAACGCATTATCAAGGTTGGTCGAATTCCACTGTGATAATATTGTCTTTAAGCAAAATAAAATACGATATAACATTCAAAAAGCATGTTTGCAGTCTTATTATTTATCAAAGCCTTACCTTATGTATTTCTTTTATGATTTACGGAGCATTGTTTAGAAGCTCCATATGGCTGTAGAGTCATTATCCATTGCATGTTGCCACCAGTGTTACTGCGCGTGTATGAATTGGTTTTAATTGAAATAGAAAGTAGCACATTAATTATGTTATCTTGGTCATGACTACGATGCAGATACACTTGTTATATGTGGGTGTAATAGCATGCATTCAAAAATAAACGGACACTATTGTAAATTATGCTGACCAAGAGACTGAAACTTTTGGTGACCAATACAACTTGATGGATTTTGAGAGATATAAATGTCCGTTTAAATAGAGCGCGAATGCGTCCAACGCGAACACGAACAGGAACGCGACTTTTGAGCAGTTTTGCCATTCAAATAGAGCACGAACACGAACTCGGAAAACTGTAGACGGCTTTCGAGGCGACTTGTCTTTTCCTTGCAGTGAGATATCAAATTTGGTCATTAAGATCATGGCTCAGGTGAAGTCAAACACGGAGGCGATCAACGTACTGTATTTTTAGGCATAACAACGGAGGAAGAGAATGCGGCGTGTGTCAGTGCACGAAATTTTACAGAAAAGAAGAAAAGCTTCTGTTATGTCCATTGTCGTGTCCATTCAACACCAAACTTCACAAGCAAAGTAGAATGACGCTAGTGCCCAGCTCTTTCTTGGAACGGTCAGGCGTACAAGTTTCTGTTTGCGGAAATGATGCAAGTGAAGTACTTGATGATTGGTCGATAGCAAAAAAAACGCGCGAACTTTTGACAAAATTCGCTCCGGGAACAATCAAAGCGGCCGTTTGCGCGAACAAAAATGTATACGCGTTCGCGTTCGCACTCTATTTGAACGGTAATTCTACATATAATAAAAGTATTCCTGGACGAAAAACCTCATTCGTTTTCGCGTTATCGTTCTGTATAAACGGACCCATATAGCACATGTATGTTAGCAAGAAAAGAACATTGAAGTCTGACAAAGGTTACAGTGGTAAAAAACTATAAATATAATGTGAATGGAAGTATTTTATTTCGAAGATACAAGGTTTATAAATAAACACCCTTTGTAGCAACAGCGAATACTCACTGACAGTTTAAAGCACACAGTCTTGACAAGAAAAAGTATGTACATAGCGACTATAATAAATGAAATCATACAAATATAAATATGCAAACAATTCAAGCATGAAAGACACACATATAAATATGCTCACAGCATAAAATACATACTAACCGGTAGCAGTAATAAATATATAAGATATACACAGGTATGTAATACAAATCATGAATTGTGGATCTTGAACCAGTATACTGGCAAGTGCAACTTCATGTTTTCATTGCCATAGCCAGCACAAGTAAAGTGAATTTCAGTCATGCGAGTTAGGAACAACGGAATAATGAAGTGGGCAGTAAACACAGAAACGATTAATAGCAGCATATATTTTTATTTTTGGAACTCGTATTAACATTCAAACCTTGTCTTAACGGACCTTCCATGTTAATTGCACATTATTTCGGGGTTCGGCACACAAATCGACATCAATGTTTCACCAAAAATCATCTTAACCAAATGCAATACTTAATATGTAACCCCTCCTTTTCATTTATATCAAGGTCGTCGAGTGTCACGAGGACTTAAAGTGGACACACGCTAGAAAAAGAGACCGGCTTAGGACTGAGCGAAACTGGATAATAACAACATGTACTTTTTATTAACACAACTTCAAACTACAAACGCAGAGAAAACTGCTCAAAACAACTCAATAGAAACATAATGTTTGGTCGCAAAATGATTGATTATTTGTTAAATGATAATGTGTCGCGAAATGAGCCCTGGGTATAAGCAACATTAGCAGTAGCAAATAATAACAAACGACTGCATGAGTAAATATGTGATTCTTTCACTTGCTTGGTCCAGCTAAGGTTCCCCCAGAAGATATAGGGTTGTGATAATATTGTGAACTTCAAGGGGACTTTCCTGTGATCTGTTCGTTTGACACACACAAAAAATATAAAAAATCGAAATCTTATGTTATCTTGATGCCAACGCCTTTTGGATATTATTTAAAAACGCATCTTGTGATACCATAGTATCTCCTCCGTCATTAACAAAAACTATTTTGAAAAAAATAATCGGCGCCAAACTTTAGTAAATAAAATAAGTAAATTAAATAAAGAAACAAATCTCTGAAGCGGTCTCAAATTCCATGGCAGGCGGCGTCCGAGATTTGCAAGCTTTGACGCTTGTCCACTGCGCTAATCTGTCAGCTATGGAATAAGCATATACGTTTATTTAAAGGCTAATGTACTTAGAAGACATCACGTGATTCATCATCTCCATTAGATTTGTACCTAACATATAATAAGTGGTTTTCTGATGATTTAACAGAAAACACCAACACACCAAAAGCGTTAATTAATTATGAAAAACTATAATAGAGATGGAAAAAGTATGCTTCTGCCTTCGAAACGAAGTGTTGTGTGCAAATTCATTGCAAAGACGTTCGACAACCGAGGCCGCGATCATTTATTCCATACTGACGTTCCATTATTTGTGTCATAGACATTTCTAAAGACATCATTCACCAGTGTACGAAGTCGATTTGATCCAATCGCTGAGCCCGTTATATAGTTTGAGTTTACAAATTTGTAATGAACTTTATTGTCCGAAAACAATGTTTATCATAAGCCAGCTTCACCGAAAAAAAAGCGTTGCAATGCATTGACAAATCAGCAGGTATGTTTCCAAAACAATTTAAATAATAAAATATTAGGATCTTGACACTTTACGGAGGCTATTTTGCAATTATGGAAACAGTAACAGGAACATCTTATTATTACAACCATACAAACATTAAAGACACATCATATTACTATCAACATAAAGCGAATAAAATACCAGTTTTACACTTAGAGTTAGCACCAAGCGTGTACGGCTTGTACCATATGCGACGTTTGGTATACGTTTTATTAACTTAAAAGTTGTAATAAGCCGTATACTTTACTTTAACGGAATGGTACGAGATAACGAATAATAAACACAGATTTTAAATTAGAAACAAACATGTATTAATAACAGTAGGTATGATTGTATTGTACGCCTAGATCTCAGTTGGCATCGAGTGCATATCTGCTTCAACACAGGTCATAAACATTCATGACAATTTAAAACAGGAACAACGGACACCATTGACATTACAATCTCACCTTTGGTAGGTAACTTGCCTCGCCATGCACGGGGTAATTGACGTACATACTTACTCGTTTCATTGTACCAGCTGCATTGCTAAAACATAACAACGTGATGTTTAGAAAAATTAAACTGATGAAAGGGGAAGCCCTCAGGAAGCATAGCCTGCACGTGAAAACAGCAGCCCCGGTTTTATTGAAGCTGTTCATCAGTAGTAATGAATAATGCCACAACACTGACGCCCCCTAGCGCATGAGCAGAACTCCATTTTCAAATGTAAACAGCATACATGTAATCTCCATGATCCTTGAGGACCAGAAAAATATTCCAACACAATGATGTAGTACGTTGCGACTTTTTACAGCCGCCACACAGGCAAAACCATAAACCAAGTGTACCAAATGCTTTAAACGAACATGTTCATTGAGTCAAGGAGTAGTCTCTGGTATTTTTCACAAAATCTAGATGTAGCAGTTTTTCAATGAAAGACCGGAAGGATCCAATGAATATAACATACATAAAACAGAATTACGTGTGCCGCATAATGGAAGAATGCGATTTCCTTCCCAACGGCACGAATGATCTATTGTCCTTGACAAAACATGCCGAGCTGTTCATTTTTAAGGTAAGTATGAGTTACTAATTTTGGCAAAAATTAAACATTCAAACATTGACAATGTAATATTTAAAAAGGAGACAGTCTACATAAGCTTACAATAAGAAATGGCATTAAAATGTATTCCAATGAAAGTCCTGTCTACATGGTTAATGTTGTTTATATTTTATTTGTTAAACATAAAGAAGGTTAGAGACCCATGTGGCATATTACACAAATGTAATACATGTATATTTGCAAATGAAAGAAGATGCAGAACTCACGAGTAACTTATAAGTATATTGACCTTACTATGGTTGCTCGTATATGTATATTGAAGCTTTAGAAGGATGTGTACACAAAGAAAACACAATAACAATATATCTAGATAAGAGAGTACTAAAGTGTATATCGCATTTATGCTACCACAAATGACTTTACCAATTATGGTAAGTAATAAACGAACGAGGTCTCAGTTGGCATCGAGTGCATATTGTTTTAAAGAAAGTTTTTGAAAGAAGAATCATACACCTTCCTATAATCCAGTATAATGACCTAAACAAACCACTCATAGCATAAAAACATGTGGGGTATACATGGTCAAACACCTGTAAAATCATACTTGTAAATGGTTTTGCTTTTGTGAGGTGTTAAAATAATTTTCTGGTTCTAGTACAGATGTCAGCTTGAATAGGATAATCTGTTTTCACCGGATGCCAAGCTAATGCATGTGTATGCTGATATTAAGGCTTGCATTGTGGTATGATATATGGTCAAAAATTCAGGTTATCAAATGAAATACATTCATACACATGGTGCAAACGTAGTTATCTTACTCCTACATTTGGTGCATTGTTATTGTATGTTGACCAGTAGTGTAAATTAGCAAACACCATTACTGAGTCATGTTGTGACATACATATTGTAATGTTCCTTACTGAATGTATAATCGAAATGTGCCTTTGTTCTTAAATTTTCTTAGCTTAATGCTTTAATTTAATCCATTCTTTCTTTGGTTTGTACATGTGATATATGAGCAATATTTTACTAATTTAAAAGGTAAACAGTGGTTGACCTTTAATCGTATTCGAACTCGAGTAAAGTGGATTCAAATATGTAAAAGAAATGATACAAAATTGCGTGTACAAATAGTGAAAGCTTATTTTATTGAATCATACCATATTGCTACTGTACACATGATTTCTTTAAATATTACTTTAAACGTTAATTTAGAATAATATTTTTACAATTCCCAATACACTATTTTGATTCAATCCATCCCATGTTTCGGACAACACTTTTTAAAAACCATTCGTACGAAATATTATTATGTCTACTGTAATTTGTGTGTCATTTTGTTATGGTGCTATAAAACCTGGACGTGTGCTTTGTCGGCAACATTTTTGTATTTCGCAATCTCTTCACTTTACATTAGAAGACCCCATAGAAACATTTTATGTGGCAAGAGTTTACATTATATAAATTATATGTACATGTAACTCAGATTAAAGAGTTTGCAAGATGACCAATAATGTCCAAAAATTAAAATAAATTATGGAAGTCTAATAAAAGCTGTAATGGTTATATTTCATTTTTGTATTTATTAGGCAAAACTAAATGCTTTAGACAAAAGGATCCAATCAATATGTTTTCACATTTCTTTTATTTGAATAATGATAATTTATTTATGCATCGTGAATTTGTGTCAATCAAAAATCGTGATGTCTTATTTTCCCTTTGTAAGTCTTTCTTTTGGTTAGGCAAGTTCACGCGATATTTATATGATTTCACTGGTGTGATAAAATACAGCTCCACAATTGCATATACTTTCATTTCATTGGGTTTGTATGACAAAAACCAACGATGTGCACATATATTCTATTAACTTGTATTTTTAAAAATGTTGCAATGTATCAAATATTAATAATCAAGGTTTGACTAACAAATGCAGTAGCTGTACTGAAGTTTTATTCATGTAACTCATAGAAGAAGCTCACACTATTGTACAAAATGCACTGCGTGCGTGGTTTCTGTTTTGTTCTTCCTGCTTTGTCCTTACAACCATTGCCAATACTCGAGGTATTCGGTATTGTTCGCCATCAAAAGGTTTGATGAAAAAATAAGAAATCCATGCATAACTACAAACGAAGTACTTCTTAACGTTGTATGTCTTTTCGTGAAGTTCAATAAACTTAATACCCCATACTTTAGGTATTATCTCCTTGTCAAAAGTCAGGAAATTGTTATCTCCGCACAATCCGTACCCCTGAAACAAAACAGAACATATACAACCTGAAATGTGTACATTATTAACACACAAACCATTTGTTTACAGATATATTTATTAATTTCAAATATTCTGCTCGCGAAAATTGCGTTTGAAAGTTAATCAACACAAATCGTTAACTTATGACAAAATGCTATAAATAAATGTGTTGTCTTAAGATTTTTTTTAAAGTTCTAATAATTGACATTATTGCAGGTAGCACGCTTTAAGGAATAAGTTTATATACATGACCACAACAGGCTGGCCAGTGTTGACAGTGAAATGTTTCGAATTGTTTCTACACCAGATGCTTGTGTCATAATGGTTTTGATTCGCTTTTCTGTTTAATCGTCACTCTTGGACTATATGCGTATTCAATATTTATAACATTTTTCTTAGTACATATAAATTCCAACCGTGTTTTAATTGAAAGTAGACACCCATCATATTGATTGGTCTTGTAATAAACATTTTCTCAAAAACACATATTCTGTTGATAATACAATGTACATTCTTCAGCAAAATGCGTCCCTCGTTATTACACGCTTAATCTCTTTTTCTTTTAGTTGTCTGGATTTAAGAAACAAAAATACTTAAAGAAACATTAAAACATTTTTAATTCTATGTATACCCATTTTAATAGTCCATTTGTATCACAAACTGTTTTATGATTCCAAGTGATGTTAATGTTGCATTGTATGCGTTTGGTAAGAAAACGAGTTTTCAATAAAAGTTGACGTTTGATAGTAAGATATTACACAGTTAAACTACAAAGATAAATTGAATAATTAAAACGTCTACAAGAACAAGTGGCTTCTTGGAAAGCATATATCTTCAGAAGCATTTTGCACATTCAAAGATTAATGACGCCAAAGTCCTAGTAACTTATTACGTTTAAACCAGGCAGAGGTAAAAATTAAAGTTCTTGATTAATATTCGCTTATTACAGAGTCCAAACCATTGAGGCAAGTTTTCCATGTGAACGGGTTAGTTAATATAGAGAAATACCGATTTACGAGGTCTGACTTAATATACACGTGAAATAGCAGTCATTGCGAGCTGTAGATATGTATTAAAATAAATATACATTTACATTTGATAATTTGTTTATCATTGTATATTAGAAATAACAACGATAACTGAATATATTCATATGAATTTTCATAATTAAGAAGCACGCTTTATAGCTTCTGCTAACATGTAAAGCTGCATATAACAAACACAAAATCATAAAAGCATAGCGGTTTTGATCAAGGAAGAAACAATAAATCAAACGTACCACACCTATAACATTGGCAGCTATGAGATTTCCTGGATTAAAATATCCGCACCAGAACACAATCGAATCTTCGTCGAGTAGACTTAGCGATCGACTATTGTAGTTACTGCAATGAAAACTAAAATACGAAAACTACCTTAAAACAAATTTAGCATAATGGTGATGTTGATCAAACTTTCGCTATTTAACAAAATTATGTTTTAATTAATAAACTGATTTATATTTATTACACCAATTAAACGCATGCTTATTTCACCTAAAATTAAATATAGACATGTATTATCAGTTGTGGGGAATCGAAGCAGTACCCTCTTAACGTCCACAGTGGTATAATAAACGCATTCTATCCTTAAGTAACCACAAGAGCGAAGCGTTTGCCTCTCTGCAATACAACTCTGTTTTTATATAACATGCAGATATGTCAAAACAAACAACAGCACACACTATTTGAAGCCAGCCGTCATCTCGGCGTCACCAAATATTAGATGCGTTGGTCGTGAATGTTTGTTAACCTTCATCATCTCGACAAAACTTGTTTTTGATTTAAACATAGGGTTTCCCTCGTGCGCTAGGAACAATAAAACGAGGCTGCTATTTCCCACGTGCAAGCTATGCGTCCTGATGATATACCACTTCCCTCAGATAAATGAAGCTAATATAGTTTATGTAACACGATCTTTGTCAGAGAATGTGACTAATACCTATACGCCACTTTACCACAAAAATAGCAGTCAAGTTGAAACTAAGGGCATTCGGTAGAATCTACCTACCTTTTTTGGTTACAATGACCTTGACCTCGACCACCTGGCCAAACTGTATGTATGCTCTCCGGGGCCGACTTTGGATTTCGAACCAAAAGACGCAGGTTTTGCCCTCGTGGATACATAAAGAAAAACTTGTCAAACGAGCCACAGTGTACTACTTACGCAAACAATATGCAAAGAAAAGATTTGACGAAATACAAATCAAAGTCACGCACTCTAGAAAACCTTTTGTAGTAACCTACCATCCAGTACCTTCAAAAAATGACAGAATATCGATAAACACAGATAAACACGTGATTAAAACACAAAAATCAAGCGACATTTATTGACTATAGAACCTCAAAAACACAAGGGACATACTTGTACAAGCAAATGTTAAACATTGAACAACGACCTCTAAAGAGATAAGACCCACAACAAATCACGCTGCCAGAAACGTATAGTGAGCATCAAATTCAAACTCAAACAAAGTGGCTACGCCGACGAAAATTCCTTGACATAGGAATTTAAGAAGGTTGACAGCAGTGAACGACATACTACAAGGATACCGCTCGAACTTAAATTTTCAGAAGCACTCCCAGTCACGGTATTCTTCGGAAATACATTTTTAAAAGCTCGGAATGGATGACTCAGGTGTTTCTGGATGTTCCAATTGTGGCGTTTAAGAAGAATGGTAACTGCAAGACCACATGCAGAACACTTTACTAAATAAACCAAGGTAAGGTAACTCCAAGTGACTCCTGTGGACTGTGAGCAAAGAAGGACGCTTTGACCTAACATCACTGCTGCAAAGACACTCACACGCGCAGAGAGAAAAACGTACAGAATACGACCATAACATTGCATGTTTTTAGTCATGGCTCTTCAGGTACGACATTTACCACAGCAAGTCAATCTACAGGGGTTGTTTGTCTGGTTGCCAATGTTCTGTTTCACAGCCGGACCTGTGTTAGGTCCATAAGGCGTCACCAACTAGCCGCCATTGCAGCTGCTGGTGGTCATATTTGGTATTTAAT
>Ga0224511_10002857_pt1 | contig 11995 bp, 6 predicted proteins | sample SF_May12_sed_USG_2_FD_169988 | JGI IMG/M metagenome (GOLD analysis project Ga0224511, IMG submission 169988) | Sediment microbial communities from San Francisco Bay, California, United States - SF_May12_sed_USGS_8_1 | ecosystem: Environmental > Aquatic > Marine > Sediment | place: USA... | reverse complement strand
CAACACCTTTTTACAGAATTTTGCAAACTAAATAACATCTTGTCTAATATTGATTATATTCATATGTGTCTTTATTCTGTATTAACCCGTTTCCTTTAAATTGTTATTATGCAATGCCCTCATTATTTTCATGTACATATGAAAATGAGTGAATAAAAGTAAAAGTTGAAAAAAAAAGTTGAAAAGTTGTATACCCCACTCGTTTTTATGCTATGAGTGGTTTGTTTAGGTCATTATACTGGATCATAGGAAGGTCTTTGATTCTTCTTTCGAAAACTTTCTTTAAAATAAGATGCACTCGATGCCAATTGAGTTCGTTTGTGGATTTACCATAGTTGGTAAAGCCATTTGTTGTAGCATAAATGCGATGTCACTTTAGTACTCTCTTATCTAGATATATTGTTATTGTGTTTTCGTTGTGTACGCATTGTTCTAAAGCTTCAATATTCATTGAGCAACCATAGTCAGGTCGATATACTTATAAGTTACTCGTGAGTTTTGCATCTTTTTTATTTGCAATAAAAATATATTACTATGCCACATGGGTCTATGACGTTCTTTATGTTAAACAAATAAAATATTAACAACATAAACCATGAAGACAGGACTTTCATTGGAGTACAGTTTAATGTCATTTCTTTTTTTATGCTTATGTTGACTGCCGCCTTTTTAGTTATTACATTGTCAATGTTTGAATGTTGTAATTTAGCCAAAATTTGTAACTCATATTTACCTTAAAAATGAACAGCTCGAAATGTTATGTCAAGGACAATAGATCATTCGTGCTGTTGAAAAGGGAATCGCATTCTTCCATTATGCGGCGCACGCAATTCTGTTGTAACACTAGCGGATCCAGGCTGTGGGGCGCACCCGTAAATTGAATAAACCTTGCGTTTCTGTAGCCTACGTTATACTATTCCCCAGATACCAAAGTCCATGGGAGCTGCATCTGGGCTTTTTGGCATCCATTTTGCAGGTGTTATATAATTCACGTTGCATTTGTTGAGACATTTTAGGGTCATTTAAGCGGTATGACTAGAGGCCAACATGTTTTGCTTCAAATGTCCTACAATAATGCGCTCAACGAAATCATTTAATTTTGGTCTAACCATAATTATTGAGTTTTTAGTTTTAATGAGATAGGTACTTGTATAATACCCAATTTTACATGAATGGATAGTTCCACATTTTCCTAATCTCCGCCCTAAAATGGCGAAATCTATTGTATATGTGATAACGCTTATCACAAACAGGAACCATGCTTTCCATTGTTTAAACTAGGTCATATTGTCATTTTACCATAAACCTATCAGTCATTGGATTAAAATTGACCATGTCCCGTTATAATTTATCCTGATTGACAGTTGTGGAGCTATCCAGTGATCGCCGATATATTCGAACTCGTGTAAGCTATACATGTAAGAGCTGATACCTGTTTTAAAAGTGTTTCATAATAAATTGAACACTTCTCGTAAACGATCTACAAACTTAATTCGACCACATGCAAACAAATCATAAATTCGATGTAGAAGTTTCAAGAGCATTCACAGCCGGTATTAAATGTGTCAGTTTCAAATAAGTTATATCATATTGATGTATTTTTTTATTACTTGCGGAGAGGAGAGGGAAGCGTCCACCTACTGGTTTGGATATAGTGTGTTCAGTATAACATTTATCGTTTTTAAAGAGCTATGTAAGAATGTATTACTATCCAAATGGGGATATATTTGATATATCATACCTTTTACAACTTTTAAGCTTGTAAAACGTTAATCAAACTTCGCATATGTAACAAGCCGTACAAACTCGGTGCTAACTCCCTAAGTAACACTGGTACTTAGTTCGGTTTATGTTGGTAGTTATTTTCTGAGAAAGTGAATTGTCTGTTGCATGGAATTTTGTTCTTTTTACTTTCTACCGGTACTACATGCAGATATTGCCGCGTCACGGTTTTGTTAGTACATTGTATTTTAGAGCTGCTTGTTATTCGATGTCATTTTAGTATTCTTAATATTTTACATTGCTTAACACCGCAATGTCGTTTAAGGGATATGGCGGTCTCACCAGTACTTATAAGGAGAGTGGCGACATGTGCACAAATTGGACAGGAAATTTTAGAAGGGTTGACAGCAAGAGAAAGATTAGAACGGACTTTCCCCAATCCGATATCCAAGTTGATGTTTTATCTTCACTGTGTGGATATGATTTTGGACTTGAGCAGCATTTCTGGTATCAACGAGTTCATGTAAGTCTGTAAAAGTTTATATTTCACTTTAAACAAGATGTGTGCGATCATGTCAATAATTATAAAACTCAAAAGCCATCTAAATAGAATACACAAGTAAGTGCATCGTTTTAGAATATTCATTTCTGAAAATTTATTTCATTTCTCAGAAGAATAATCCGCATGTATACATTCGGATCGCGGAATTTAGTAGCCCCCGGATGCAGCAATCGAATAGAAATGTCTCTGTTAGGAGTGTGCAAATGTAGCTAAACAAACACCGAAATTTGGTTAAAGTTAACACTTTTATTGATGCATATCGTGCATACTCTTTGGACGTCTTTTATAAACGTTCTTATTTTGATGTTCAAACACCATCTTTTATTGTTTTTACACAAAACGTAAAAAAGACAATCGTACGCACCCCTTTAAAGTTTAAGTAATTAAAAATTGGATTTAATGTGTATTTTATATTTTATTTTGCTTAATAGTAACTTTATTGTTTCATTTTTTAATTGCAGTGACTATAATAATGTAAAATGGCTGCATATAGTGCAACAAGATTTTGTTGCGTACTGGAGTGCAGTTTTTAGTCCTGGAAATCTGATGAGTGCACACGTTATGGTTGTGGTAAGTTTTCTTTTTGACAAAATCGATAATATATAACATCTATTATATGATCCTCATGTTTCCAATATGCAAAATGCCTTTTTAAAATTAGTTCTATAATAGTATAGTTAAAAGATATTGACACTAGTAAAAAGTTCAAAACCGCTACTAAGATCAACAATTGTCCAATTTTCATTTCGATATACTTTAGTTAAGAACAATTTCGGATATATTGAAAGCAATTTAACAAATATTTTGATTAAGACCATCAGCGCAATAAAAAGTTGTGAGAAACGGCATAATTTATCAGCAAAACTTTCATTGTTTAAAATGTTCGCTTGTAACTGCAGAAGTATTACAAGTCATAGTCCCTAAATTTCAGTCAGACAGTACACATGTTGAAGTTGTATAATATTTGCTTGTCAAATAATTGTGAAGCATATGATTTTAAGTCATTGACCTTACCAAGACGGTAACTCAACATTTTTAGAGAACATTTTAATAAATAAAACAATATAAATAAAATTAAACAACTGTTGTTTTGTGTGTTTCGTGCTGTTCTAAGTGTTTGTATTTGTACGAACCATTTTGTCTTCAGAATATTTTCCTTGAAAATCTCTTCCATTTATATTAGGTAGTAATATTTTGTTTTAGTCTGACGAAATGTGCGCTGATACAGGGGCCATCACAATAGATAAAGAGTTAGTACCTACTTACGCGGGCATTGAGTCCATTGAACTCTACAATACGACTTACAAGGTTAAGAAATTCTTCGCTTGTAGTAGTGCTTGGCTTGAGGATTTTTTCGAAATTCCGATGAATGTCGAACAGTACCGTATAGATCGGATAAACGCATGTGTTGACAGGATGAAGCAGGAAGAACAGAGACGGCTCCAGACACACAGCGCTTGTTGTACGATTATCTAGTGCCAAAACAGTAGCAAACATTGGAAACAATAAGTATTTGATTAAGCCTAGTTCACACTGTCGCGGTTTACAGTCCGGGTACATTAAATTAAATCACATTGAATCGGCGATCACCGGGATGTGACACTAGTGGTTTTAAACTATTTAAAACATTCGGGACTTACCAGAACCGAAACCAATCCCGCCTTATCCCGCGGAGACCCGGGGCTTCATCGTAGCTTTTCGGACATAATCCGTTTCTCTACCGTAAGACCACCAATGAAACCGTAGTTAACCGACATGATACGGTAAGCTCGGTTCACACTGTCCGGGCGTCGCTATGGTTGTCGTTCCGGTTGGCCCTGGTGTCCAAACGAGGGGGCATCGGGGCAACGTACAGGGACAGTGTAAACCAGGCATTACAAATATTCCTGGTTCATTCCGGTTCAAGGCTACAAATTAACCAGGTGAAACCATAGAAAACCAACATGATTTAGTAAACCTGGTTCACACTGTCCCGGCGTCGCTACACCGGGGCTGTATACCGTGATGATGTAAAGAAGGCTTTACGAATCTTCAACCGGTTCTTTCTGGTTCATCATAACCCAACGGCAACAAATAACCGGGACGCACCGGGGTATGCGAAATGTACACCGGGGCAGTGTTAATTAGACTTTAATGAAAACAAAAGCCCTATACACCAAGAAGTCTTTTATAAGAGCCGGACTTGTATCATAATATGATGTGTCTTAACTGTTTTATTGTTGTAGAAATGGTGTGTTTCTGTTACTGTTTCCATGAGTGCAAAAGCCTCCCTAAAGTGGCAAGGTCATAATAATATTTAAATAGTTTTTGTCAGACACAGTTTACCTGCTGATTTGGAAATGCATTGCAACGCTTTCCCAGATCAACAGATAAATTACAAGTTTTTCGGCGTAGCTGTCTTTGACAAACATTGTTATTTCAGCTCATTACAAATTCGTAAACTCAAACTTTATATTGGAGTCAGTGATTGGATCAAATCGACTCCGTACACTGGTGAATGTTGTGTTTAGAAATATCTAATCAAATAATATAAAGTCAGTATGGAATAAATGATTGCGGTAAATGATTAGTCGTGTCGGACGTCTTTGCAATGAATGTGCACACAACACTTGGTTTCGAAGGCAGACGCATACTATTTCTATCTCTATCATATTTTTTATATAATTAACTAACGCTTTGGGTGTGTTGGTGTTTTCTGTTAAATCATCAGAAAACCACCTATTATATGTTAGGTACAAATCTAATGGAGAAGAGGAATCACGTGATGTCTTCTAAGTATATTAGCCTTTAAATAAACGTAAATGCTTATTCCATAGCTGACAGATTAGCGCAGTTGACAAGCGTCAAAGCCAGTAAATTTCGGACCCATGGGATTGAGACCGCTTTAGAATTTTTTCTTTATTTTATTTACTTATTTTACTTACTAAAGTTTAGCACCGACTATTTTATTTTCAAAACAGTTTTTGTTAATGATGGAGGAGATACTAAGGTATCACAAGATGCGTTTTTAAATAATATCCAAAACCTTAGCTGGACCACGCAAGTGAAAGAATCACTTATTTACTGCTATAATAAAAGTTGTTTTTACCCGGGACTCGTTTCGCGACACATTATCATTTAACAAACAATCAATCATTTTGCGAACAAACATTATGTTTATATTGTGTTGTTTTGAGCAGTTTAATTATCTGCGTGTTTAGTTTAAAGTTCTCTTAATAAAAAGTACATGCTGTCAGCATCCATTATCGCTCCGTCCTAAGCCGGTCTCTGCTTCCAGCGTGTGTCTACTTTATGTCCTCGTGACACTCGACGACCTTGATATAAATGAAAAGGAGGGGTGACATATTAGGTATTGCGTTTGGTTAAGATGATTTTTGGTGAAACATTGATGTCGATTTTTATGCCGAACAACACCCCATCCCACCCCGAAATAATGTGCAGTGAACATGGAAGGTCCGTTGTCCAAGTAGTGTTTGTTAATACGAGCTCCAAAAATAAAAAAATGCTGCCATCAATATTTTCTGTGTCTACTGCCCACTTTATTATTTTTCGTTTTTCCTAACTCGCATGACTGAAGTTCACTTAACTTGTGCTGGCTATTGCAATGAATACATGTGGTTGAACTTGCCAGTGCACTGGTTCAAGATCCACAATTTATGATTTGTATTACATACATGTGTATATATCTTATATATTTATAACCGCTACCGGTTTGAATGTATTTTATGATGTGAGCATTTTTAAAAATGTGTGTATTTTATGATTGAATTGTTTGCATATTTATATTTGTATTTCATTAAATATAGTCGCTATGTACATATACGTTTTCTTGTCAAGACTGTGTGCTGTGAGTATTAGCTATTGCTATAAATGGTGTTTATTTATAAACTGTGTATCTTCGAAATGAAATGCTTCAATTCACAAATGTATTTAAAGTTTTTTACCACTGTAACCTTTGTCAGACTTTAATGTTGTTTCCTTGATAACATACATGCCCTTTAAAGGTCCGTTTATACAAAACTATAACGCGAAAACGAATGAGGTTTATTTCGTCCTGGAATAGTTTTATTATATGTAGAATAACCGTTCGAATAGAGTGCAAACGCGAATACATTTTTTGTTCGCGCAAAGGCTGCCTTGATTGCACCCAGAGCGAATTTGTCAAAACTTCGCGCGGCGTTTTTGCTATCAACCAATCATCAAGTCCTTCACTTGCATCATTTCCGCAAAAAGAAACTTGTACGACTGATCGTTCCAAGAAAGAGCTAGGCACTAGCGTCAGTCTACTTTTCTTGTGAAGTTTGGTGGTGAATGGACACGAAAATATACATTACATAAGCTTTACTTCTTCTCTGTAATATTTCGTGCACTGACACACGCCGCATTCTCTTCCTCCGTTGTTATGCCTAAAAATACAGTACTTTGATCGCCTCCGTGTTTGACTTTTCCTAAGCCATGATCTAAATGACCAAATTAGATATCTCACAGCAAGGAAAATCCAAGCCGCCTCGAAAGCCGTTTACAGTTTTCCAAGTTCGTGTACGTGCTCTATTTGAATGGCAAAACTGCTCAAAAGTCACGTTCATGTTCGTGTTCGCTTTGGACGCGTTCGCGCTCTGTTTAAACGGACCTTAATGTCTCTCAAATTCCATCAACTTGTATTGGTCACCAAAAGTTTCAGTCTCTTGATCAGCATTATTTACAAAGTGTGGGTTTATTTTTGAATGCATGCTATTACACACACATATAACAAGTGCATCTGCAGCGTAGTCATGGTCAAGATAACATAATTGATGTGCTACTTTCTATTTCAATTAAAACTCATACACGCGCAGTAACGCTGGAGACAACATGAAATGGATAATAACTTTACAGACTTATGAAGCTTACAACAATTGCTCCGTAAATCATAAAAGAAATACATAAGGTAAGGCTTTGATAAATAATAAGACTGCAAACATGCGTTTTTGAATGTTATATCGTATTTATTTTGCTTAAAGACACTATTATCACAGTCAATTCGACCAACCTTGACAATGCGTTATGAAAGCTATGCCCAAAATAGTGTAATAAACCACTATATCGAGTGTCCTCAAGAACACTGCAATCATCGGTACTAAAACTCTTTTCTTAAGACCCCTGTCACACCAGAGTATCGTCCTTACAGCGTTACCACAGCGATCTTAAGAATTGCATGCGTGTGAGACAGCGCGCTGTGGGAATGCTTTGGGGTCTTCTAGAGCGCCGTGGGCGCGTGCACGCTGTAATAATACAAATACAATGTAATCATAAAATATATTAAAATATAGAAAATATTTGTATAATAAATGCATATTGTTTAAGTTTCATTAAATTAACAACACTAAGAGTTTGACCATAGTGTGTCTTTTATTTCAATAATAAGTTGTTTAACAAAGCAAACAACAACTAAAACACATCATTATAAAACTTTTCAATGTACACTTCTTAGTATATATGTGTTACTAAGTCGTAAATATGTTTCAAGTCCTGCGTGACTTTAAACATTTTAATAACTGTTAAATACTATAAGTGTGACGAATTCCTTAGAAAAGTCCAAATAGATCACGATGTTCGCAAAATGGGTTTTTTGTTTTGAAATAGTATGTACTCTTGTAAAAAAGTATTTTTATAGGTCAATATAATTATGATGTTTTCTGGTAAAACGTTAATGACAATATATTGCCCCAAATTGCAATTCCCAATTAAGGACTACATGTATTTTGAAGAGCGGGATAAATTTGGTGTCGGTCAAGTTTTAGAACGCACAGTTAACAGACAAATCAACCTGACATACACATGATTTATATCGCGGTAGGTAAATGTGTCAGTTACTGATAACTAAATTGCAATCGTCATCAAAATGTTAACAACCCAAGGATATGGATTTTGTTATTATCTAACGAGATAACTCGTACCGATATAATATATTGTAATGAACATCTAGTCATTACTATGAGAAATCGAACCCGCAAGCTCTCGAATGGAGGTCGGCTGTGCTAACCTCTACACTACGGCGGCTCTTTCAGACGTTCTTTGCCAACACCCTTTAATTCAAAAACAACCATTTAGAGCTGTAGTTTTGTAGTTTTGTAGTTTTCTCATTCAGGCCTTGTTTCCTGAGGGATTCCCTTTCTTCAGTTTATTATAATGAACAAGACAATGGGAGTTTGTTTAAACTAAATTCAAATATGTGGTACATACATGTATGATGCTTCTATTCCAACCACATTTACATGAAATTCGTGCAAAAACGATAAGTTGATGTTTGTTCGCACTTAACTTATTTTATTTTGATGTGCTCGGGATTCCTTTTTCCGCTTTTAGTAACCTAAGCTGCAAACTCGAAAAACAACAACAACAAACGTGCGATCTATTCCCTCTTTCAATTCTTCTCTGTCGCCATCAATTTAAAGTTGAACTCTTGAAAAGAGATAGCTCTAAACCAGTTTCAATATACCAGATCAAACATTTGCAACAGCTTTGGAATTAATTGAAACATGTACAATATACATTGCTTGTCCAGCCATTTGTGACAGTAACAACAATGACCAAGATAAGTTTCATGCATTTTAAATACTTATGGTGCTATCCAGTAATGAAGTCTCACAAAAGTACCAGTGGAGACAGCGAATGCACAGATTCACAAGGACCATTGGGTACAATCAAAGCGTCACAAGTTGTGGTTCTCAACGAAGACAGTGTACTTGTTACTCAACGAAAACACATGTAAACAGCATAATCCTCATCCTCAAGTTGAATATGACTTCGATGAGAAACATATACATTAAAAGTGGTCTTCGTTGAGCGCCACACACAATTTAACGTAGATGTTTCTCACCGAAGTCATTTAAATAGTGGACGAGGATCACGCTGTTTACATAAGTTTTCGTTAAGTAACAACTACATGTTTTCGTTGAGAACCACAACCTGTGACGCTTTGATAGTACCCCGTGGTGACAGGCTTAATAAAACTCTGTGTGTTATCGACTGAAAAGCATTGACTGCTTCTTTCCGTTCACCGTGTGTTTTACAGATGTGAAAAAGTATTGTTTTAATGTTTAACACTGTAACCAGTTTTTATATGCATCAATTTTAATAATACCAAACTCAGTAAGTTATTGTCTTTGCTTATTTTAAATATATTTTAATAAACTATGCTGTAAGTTTTTGTCACTATTTTGTTGTTCAATGCATTAATACACCTACTTTTCTGGTGAAATTCAATGGAAGATTAATCTGCCTGTGAATATGCATTCAGTTCATTCGCATTGTTACGAATTCATTTTTTAATTTATTAATATAGATTTCTCTATACATGTATGTAAAGAATACAAACGTATTAATAATATAAAAGCCTAAAAGTATTAAAAAGTCATTTGAAAGACGTTTTTTCCATTGTTTGTTATTCCAAATACACTTCAAACAAATTAAAACAAGTCTACCCAACTTTTTTGCCTGGGTCGCGAAGCGGAAACATTTTATTGTGTTTAGCCCTTTCTTGTGTTGCCTTCTAAACAAAGTTATAATGTGAACTAACACGACCAGTATTTGAGTGTCGCCGTACGTCGTGTGTCAACAATTAAATTTTAAAGCTTCTTATTTGAAATTGTTCACTGAATTTGACCAAACTTCAAAGGACCTTACTTCAAAGGATTTATCTTTTTTAATGTTCCCCTGCCAAAAAGTTCGGTTCTGGTCGGTTGCGTTAGTAGGTCTCTATGTCAGAAAGACTTATCAAAGTGCAATGTTAAAACATTTTCTGATCTCAAATCACTAGGCTCATACAGCTTTATTTTTGGTATAAGATACAATTAAGAATTTTTTTACCAAAGTTGTTAAAGTTATAGACATTCTGTCACAAATGGCACTGCCAAATGGGCAATGAGATAACACTTTAATAGTACTGTCTACAACCTTATAATGGCTTCTTGTCTTTAAATATTGGCAAAGTTGACGTAACTTGAAACTGAGTCATGGGGTTAGAAAGGGGGTTTCAAATATACAGTTACAGATATATTTTGTCTGAAACCATAAACGAGCTTTCATATTTAATATGAAAAATCAAGCAGACGTCCTCTAATAACAGTGCTGTTTAAAAACATTCTTGTTTTAAACTTAACTATGTTAAGAAGTCGGTTATTTTACGTTGGATAATAGAAAAAGAAACTTAAACTTACATTGGGTAAAGATTATCACGGTTTTGCCTAGGGCTGTCATCGATTCGAGCGATATCGATAAACCTTTTTAAATATCGATAAATCAATTGATACACATTTTAAAATATCGATATATCAGCTTAAAGTTTACTAATTGATGTGGCATCTTTTATTGCAAATGATGAACAGCTTCAATAAAACCGAGACTGCTGTTTTCTCATTCAGGCCTTGTTTCCTAAGGGTTTCACTTTCTTCAGTTTACTAACGAACGTTTTTGTTGTTTTTGTTATAAAACACTGTTTTTTGCCAACGGAAGAGAAAATGTGTTATCATTAGACAGTTTTGAAAGGCCTTATTAAACTAGAATGTGATTAAACATATCTTAACCATGATATGGTATACCCTACTTTTTCTGCATATACACATGACATGTATCAGACTTGTAGGTCTTACATGTGTTACAGGTAGATTACAATGTGTAACTGAGTAGTATGCCTTCAATACTGTTTGAAAGTTCTTTATATCAGTATGTTTTTATTATGATTGTGTCAACTTTATATTAATAAATTATATTGTTCACGTCATTGAAAATGCTATGTCTAAATCTTAATATCCTTATGATAAACCAAAAACATTTGATGTATGCTGAGTGCACTAAATAATGAAGTACTGCAAAAGAAATGATAACTTTCAATGACAAAATTTATCATGTCTGGCCAACACAAAATACAGCAAACTTAAAATCATTGACTGACCTGGGTTAAGAATCCGCGACTGTTTCAAAGATAACATTGACAACTAACAGTCAAATTGGTAGGTCACACTTAAAACAAAGTTGTATTAGTATTATTGTTATTAGTAGTTCATGCATTATTTTATAATCCATACATTTTTATTTTGGCAGTTTATCATATTCAGTGGAGTAGAAATAACTGCTTATGTTTATAATTTAAACAAATATTGTAAATATCAGGTTATAAACAATTTGAAAACATAACTTTATTATCTAGTATTTATTCATTATCAAGAATTTACTAGACGTATGTTGTAAGCATGTATTTTTATATATATGCATAAATGTACACTGAATGTGCATTTAAGCAATGTTTTAATAAAGAGCCAAATTTATACTAATTTGCTTCAATATGTCGATATTTCGATATATCGTCGACATTTTCCCTTCGATATATCGATATCATTTATATGCAAAATGCCCTATCAAGGACAGAACTAGTTAAGCCACATTCAGTTTTAAAACTGAATATTTCTAATATCTATAATTGCGTGTGTGTATGTTAACAGATGGAAGTGAGCGGTAAACACACTGACGCCGTCGGCCCCGTCTGTGACGCTACCGTCTGCCAACCATGCGCAGACGCGGGAAACAGCGTGAAAGCTGTAAAGTTTTGTTCCGTGTGTAAAGAATGGCTGTGCCAAACCTGCACAGAGTATCATCGCCGTTTAAAGGCTACTAGAAATCATTTACTCCTAGACAGAGATACAGCGTCCGAAGTCCAACCAGGATGTGACAACG
>Ga0224511_10002856_pt1 | contig 11995 bp, 5 predicted proteins | sample SF_May12_sed_USG_2_FD_169988 | JGI IMG/M metagenome (GOLD analysis project Ga0224511, IMG submission 169988) | Sediment microbial communities from San Francisco Bay, California, United States - SF_May12_sed_USGS_8_1 | ecosystem: Environmental > Aquatic > Marine > Sediment | place: USA... | reverse complement strand
TGGAAACATTTTGTTTTTGGTATTTTACATCACTCCTTGATAATTCATTTTATGGAGAAGTGGCAACTTTTTGTGAGACAAAAATGTACATATATTAACGAAGATATATTTGTCAAACACTTTTTAGGTTGAACATATTGGTTTCCTACTTTATTTGTTACAAGTCAGTGTTTATTCTCACTATTATATGTACATATATAAGCAAAATAAATAAAAAACTAATTATTACTGAATCCTAATTCAAGTGAGAAAGCTTACAAAATCGTTGGTAAAACATCATTTTTCTTTGCACAATCGACTGAGTTACTAACGCAGTCGCCATTATGTATAGTAGGAATATCCGATGGCAGAAAAGCGAATTGTCGGTTTGCAAAGCAAAAAAGTGAAAATATGTAGGTTTTATTGATTTTCTAAAAACTTTTATATATATTTGAAGATTTTTTGAAATATTTGTAACTACTGATTTTCTAGTATATCCTGGAAGTCAGCTGCTTTAACAAGTGGACATTCTTATGCAAAACAATTATGACATGCTTCAATTAGAAACTGCTACTGTATGTGGGTTTTACACATTTTGAAATAACTATTCCTACCGTTGTTGTAAAATCTAGCAGAAAATCCTGCCGAACCACCACTATTAAGAGATTCAAACGTAACGGTGATCTGTGATATAGGGACACAGCGCCTTATTGGAGTCGTCAAACGACCTGAATACCTGAAACAACAGAGTGGGATACAACGATGTTTGTGGTTTGTATACGTTGACGTAATTTCCAAGAACGTTTTACTACTAGATATTTATATGTAACTGATTTCCAGCTTAACAGCGCCGTAAGAGAGAATAGTGTTTGCTATAGATATTGTTCCATGACTTCTGTTTCGGTTTGATTCGATGTAAGAAACACCGTCATTCGAAATTAATATTTATCGTAAAAACTTGTGGTACCAAGAAACCGATACTTATAAATGCAATGCTTGTATTTTACCAGAAGTGTTTAATTCTTACTTTAAAATCCTACTTAAAGATGCTTGGTAAAGATGTATCTTTATACGCTTATAATCGGTCACAAATCTTGCAATACGTTAGGTCTACTACATTAATTAACATTGCAAAAGGAATTGCAAAATTTTGTGACAAAAATGTGTTTATGGCGAAAAAGTAAAAGCACAACAACAGCAAAACAAAAAAATCAAACATAAAAAAACCCTTTCGGAGCCAGGATTTGAACCCAAGACATTCCGCACACAAAGCGGTTGCGTTACCTCTGCACCACCAACTGAGCGTATCGATTGCAGTCAAGCTATTTAACTTGTTCGACGCAATGGGTCGAAACGTAAATAAACAAGGCCGAATTTGTGGGCCACACATTTTCAACAAATAGTTTACGAACTGGTTGGTCCGACTGAGGAAGCTGCGCTTCGGGCCATATACATGTACCGTTCAAGGTCTGACCAACCAGTCCGTAAACTTGCATATTGAAATCACGGCCATGTTTTATTTGTTAAATATTAAATATTTAATTTATGGCATTATATATTATATATTATTGTAATATATTTTATCATACATAATTTAATATATTGAGTCCATTATGTGTTATAAACTACTTAACATGTAAAAAATCACATATATAAAAATCTAATAATATACATGTATTTAATATATCGCGATAAAATCAAAACCCGGGGCCAATTGAACTAAATGCTGAAACCAGTACCCCCCATGGTTTTAGATATTGAACATAGCGGTTTCATTTTTCCCGTGCACGCTATGCTTCCTTAAGACTTTTACGTTTTCAAGACGGTATTAAGTAGTGGATATATATTAATACTACTTAGTATTAAATATATATTAGCAAGTCTTATTGAAATGTGTCAAGGATAGTCGCGCATGCGCAATGTGAAGTAACGCCATATATTGGTCGCCGTTTTGTTGACAGCAAGACGACGAAGGCACAACTGTTAATTGTTATAATTATTAATATTGTGAATTAAATTGTTGCCATCTATAATGCATCTGAGGGTATGATATCGTGTTTAAATCACTTTTGGTAGTATTTTTGAGGGCCAGTTTTATAAGTGAACAGATGACCTAGATTATTATACACAGATTACATCTGTAAGGGAGATCACTTTTCTGAGAGTCATTATGTATTTGCTAATTTCACCTAAATTACATGTTGTTATTATATGTGACCTGTTTGAATTAAATATTAAGCTAAAAGACATGTTTTGTGTCAACACATGTTTTTTAGACTTGGATATTTCATAATTAAGTTTATAAACAAGAATTTAATGACATAGTATCGGTTTCTGTTCAATAGATAATATCTTCTTGTATAAACACATAGTTCAATTCCAAATTTAACGGTGTCAGAAGCCCTTTGGTGGACACTCAACATTTTTTTTGAGTATTGTCAGAGTTGTTGGCCCTTAGGTTGACGCTCATGTTTTTCTTTAACTTTTAGGGCTAGGAAAGTCTTTGTATTTTTATTAAATGAGACGTTCTATTTTATTCTATTAAGTTTGTTGAGAATAGGTTAATGTAGGATTTATTTAAAATTAATTTAAATAATGAAGTAAATTTTTCTTTTGTTTGTTTCCTGCTTTGTTTATACAGGTAGACTGGAAGATAGTCTCACCTGAGGTCAGGCAGTTTGGACTATAGTGGCTCGAAGAGCGATATTCGAATTTATACGTAATGTCAGTAAATAAATAGTAGAAACTTCAGCGTCGTGGTTTCTCTTGGTCTTTAGGATTCGGGATTACATTTACGACTAGTCAGACAAATGCAGACCCATTGTTCGAATCTATTTGGTTCGTAACCGCCCGCGCGCGGCTTTAAAGGCCACCTGCCATCATAGCACGAGAAGTACGGTTACACATCATTTTAAACCAATGGAAATGAAGGTCTAGCAATTCTTTAACAAGCCGGTGTTTTTTGGAAATATGTCGCTCAAACATGACTGAGCTGTAGATTCTTAAATAATTTAAACAAAAAAAGATCTAAATAAACATCCAGGTAATATTTTGCAAGAAACATACTATAAGAGAACAATGTTAAGAAAAGGAAAGATTAAAGACGCTAAAATACTTTGCATGTACGCAATTGACCTATCGACAGTCCGTCCAAAATGGCGTCTTGACGCACCAGCTTTGTCGGGCCAACTATTGTATTCACTTGTCAATCATGCCTATGCAAATCGCTATCACCATCACCTAGTCCGATAATTGGTCAGTAATATTATAATGGAGCGATATGGCTTTCATATTATAATAAGTATTCGGGCCAGCGATGCGTAAATCATGTAGACCAGGGCGTGCTGTCGAAAGGTCAATTTCGGCCTGTACGCAAATATTCCACTTACATAAAAATACCAAGATCCTCCAAATTTCGTTTCTATATTTTACATGGTTTTACAGTTATTCCTATTTATAGAAGTTTCATAAAATGAACGTTCACAAGTTGTCATAAGAAATGACGTCATATAAGGAAATTAGAGCATGACTATCACATGCCTGATTTAATAATTATAGAGCTGCATTCCCTTAACTTAAAATATCAAATAAAATCATGAATGTTAATCAAAATACGTATTTTAAAGACACTTATCTTGTTTCTTTAGGTGAATCGAACATATACATGTATAGGCTATATTGGTATTATAGAGCAACTTATAATTAGAGGTTAATGATTAGTTGAAGCTCGCCATTATGCGATAATCACCCGAAGATGTCCATAATGGTCTGAGGGCCTGAGGCCCGAAGAACATTATTGACTCGAGGGTGATTATCGCATAATGGCGAGCTGCAACTAATCATTAACGTCTTTAATACGTTTGTTCTAGTGGAAGAAACACTACTTACTTAAAAATCCATGTTTTATTAATCGTCTTTTCTAATTTATGACAGTAAAAGTTGTGTTTTATTGACAAAATGTTTATTTTAACCAACAACGTTAACCTAACGTTGCCATTTTATTGCGCGAAGGTCATTGGTGTTTTTCGCAGAATGACGTCATTTTAAGGCGCGACGTTGCGCGAGACGCCCATTATGAATAATGAGCGAGTTGTAGGCGGCCGAAATAGCATAATACGGGAAAAAGTAGCGTAATGGCCTTGCAGACTTGTCAAATTTGTTACTATATATAGTAACAAACGTATTAAAGACGTATAAAATTTTAATGCGGTCTTATTTTTGACAGGCATTAACATTTTGAAGTATGTACTAAATATTCAAAAAGCTTTGTCATGAAAACTTTATCAAACTTCAGTGACAGCTTATATTTGTATTTATTAAGACATAAATCTAAAAATAGTTGAATACACATCTCCCATTTGCTGATTTTTAGTGGCCGAATATTTGCGTACACTTGGGGCTGAAATAATGTAGATTTAAGAGGTGGTTGATCACGACTGTGTGTGATACAAATTAGCTTAACAGCCACACAGAAGTTTATCGGAAGGATCCAGAATTAGCTTACAAAAACATTGTCAATGTTGTGATTATTTAGATACAATACTAAACAAACTGCAAAAAGCCCAGTGTACATGAACTAGACAGAAAAAATACTCCTCCCAAGCATAACACTTGGATCTCCAAGTGAACATTTCATGACATAAAACACTTTCCATAACGCTTCATGAATTTGCATATCACACCAAGCTTCAACATAGACCGTCTCTGTAAGACAGCCTCTGTTTTACTTTTTTGTTTAAGATTAATTTAACGTTATACAGCTGGTGTTAGGTGCATGTGTTGTGGTTGTGCAATGTCGTCCCGTTCTTCATCATTGTGTAGTTGTAGTTTTTTGGTCTTCTGGGATTAAAGATTATATGTTGCTAACATGTAAAAAAGAGTTTTCGCTCATGCGTTAGGGGCGTTAGTGGTGTAGCATCTTGTTTTCATTGTTAACGTTTTTGTGCATAGGGTGTTAGAAAAAAATGTTTGAAAAAAACCTAAAGACTATAATATAAATTGAAGAGATGTTTAAAGAAAGAATGTTAGAAACAATGTAGATATGTCAAGTTTAAGGGCACCATGAATAAATGGCCCACCATTTTGATCTTTTGACATAATTTGAACACTTCTGTCCCGAGTCCTACTTATACATTTGACTTCAACCATTTAATCAATGTTTTCTACAGGGTGACGTAAAGCAGTTAAGGAGAAGAACTTATGTATATGGATATGGTATCAATCTGTATAATAGAATTCGTATTAACATGCTACGAAAAGCTGTTTTCTATCAAACTTTAATATTCCAACAGGGCGTCGGTCTTCAAGGCTTCAATGTAATTGGTTGTAAGCGTTTGGTCACGAAATCCCAGTTCCAAAAAAGCAAACCCTTGTTAATAATATTTTGCTATAAATGTGTCTCATAGGGTTAGGGTTAGAGGCCATGTATAATTGTATATTTTGCAGTTTACAGATACAGATACAAGTTTGTTTACCACTTCTGCGCATGCCTGACCGGACAGAGCCGGTGCGCTACCGTATTAATGCTAGCATAAACAAAAAGTAAATAACGGTCGTTTTCTTCTTCGTTTGAAACATAAAACGGGGTTCTTTTGCACTACGTAACATAAATTAGGAAAACAATACGAAAGTAAAAAAGGATTTTACCATTAATCCCACTAGGGCTGTCGTTGATCCGACCGATATTGATATATCGATTCATATTTTAAAATATCGATATATCCATACACTTTTTGAAATATTGATTGAAAAAAATCTTTAAAAAATGTTGTTGTTTTTTCATGAAAAATCACTGTTTCCTAGTCAACGAAATATCTAAAGACAAACAGTGTTGTAATTAGACCATCTAAAGACCTTAAGTAGATTTCGATTAACATATTGCTTAACAGTAATAAACTATACACGTACTCATAACTGATGCGTATTCCTTTACATTGTAAAATGAAAACGGCAGAACAGAAGCATGTAAGATACAGAATGTACCGGGGTAATATGCCTTAAATACCAGTACTGTTTTAGATTGTTTATATCAGTACCTTTATTATTCTTTGTGTGTTCATTATAAAGTGAGTGTATTTTGGTAAATTTAGAATAATTTTAGAAAATGTCATTTAATCATTTAAGAAACATTGTCTACATATTCATCACCATATAATTGCTGTTTGTTAAATATACTAAAAAGTATCAAGAATTGCAGAAGAAATGACAACTTTAAATGAGACTTAACAAGGTAAACACACAATAACACAAAGCAGCAAACTCAAGCAATTTTACTGTTTTTTTGAGGGAGAAGAAATAACTGCCTTATAATGGTTAGAATTTAAACAAATCTAGTCCCAGGTTATAAAGATACACAATTATATAAACAAATTGAAAACACAACTATAAACATTTTATTTGATAGAAAAATCCAAGTTTTTTTCCAGGAGTTATGTAAATGAAAGTATATTTTTGAAGAAACATATGCCGAAATACACATATAATTTGATTTTAAGCTGTTTAAAAGACAATATTTTATTTGAAAGCTAATTTTTATCCATATGTCGATATATCGGCGATATTTATTTTTCGATATATTGATATCATCGATACGCTAAATGGCTTATCAATGACAGCACTAGTGTCATGCAATGAAGGGGCGGAAACTTTATTGATGAATTAAACTTAAGGCAGAAAAAACTTTTTGCACTAGTACACCATTTTGATAAGGTCGAGGAATTCCAGGACTTTGTCGTTTGTGTAAACCTAAGTTCTAAATATAACTTTTTACGAGGAATGAAATAAAATCTTTTTGCGCTACATTCCCGATTTTAAGAAATACAAGGGCGCCGCAACGCTCGCGCACCAGGCTTAGTTACGCAAAATCACTATAATTTTGCGGATATTTTTACGTACCGGAAAACTGCAATAGTCCCGTATACTTTCCAAAATGTCACATCACAATCAACGATGTAAAAAAATTTCTTGTTTGTGTTTTTGCTGTTACTCTGTTTTCAACACCGTTTGGGTTATATCACGGCGCCATTCTATTTACCAGCGTGCCTTGGTACATCAGTACTAGTCTGTATTAATTAATTGCTTCCTCATATAGGCTAGAGACTGTTGAACCAGCCTTAGAGCTTGGTATAGTATCAATTATCAAGCAGAAAAATTGCCGCTTTAGGTGTGAACCAATGATTCCTCAATGACCCCTGGATAAAGATTGATTTAAAAGGCCTTTACCTATATCTATATTATGTTTAAATAACATTTTAAACAATAGAATGTTTGAATAATGTATGGGCTTAACAAATGTATAAAATACTCTAACATACCTTCCGATCCATTTTGGGAATGTAACTCCTTCATATATCGACACAAAGTCATATTGGTCAGTCCAAAATTCTGTGAATTCAACACACGCGTTCCCATACGATACTGTTATTTTGTATATACAGTAGGCATATCTTTGATAGCTGGAAGGGTAACCGGGTGAATAAATGGTGCCATTCAAGCCGCTGTAGACGCCACCACAAGGAACTACAACGAAGGAAGATTGTATCCATAAATTTTATGCATATAATGATACAGAACATAAAGCATAATCATCCCCTCCTATCACCGGAACAGTAACACATGTGGTTCACATTAAAACATTCTCGATTATTCTCTGTTAATATGCTCGTGAATAAAATAGTAACAAACGGTAAGTGCAATTGTTAATAAATACAAACAGATTGTAAGGCAAAAGGTTGCGTAGATTGCGAGATTATAGTGCCATAGCGTTAGATATATTCTTTTTTATAAAGCTAAAATGTATGCCAAAAATCAAGAACTGGTGACTCATGCATCCACACTTTGAAAGGGTAAAACCGCATACCGGAAACCATATTAAGTTGTGTTTATATGTAACTGTTCCAATATAAATTGAAGACATGTTCAAACAAAGAATGTTGTAAACACTGTAGATATGTCATGTTTAAGGGCACCATGACAAAATGGACAAAAACTGACACAAGGGACGACACAAAAACTCTTACAACATCATGATGCAACAGACATTTAGAAAACATATATTTTTGTGTTTTTCGGATTTTTATTTTTTTTATTTTCTTTTTTATTGATTATTTCTTAAAGGAATTCTCCAAGAAATGTTGAGTTACCGCCTTGGTACGGTCAATGATTTTCATTGGGGGTTTAAACCAGTTTAAAGCTATAGCAAACTGATGAAAGAGAAAGCCCTCAGGAAACAAAGCCTGCACGAGAAAACAGCAGCCTCGGTTTTATTGAAGCTGTTCATCAGTAGTAATGAAAGATGCCACACCACTGCAAACCTCACACTTTCTCAACATTTTTTGGAGAAGAAAAAGAAAGAAAAAATGCATTTAATCTCTCCAACCAGGCCACTTAGAAGGTGAAAAAAACGACAGGAAAGTAAAAAGAAGCAACATTAAACAGAAATGGGTGAAAAAGAGAGAAAGAGAGAGAATTCTAAGTACAAACGTCCTCTGCTTGTGAAAATCATCACAGGTCCATGGCAGAGTGGCCAATGTTCGAAAAACATAAATGGTAAAGTTATTATTTAAATCATAGCATCATTCTCTTCCCTCCTGACTAGGTTTCGAGAAGGAAATTCATCATATAGTAAAATAGTAACAGTCATGCAACTCTAGACAAAAAACATAAACATAAAGCATTGATTGGTTTATATTTGACACGTGCATGCGCAATTTTTTCTCGAAGCGTTGTATAGCCATTCATGTATAATGAATGTTTTTAATTTAAAACAATGTGCATCTTGATTTTGATATGCTGATAATTAACGTAGTAACGAAGTAGCAGAACAAAAGAATACTTTGAACCTGGTTCATCATTAACCATGATGTATGAACTTTACTGTGGAGTGTATGACAATGATGGCAAAGTACCAGTTAAACTGTCTATGTATCGTACAATATTTCAAAATGAATTTAACATTGCATTTGAAATGCCCAAAAAGGATAGATGTGATAGATGCGAACGTCACGCCAATGATAATGCATGTGACGAAAAGTTCCAAGCCCACATACTTGACAAAACACACAGTAAAACAGAACGGGACAAATATCGAAAAAGCCCAAACACGGCAACAATTTGTTTTGACTTACAAAATGTTATCACACTACCAAGAGCAAAAAAAACTTCTTCTACAAAAGAAAGCTGATTGTTTACAACCTCACTCCCCACTTCTTTTTGGATAAACACGTTTACAATGCGATTTGGTGTGAAGCAACAGCAGGACGTGCAGCAAACGAAATCGCCAGTGCCTTATGTTCTATACTGCAAGCTGTCAAGAGTGGCCATCTTGATATTAAGGAGTACACTTTTTAGTCGGATTCGTGCGTACCACAAAACCGTAATTCGGTTATGACATATGCGCTAAAACGCTTCATGTCAAATCATTGCATTGACAGAATAACCCAAAAGTTATGTTGCCAAGGCGATCCAAATATCCAGCAGGTGGCCAAGGAGCACAGTCACATAGAGAATGTACTGAAAACAAAGGAGGTGTTTAGCCCAGTGTCTCTCGTAAGAGCTTTGAAAACTGTCCGGCGCAGAGCCCCATTTAGAATTATCCAGATGCAAAAACAAAACTTTGTTGAGTTACAGAAATCGTTAGTAGGTCTTCAGTTCATTGCAATACCTTACACATGTGTAAAAAGCCTACAATACGAGCGTTCGAATGAGATGTTTGTGTTCTTGAAGTTGTATTTTGCCGACGAATCCTTTTGGTAAGCCACTATTTATGGAAAACCTTTAACAAGGAACAGTGGATCATGCATGTCACTTCCAGTACCTAAGATCTTACAGAAGGTTCCGGTCATCTCAGCATGAAGAAGAAGGATTTGTGCAGCATGTTGCCGTATATGAGTGCAGTAGACCGCAGATACTACGAAGCAAAGAGATTGTGTGGGGATTGCATCGAAGAAACACAGCAAAAGAAACTGTCAACATGAGACAGTAGTATTAATACAATGATGTACACGACTTAAACTGCTTGTAGCATTAATTTTAGTATGCACCTTTCCAAGTCTATGTAATAAATGAAAGAATACACAAAGTTGTAGTATAAGAAAATATGATAAATTTGCAAATATGTCCAGTTTTTAATTTTTTTTAGTTACTTAATTGTTACCGTGTGTTTTCTGTTTTTGTTTGCAATGTCTGTACGAAAAGTTAATGGATTCATTAACTCATTAAATGACATTTATTTTAAATGTGTATAATCAATATAATACCAGAAAATAATCATCTTACTTGTTTGCATATTAAGTTTATCTACGTAGTAGCTCGTGAAATTTTAATGTGTTAAATATTTTCAGTGCAACTAACTAATCCCCGATGAATAAAATGATCACTTTAATCGACAGAAAAATTAATTGCAAAGGTGTAAAAATAGCATGTTGTAAAACACTTTTAAGACAATATCATACCTAACATTTCACGGTGTTTGATATTTAATCTAATGTAGTAGACGCAGTGATAGGTATACCAATGTAACCATTGTTCATGTATTTTAAAAACGTTATAGTTAATTAGATAAATAAAGTTCGTCCAGTTCAAAGTATGTTTGTGATATATTTGTTTTGTTTTCTATAACCATAAAGATAATTACTTTCCACATATAAACATGTTATTTTATAAAAAATATTTTGAAGGCTATGCTAACTGTCCTTTTATAAGTAAAGTACTGTTGAAATGGCCAATTAACCAAGAAAGCATATTTAGATTTTCTAAATATGTAAAATATAATTGTAGCGGGCTAAGACCATTTTGGGAGTCTTGCTGTTCGTTATAGAATTCCACAAACCAGTATAGGCATTTTTACGATACAAAATGTGTTCCAAACACCCGTAAGTTGATATTGGTTTGCGGCATTAACCTAAAATAACATTCCATGTTTGCATTTTTAAGTTTCATTGAAAATTACTTCTCGTACACACATCTTTGGTTTCAATAAGTTCAGATATGTTTTCTCTAAATACCAAAGACTTTGTATGCGCTATTTCATAAAGTAATCTTAAAGCATTACAATTTTCTAGCCCTTCAAACTTTAGAAGTTGATTTTCTCAAAACATACTAACGTGACATACTGGTTTGTGGAAATAAGGTGACGATTTGTGTTGTGTCTTTAAATAAGACAATTGTTTTTGATATGTTTAAAAATATCTTTATGACTTTAGAAGTGATATTTTACACGGTTATGCTTTAGTAAATCACATTTGACATTTATTTTGTCTTTATGGTAAGAACTACTATATTTTGTTTGCCAAAAGCTTTGTTAAATAATACAATTAAACGTTTAGTTTGACTAATTTAATTTTAAATGTATTAGGCAGGCAGCACGTACATTGTATAGTAAGGTGTAAAGTCATACAAACAATATTAAAACCTACTAGATAGCAATACAAGTATGGGATGACTGTAACATATGTCGTCTCCACAAAACTCTATGAAACATTACTCTTTAAAACAGTTTATTGGCAATTTGGGATCGTATCAAATCTAGTAAAAATAATTATGAAATGTAATCTTTAAATTTACACGTCAATTGAATTTAATCCGACACTTTTAGAAATTTTAGATGATTGATAGCCGAATGGTCATAAATGTTACTATACTTTTGAAAAGGTTCATACATGCAAAGAAATATGTGTAGATTCTTGACCTTTATGTCGTAATACTGTTTTAATGGACCTGTGATGAATTTCACAGGCAGGAGACTTTTTGTACTAAGGATTTTCTCTTTTTCATCCCTTGTTTAGTTTTGATTTTGCATTTATTCACTTTCCTGTCGTTTTGTTTCATTCCTTAGTGGCCTTGTTAAAAAGAACGAATGGCCATTTCTTTTCTTTTTCTTCTCCAGAAAGTGTTGAGAAAGTGTGAGGTTTGCTGCAGCGGAAAACTGGTTTAAACCCCCCAATGTTTTTCATTGACCGTACCAAGGCGGTAATTCAACATTTTTTGGAGAAGTCCTTTAAGTAATTGAAAATTAAAA
>Ga0224511_10002855_pt1 | contig 11996 bp, 3 predicted proteins | sample SF_May12_sed_USG_2_FD_169988 | JGI IMG/M metagenome (GOLD analysis project Ga0224511, IMG submission 169988) | Sediment microbial communities from San Francisco Bay, California, United States - SF_May12_sed_USGS_8_1 | ecosystem: Environmental > Aquatic > Marine > Sediment | place: USA... | reverse complement strand
GACTGTAGCCATATAAAAAGCAGTCTGGGTAGGCTAAGGAACATCATATCGGGGGAGAGACAGATATCGGAGGAGAGACGGTCTTGGGACTAGACCGACAGACCCGGCACACATTTAACTTATACATAGTGTGATAATAAACGTATATACAACCGAACGTGCTTATGTGTCACATTAATGATATAAATTTTAAATATTATATTGTCCTTCACTTATATCTTTTACTCTTTTTCCAACTTCTTTTTCAAACTTATTTGAAATATGCCTACCAGCTGTATATTCATTGTGAATGTAAGTTTTTCGTTTGCTATCTATTGCTGTCGATCATCTTTTTTTGGCTTGCAAAAATATTGTTTCACTGTTTTAACTCGTCTTTTAAAATTATTGTACATTTAACTGAGCTATTAAGAGCTATCACAATACATATATTGATTTTATATGTTAAACGATTTGGAATTAGGGGTATACTCCGTTATATTATAGCCAAAATACGAAGTGTGTTATAGCGTGTATAAAACAAGGTTCATTTTTAATTTTAATTAGATAATGGAATATTGTATTGAGATAATGGAGTTGATTAAGAATGTTTATAATTCTAATTTAATGCCTTAATGCATGCGATATGCCATCAAGTTAGAGTGTTTTTATTATGGTCGGATGGCTTTACTGGACACCCACATGCTAACATGTATTAGTACATTCAGTTTATAAAGACGTACTTTACTCCGATGACTATAACCACCAAATATTTGACAGAAGATAACAACACTGTCGATCAACCACACTTGCGTTGACGAGAATTGCGATATAAAAGGTATGTTGTATTTAATGTTTACATAAGCTTTGTTCCCTTGTTAGGTTTACTTTGCTTAACATTATATAGACTCACAATCGACGCTATAACTGTGGTATTTGCTGGCGAGTTCAACTCTATGACTTGGTATTTAATAGTTTGTTTATAGATTTGATAGCATCGTTTTAAAACGTTATATCTAAATTTCTAGCTCATTATCTTTTCCAATAAAATGTTGTTCTAAATGATTGAAATTGGTTCTATTCTCACGCTTTATATATTAATGGTCTTCTGGGATGTGTGTTAAAGTTCTTGCAAAACAATCTTTTTGCGTATGTTAAGATGTTAATGTGCCCTCATTATACACTATCCGCAACGGCTAAGTATAAAAGTGTTTAAATGTTATTGAAAACTTGAAAAGTTGTTAATACATGCTTACACTGTAGCCCTAAGATACCCGCTATCGATGATTGTGTCTTGCAAATATTTTTTTATCGCGGAAAACTAAAAACGAGTTAGGTCGCATATGTACGCCATTTGCAATGTCTACTTCATATTAAAATACACTTTTAGATAGATAAGATAATAACATGCGCAAAACATCTTAAGAATATTTAATTCGTTTAAAACAAGCTGATAAATTGCAATGATATACATCAACTGATGTTTATTTACCAAAAAACACGGCATTCATCTATGCAAACATTCATAAGCGACTTGTTTTTAATAAATAGCAGTATATAATATGTACATTACATGTTTCACAGCTAGAGGGATTCATGAATATTTTGTAAAGATTTCCATTCCAATTAAGGACTTACAATATATTATCTTTTTTTCTTTTTCGTTCTGTTTTGTTATAATAGTTGATAAATTTACATTTAATACAGATAGTTTTTGAACAAATATATTTTTATATTTAGTGCCTAATTTACTAATGGTGCACATAACACAATTTGAATGAAGAATCTTTCAAAAGGTATGTTCAATAAATATTTAAATGCAATTTGCAATATATTTTTGGATGTATATCTATATTAAATGAAGTACTCATGATAAAAAGTATTTTTTGTAAAATGTTTAAATAAAATTTTTAACAATAAATGAAACAATCTTGTCAATAGTTAATTTAATGAAAACAAGAAATGTTTTTTTTTTTAAATTACTTAACACAAGTAATGATTGACCACTGTAGACGTGTATTAGAGTTAACAGTCACTTACATAATAAAGCTTTGTAATGACTTAGCCCAAAATAACAATTTAATACTATTTAGTTTAATCTTCAAAATGTGTCAATGGTACAAGGGTCATTTATAAAGTTTTAGGTATGGGGCTGTTACGCCTATCTTTTGCTCGTAGTTTTCTAATATTTACATCATTGATAACATTACATGTGTTAAATGATCCTGTGAAATATCAGTAAAATATCTTAATAGTTACTCTTTTGATGGAATTTTATTAACAATGAAATCTGCTCCGTCATTTATGACTTGCAAGAATGCGTTTAAAGCAGCTTACGTTAATTCTTTCATATTTATTGTCTTTCCTGTATGCACTCATATCGATTTTACAAAAAAACGCACGTTTTATATCAAATGCTTTGTGCATAATTAGTTGTGTTTAAATTTGATCTTAGACGTCAAATTGTTCAAATGCTCAATGATGATCTTTAAATACTATAAAATGCTGCAGGAGAGACTACAAAGTGCTCCGTAATATAAGGTATGCATTTACATTATGTTGCATAAAAATTAAATTATTAAATAAAAATGAGTGAAATGTTTAACATAAATCTAAAAAATAACTATACAATTTTTGAAAGGTTTATTGGAGTAACTTGATTGTAAGAGAAGTTACAGTCCGCGAACTTTATGAACAACACTCGTACAGTTTTCAGTTTACAGTAACATACAGAGTTCCCACAAGCACCGGACTTGTGCAGGCATGCATTTGGTATCAAAATAAAGTGTGCATGCCAAATCACAGTCTGTGCGCTTATTAATTTTCACTTGTACATTTAGCCCTTCGGCTATTCAAATGGAATGTTCAATAGCCCGACATAATTTTAATAGCCCGGATATTTGTTGTAGTCATAATTAATACAACACATATAATTATAAGAAATGCGTTGACTTGAATTATTTCATAGTTTTGAATGTGGGTTTTTTTACAAACAAACCAGTTTTATGTCAATGTGTTTCTTTCGTCAGAACTTCACTCCAAAATTTACATGGACCGGTCGGCTTTTCTTACTGACGGACCGGACGTTAACTCGACTCTGGCTTCGGGCTTATAGACTAATTCGCAGACTGCCTTATCATGAGATCTATTATGAAATTCATTAAATGTCCTTATTTAAGCCGCTACGTGCGAGACTCGCGTTTTAGCAACTCCCTTCCAATTAGATAAAAAAGAAGCGACCTACTTCAAAAAGCTTATTCGAAAGAAACATTTGTATCTCAGTCAGCTAAATTTGTGTGAGTTAAAATTGTCTGTTTCTTGGTGCAATGGATCGCTGTTGGTCTCCTTTTGTACCTTTTGCCGTGCAACGTCGGGTAGTCTACAGAAAACATTTTCCATCTGTTCTTTTTATCTTGTTTTTTTTCCTCACAATGGAACATTAGTGTCAATTCTCAATTCTTATAAAGTATTTCAATACAATTTGACATAAAGCGCTTTTATTGCAGCAGGATATATGCAATTTTAACATTTTCATCATTTCTCTTTTTATTTAACTCTTTAAACTTTTTATAAAACACTCAAACCAGTTATGGTTTTAACAAAATTAGCTCGTTTAATGATGAAATAACAAATGCCGTTATTCATGTCTGTTGGTACACAATACTCAATAGTTTAAGTTTAGTTTAAGGAAACACACTATTTTGTTTTTAATTATACAACCAATTTGCTGACTCGAATTCATGATAACCAATTTTCGGGAATTGAAAAACAATATGGTTTTCTTCTCAAAATATCACAAAATGTGAGATTAGCGTATTTAAGGTTATAGCGCTGTTATGGCCTTAGAAGGATACAAAGATGTTTATTTTATCTAAACACAAACAAGCTTTCCTCGGTAAAATGTGATTTGTATGTTGCTTTTACTTTTCTACGATAGTTAACTTACTTTAAAATGCAAGTAACCATTATATGCCTAAATTAAATTACGGGAATTAATTTTCACATTATAACCTTCCTTGAATATGAATATAATGTAATTTCTTAAATCTTGTTTAGTTCAAATGAGCAAAAGTTGTATATAGCAACTGAGTCTATGAATGTCATATATTTCAATATAATAGAGTTGTTTAAACTTCTCTTCAATTTATATATTATATCACGCTGCAAATATGTGAATTCATTACAGTACTATAACCGTAAGGGGATTTACAAAATTACAAAAGTCAAACTATAATGAGAGGTTGTAAACATTTAAAGGGACTACACAAGCCTCAGACTTCAATATTTTCGTACCGAGCTACTAGTATACACGATTTTAAGCTATATTTTTCACTTTGGTAAAGTGGTATTGCTGGTTTGTATCATTGCCTTTATTTTTTACACGAAATCTGATAATGTTACTTCTTGAGAATTGCAATTCATGTACGAAAGAGATAATATACACTCAATTTTAATATATCGTTTATAGACATATCATTAGATATGCGATTTAATACAAATGTAGAAACAAGGTATGACTATGTGATATCTTGAATAGCCAATGGTAACAATCTAGTCACGGGTGTGTGCGTATATGCATATAAATTGACGGATGATTCGCCACTATGGGCGTTTAAATGCATTGTCAGTCAATGAGCATTTGCTATCACAAACGGATGGAGTGTGCACATAGTTTGTTTTTCTTTAGCAATATTAAGTAACGACATATTTTGATTGTGTGCCGTTTCATTGAATACCACACTCCATAAAAAACCCGCATTTATTTTTTTCTAGATTCCGACAATGAGAATTACACACGCAACTCTGATTTTCCTTGGGCTACGAGTATTAGTACACGGAGGCACAACTGCTTCAGACAACGTGACCAACTTTACAACCGACACAATTCAAACCACGGATGGTGTGTTGGATGTCATTGGCACAGCGACTGACAACTCTACAGTGACCACGAACTATACATCTACTCAGAGGTCTCTGGATGATTACCCTTTATGGAATGCGCATTGGGTTATATTGAAATATGGAGCTTTCGCCTCATCGTTACCAGGCATTGTTACAAACTCGTTGTCTGTGTATGTTGCGTTCCATATTAAACCTTTTGGATCATCAGAAATGTATATGTGTGTTCTAGGTGTAACAGATATATTAATATGTATTTGTCGACTAATAAAAGGTGTGTATGATCTTTCATTAATCCCTGTCATTAACGCGTATTGTAAAACTTTAGGATTTTTGGTTTCTGCTTTTGCAACATATTCAAATTATATTGTTGTTATGTGGTCTTGTGAGCGATTCATTGCCGTATACTTTCCAGTGAACCTAATCCATTGGTGTACAATGTTTAGGGTAAAGTCCGGTCTCTTCATACTGTGTTTTATCTCGTTTGCACTTAATATCCCGTATATGTTTGCCTACGAAACTGACAAATTTGGGATAGATTGCCGTTACACAGATTTTCACGCGACCATATGGTTTTTTGTTGAAAGTATTTACTGGATTTATTTCCCCGTTGTTTTTTTAATTTTAATAAATTCTAGCTTGGTCTACAAGACCTTGCAAATGTCCCGTAAAAGAATCCAACTGGCAAAATATAGTGACACAGCAAAGCGTCGCGCGAAAGAACAAGCAGGACTGACACGAATGCTCATAGTCATTTCTGCAACGTTTGTTATACTACATATTCCCGCGTTATTGGTGATGATTTTTTTCACACTTTCCCCGAATTTTGTTGATATACTCGAAAAGGATGGCATGGAAGCTTTGGCCGAATTCGTGTTCTGTGTGGTACTGGGTGTGCACATCACTGAGTATCAGAATAGCCTTAATTTCTTTTTATACTCTTTATCTGGAAGTAAATTTCGTACAACCATGTTAAGCATGTGCTGTCGACGTCGAAATAAACACGCAGACATGCCGTCATCGACCATGGTGTCAACAGTTTCCTCAAAACCAGCAAATAATTAGTACATTTGTCTCATACCTGAAGTGTATTGGTAAAATCAATAACATTTTAAATGAAACAACCTCATTAATTATTCGTATTGCAAATATTGGCATCATCAATAAATGCATGAACATAAGTTTTTATTTAAGAGTAACCATTTTACTAAAGCAACTGATAAAAACAATAATTGATACTAGTATACGCATCATTCCAAACTTAAAGGGGATATGTCTGATCTTTTTATCAGCTATTTATCAGCTATTTATTAAATATTTTAATATCAAGTAGTATTTTATTGTTTAAAAGAATGAAATAATAACATAATACCGAAACATGATGCAAAATACGCCAAAAATGTATTCACGATATGTACCGAATAAATTGTTGATTGCCCATAAATCTCGGTTATTGCAGATAAGATGGTGTGGTGTAGCCCACTGTCCGATGTTTTCAGATTGGTCTCGGAAATTTACGGACTTTTTCGATGAGTGTCGTTTTCCGAACCATAGACATTGTACAGAAGGACAGAACGCAGACCTTAATATTGTCATTAAAAACGCAGCAATTAAAAAACAAACAGTACGACAATAGTGACATACATGTACAAATAACTTACTATATTTCGCGCGAACGATTCGTGTGCGCATAACGTTGTTGTGTAAAGGTATTAGACAGAACGCATGCTCGATAATGGAAATACGCAGTACGCATTGTTTTACATAACGAAAATACTAGACTCAGAGCTATATTTGCGTCAGTTGCTTGTGAAAGATTGCACGTGTGACTAATAAAACGATGAATTCGTTGTCTATCTTTAAATGATATAATCAGTGATAATGATGGCTTAATCCAAACATTTCAACAAATATAAATGTGCAGTAGAATTGTGTCGTGGACGAATGCAAACGAAACTAATTATATTGTTAGCCGTGCTTGATCTGATTTGCCTCACACACAGAAATCCTGCTGCATGTCGTCGTTTTATTACCTATTGTTCAATGATGCTTGTGAAAGATTGCACTTGTGAATCAGAAAACGATGATATCGTTGTCTGTCTTTGAATGATATAATCAGTGTTTATGATGGCTTAGAACAAACATTTAAACAAATGATTTTTTTAGTGGAACAATGCACAATTTACTCTGGCGCGTACTCGATCTGTTTAATTATCGCAGAAGCCCTGCTCCAAGTAGTTATTATAATACTTATAGTTCACCAATAGTTAGTCAATTAAAACATGCATAACGCATTTACTTGCGTAGAAAAACGCTTAATGAAAATATCTGTAATGAATGTTTTTATAATAATGAACACGTATATGTATTTTGGCAGAAACACTATCGGGTTATTTGAATAAATCTCTGTTTATAAGTCACTTTTAAGAAGTATGGTTAGGGTTATATGAATTAATGTTTTAAACAAGCAGTTTCATAAATTATCTTATTTATGTGTTTTCCTTATCTGACAAATAATATTAAATGAAAATGGATATAATAATGATATTTACGATGGATTAGCCACTGAATTTTGTACTTAATTTAATAAATAATTGTGTATGGTGTAAGTTTTTTTTCCATTATCAACTTTCTCCATGGTCTCTAATACTCTCTATGATCCCATAGTTTTCTTTGACTTAGAGTTATTATTTCATGTTTGTAAATCATGTTTGTTCAACACACCCATCATCATGAACATATAAATCAATTTTTTATTGTCTATTGGCAGCCATTGTATTTTATATTGAACCAGTCCTTTCTACGCATTTTGTTTTAATTAATGAGCACGTATTTGTATTTTTGCAGAACAAATATCGGTTTGTTTATGACAAAGACATAATTATTGTTTATTTGAAATTTTACGAAATATGATTAGGATTATATAAATAGAAGTTTAAAAGAAGCTGTATCATAGTTTATTTATTTGTTTTCCTTATTTGACCAATACTGGTTAATGAAAATGCATATTTAGTGTATATTCTTTAGGAATCATGCACTGAATTTGCAAAAATCTTATATGTGTTTGTATTTCATTTTATAAATAAATCCTCCGTGTTCTCTATGATCCCATAGAATTTTCTTTGTCTTAGAGTTATTAATTTATGTTTATAATCACGTTTGTTCAACACACCCATCGTCATCAACATCTAAAAAAAATATTGTCTATTGACGCAGTCATTTTATATTGAACCAGCTGTATCTAACTATTGAGCAATACTTTGCTATGGTTATAACACATGGTATGTTTACTTTAAAATTTAATTAATGTTTTGGAATTGTTGTTAGGCATTAGTAATAAATAAATAATATTATGTTGATTTGGTGTCGACCTTATCTGGTACAATACAATGACAATATATGGTTTATGGACTGAATTTTGTTAGAGTTAAACATTTGTATGTATTGATGTTATCAAGTTTTATGTATGTCAAAGTATGTTACTTTTTAATTGAACACATTATTTTCCCCATGCACACGATGCTTTTAAGCCAAACTCTTTCTCAAAAATAATGCATTTATGTTTGAAATCATGTTTGTTTAACACACCCGTCGTCATCAGCCTTTTAAAAAGTACACTTGTCTATTGATGCAGTCATTTAACTTATATTGACATTAGCTCTATCTAATTATCAACTGATGCCTTCAATAAATATATTCTATGTTTACAACACGTTGTATATACGTTTTAGTTATTGGTTTTAATTTGTTGTGAGCAATTGTAGTACATTTATTGTAGTATCTTGAATTTATGTGACTTTAACTTGTACAATTAAATAAAAATTAATTTATAGTTAGCTTCGGGTATCTAATTTATTTACACGTACACGTTTTTGTCGACGGAAAATAATTATTATGTTTATTATTTTTTATGTGCAAACATCTGCTTTATTGCTGTGTTTCCTTATGTTCCGGTTATCGTTTCAAATACAAATACGCTGGCTACAGGAATATGATGCGAAATGCAGATACATATTAAATGATAACAATGATCTTCATACTTTTTATTTTGTTTTAAATTTGCGAAATCACAATTATTTTAACTTAAGATAACAAACTTAATATAGCAAATACTTTGTCAGTATCTAATGCATCGTACCCTTGCAATTGGACATGTATGTAAGATAAGAAAATTTCCCTTTTACAACTTTTTCAGGTAAAAAGTCACATAACACTTTGTATAATAATACTATTATGTTGAAAGTTTAAAGTAGGGTCCAAAAAGAAAGATACGCTTGACGGATACTGACAGTTTAAATAGGGCATCCGCAATAAAATTCTGCGAATACTGAATCCTGATCCGGATATTGAATGAGAAAAAGCGGCCTTTACCATTGGCTGAATGACACTCTAACCTCATAGTTTATATAACGTTCTTAAAAGTCGATTGCAAAAGAGGTGATTGTTACTTTAAGAAAAATATAACATGTTCATGTAATATCTAATCAACCTATAAATAATACAAAATAGAAGAGGTGTTAAAAGAAAGATTGTTGTAAACGATGTGGACAAGTCAAGTTTATGGGCATCATGATAAAATAGCCCGTACACAACACACAGAACATCACAAAACACGAATTATACAAAGACGCAACAGACATTAAGAAATAACTATTGTTTGTGTTTTTTGGATTTTTCTGTTTTTTTATTTTTAATTTTCAATTACCTAAAGGACGTCTCCAAACAATGTTGATTTACCGTTTTGGTACGGTCAATGAAAAACATTAGGGGCTTCAACCAGTTTTCCGCTGGTGGTAATCTGGTATGACCTTCTTAATTGATTCAAATATGTGTATGAAGAGATTTTATAAACCTTTTTTTTATTTAAATATATGCCATTTTAAGACGATCCACCGCACAACTTTTCTCAGTTTTTGGATTTTTTATTTTATAAACAAGATTGAATTTGTTTTATTTTATTCATATTTAAGGGAGGTAATAAGGTGTAAAATTACTTCCCTTTAATTTAATTTAAGCAAATATAGGTAACTTGCATTTTAAAAAGATTTTTCTACGGTTAAAAAGTAAAAGCATAATATATATCACATTTTAATTAAAAGAAATACAAATGTTTATCCTTCATAGACCATAAGGAAGGTCATACCTTAAATAAAATAAAAAAAAATATGTCTGTGTTCTTCAAATGCGAGCCTTAACAGCTGCGCCGAATAAACATTAGGAAAATCCTACTACTTTATCTATACACACAGACATTTTCTTTGAATAAACAGGTATGCATATATTTTTGTGTAAATTATTTCAGTGATGCACACTCCCCTCACGCCCTAAGTACCCAGGTAGTTTTCTTTGCGTTATTTATTTTATCCCAGGTTTTTACAGATGTATTCCAGCGATGGTTTATATTCGGACATGTTTTGGTATGTTCGTTAAGTTTTTGAGGATAAACGCAGTTATTTGAATCGTAATGTGAGATTATAAACAAGAAAAGCTTCGTTAAAATATTAAATCAGTTTACGATAGCTGTTCAAATGCAATGTGATACACTCAATAATAAGTAACTTATAAAAACATATATTTCAGCATACCAGGTTCTCCCTTATAGACTAGTTGATTTTGGGAAAATATAACTTCTAACGGCATTTTTTAGTACAAGCAGGTAGTCATGTCTATTTACATATTTGAGGTATGCTGATTTCATTGTTTGCTCTACCACGGCTGTACTTTGAGTCATTGACCTACAAAAGGTCAAATCAAAATGGCCGCTGTCGATATTAGTTTCTTACACTTCATCCATAAGCACAAATATATAAGTTTTAATTATACTAGCATAAATAAAAGTTTTCTAACATGTAGAAAAATGAATTGCTTAAATTACCTGAATTTATTTTATTCAAGGCATGTTGCGGCCATCTTGGATTTCAAAATGGTCGCCATTTATATTAGATCCTCGGATCTAAAACAGTAAAATATTTGTTTCTTTAAAAGTAGAATGACCAAAGTCCCAATTCTTGGTATATAACATTGTAGTATAGTCCTCTTTAAGGATTGTTAATATTATGTCACATGGGTCACAGATGACCTTGACCCGGGGTTTCAAGTGGTATACATAGTAATATAGGAATTTTACTCAACAGACTAGACTGGATTTCTTAAAAATCCCTCCGTTATGAGTCAAAAGGCATTTTAGTACAAGCTGGTAATCAGACATTTTTACCTATTTTAGGTATGCTGACTCAATTACTTGCTCTTAATTGGCTGTATAATGAGACATTGACCTTCAAAACGTCAAATTTAAATGGCCGCCTTATACTGTTTATATTTCACTTATTACTTTTATTGCTGAGAATATACGTACAGGTCTGAATAGTAAACACATATTTTGATGTGTTCTAGCTTATAGATTTATGTTAGATATTGATTTAATCTAAAAATGTGAAATTTTATGCGATTTTACATTTAAAAATGGCCAACATTTGTATTAGGCTACAGTGGATTAAAGGCTTCAAGATTTTCTGTCTAAAAGCCCAATGATTAGAGATTGGATAATTAGTATGATACATCAAATAATACACCTCTACCAAAATTGTTCATATTATGTCACCGGGGTCATAAAACAAAGTTATTTGTGCGTAAATAGCAAATGCTACTTTTCACTTGAGGCTGAAAGCAGGATTTATAAATGTAAACCCTGTATGTAAAACACGCTTTTGTTAGCTTTGCTCAGTACCAGAATATGACTACAAACTTAACACTAAATATATCTCCATAGGCTAATATAACACAATACATTTTTGTTGATTAACTGTATTAAACTGTATCAGTTAGTATCCACACTATGCATTGATACAAATCATCCCCTAAAACAATTTATTAAAATAATTGTTCAAGACTTTGTTCATGTATATCTTATATCATTTAGCCAATAATATATGCTTCTGTTAAGGTAAGATTTTATAAAAACAGATAAAACAATCAAACGTATCATTTTGTAAAAGTATTTATCTTGTTATTCATGCAATGTTGTCAATGGTTTCAACCTGTGAATGACATGAACATATTTCATCAAAATTGATTAACCAAATCTTTTGAGTTTTCAATTTGTATCATACTCATTACAATAC
>Ga0224511_10002854_pt1 | contig 11997 bp, 6 predicted proteins | sample SF_May12_sed_USG_2_FD_169988 | JGI IMG/M metagenome (GOLD analysis project Ga0224511, IMG submission 169988) | Sediment microbial communities from San Francisco Bay, California, United States - SF_May12_sed_USGS_8_1 | ecosystem: Environmental > Aquatic > Marine > Sediment | place: USA... | reverse complement strand
GGTATGCTCCTATTAGATTTTGAGTTCTGCTCGCCCGCGTAAAATCCATTGTTTTGGCTAATTAATGGTTAATTAACATATAATTTTATGTTTTAATAATAAAAATTGGTACTTTTTAGGTAACCTCGCAGTATTTTGCTGATTTCATTTCAATATCATCTCTAGTTTTTGAAAATGGCAAATAGACTTTTTGGGGCATGCTTTGGGCATTTCAACATGCTTCACCACCTTAAGGAGTTTATGTGTGAGATGAAATTGAACATGTTCTGTTATAAATGATCATGATTGACAGTTGGGGAACTGTCCATTCTCAACACAACTCCATTCCGATAAATAATACACTTCATTGCAACGTTATCGCGCTCTTCCACACACCGTAAACACTAGAACTGTGGGTGAACCATGTTCATATTATCACAATCGAATTGTTTCAAGTGTGTGGCATTTTTAAATAAGTAAAACAATACTGATACAATCATGTATATGTTGGAATGTGTTCACAGCAACTCACATATTACATAAACAAGCAATGGAGAACTCACGTTATGTTGTTGTTTATTTCAGTTTTGCAAACTATTATATACAATATTAAACATATAATACAATATTGTAACTCTGCCTTAGCGCTGTATAAAAAACTACGCATTGGCCATACGCTATTATACATGTATATTAAGCGATAAACAGGTTTCACATATTTATAAGATTTTCTTATCTATTGGTATTTAAATTCATAAGCCAAGTAATTACCAACGTGCTAAAAGAATTCAAACTACACATAAACTTACAGATTACTATATTGATATCATACTGGTACTATAATACTTCGAAACCCACAATACACTTTTAACAAAATACAGAGTAATCAACCATTTAAATCATTTCCCACAACGTCAACAAAATTAGTTTAGTAAATCATCAGTCTATACAAAGAATGTTTCTCTATTAGGTCCTTAAAGCGATACATGTATTTAGTCGAAAGAAAAAAAAAAAAAAAAAAAAACATAATAAAGTTGAGCTTATAGTTATTGATAACTAAGAAAATAGCCTTGTAACTCAGGTCGGTTTATGCTGTTTCGTTAATAACGAGGAAGAGTTTTCAAAAAAAAAAAATGGTCAAATACGACACATTATTTACTGACATTTTCATAATGATAAGCATATGGAACAGGCACAAATTCTAAGGTTATACGTATAATACAAATGTATAAATCATAAAGACGTTTTAAATGGCCTACCAAACTGAAATCTATTTATATCTTTTGCCAAGCCAGCACTAATATATGTATATTATGTTCAGGAAAAACAAGGGCACACAAACCGAACCCTTTTCTTACAATGTTAACCGGTTGATCACAAATGTCTTTCAATCATATAGTATTTTACTAAAACAGATCTTGAACAAAAATAGCTAAGCATACTAACTGTTCTTGAAATATTAATATCATTAAAGACTCCTTATCCCGAAAATGTGAGGAACGCGTCAGAGTAAATAATCATATATGTTAACATATTAGCGGATAGCGACTTTGCTGAAAAATGTGTGGTCCGAAAGTTTGACATTTGTTAGTTTTTTATACATAACGTTGAAAAAGACTTACGTAGATCGACAAGACCCTGTTGTGCTTACACTGTTTTGTTATCGTGAGTTGGTTGTCATGTTTTTTCCCTTCCAAAACAGTATTTTTCATTACATGTTTTTCTTACATTTGCAATGACATTTTATTAAGTGTTCTGAAAATACTGCAAAGGTTTTGACCACTAAATAAAGAAAATAGACATTATCAGTTAGAAAATTAAATAAGTTTTAATACAAATTATTATCCATGCATTTACAGATATTTACCAATCTATTTATTAGGTCCAGCTTTGGAGATAAAAAAATTATAACGTACACATAAAATGGTTTAGAAAAAACAACAACATTCTTTTAAAAAGAATTTATATATAACCTGTGTGAGAAATTGCAAACACCCTCAATACTGTTAACAGTTTCGTATGCACACAGTATTAACACGTTATTTGGCATTGTTTGCATTGTTGTCACGTGGGTTGTTGGCAATCGTCTTTCGGACCCAGGTCAGCATTTCTTTAGTTAGTTTCGTGTAGATGCCATATTTGTTCGGCTGGTGGCTTGGAATAGGCCCATGGGAGACAATACCTGAAAAAAGAACACGAAACTAGAAATCCGTTATTTTACAAACCATCAGGTCTCGATGTAGTTTGTCTGGATAAAAGATTGTAAGCAAACTTGACATTTAGCCTTTAAGCTTGACAACACATTTTTAAAGGGCTCAAAACTAATTTTGCGCGAGGCCTTTCGACTCGTCAAGGTCTACATGTGTACTAAGTAATATTAAAATCTGTCATTCCATGATAAAATTAGAGTCCGGACAAACATTACTTTAACCATTTATGACCTTTGGTATCTAAGTTTTACCACATCGTTTTATGTATCTTAATAATGCTTGCGCGCGCCGCCCAACATCTGTTAAAATATTGAAATATGTCCTCCCATTATGAAGTTAAGGCCCAGATGATCTAAATCCGGACGCGCGGACGGATGAACGGCGCACGCACAACACCGAACCAAAAGAGTGACAATTTCATAGATCTTACCACAAGCGTATTAGACAAATAGAAAAGTGCTAAAACAGTTAAGAACATAACCTACATTTCTAGCACATGAGATGGCTAGATTGCATACATTAAAATTTACCATTGTTAATTATTGTAGTCTCTTAGTGGGGGGTCACATGTACTGATAAGCCCTTCTTGGACTGTTTGGATTAATGAGATTATATTTGTTTGTGAACCAATTGGGCAGATATTTTGGTGTGAACGTGTTTATGTTACAGCATTTAGTCAGGTCCAGCTACAGATACGGTACATACTCATTCTAATGCCAGATTGTTTAATGGAGTGTTGAAGATTTTGAAAATATTCTGGAAGTAAATTAAATGCAAGAGCATACTTTTTAATATTTGTATGAAAATATAATCAAGTAAATTTATATTTTCTATATCTTGAATATAATTATACAATTAAAACTGAAATTAATTTTAAGGTTCTTTATTTACAATATTTAGTACAATAAGAGAGATATTTATTTAAGCTTTTGAGGCCTTGAGGGCACAAGACATTGACTTAAAAAAAGTAACATCAGTTTTAAATACTAGTACACACGGATATGGAAGGTTTAATCCACTTCTAGCAAGGACACGGGGTCACAGTTTGAAGCCTAAAACAAAAGCATTGTGTACACCTTTGATAGATATGGTTTCATCAGATCCCGATACTATGATGTCAGCAATGTTTGAAACCCAGAAGCTTACTTTGAGATGTGGACAAATATTCACAGTGTTTACTGCTGATCAGCAACTGTATCATGTAATGGTCAATGTTATGTGGGTCCACCCAGAACTATTTCCAAACTTCTACCCTCGACTGGGAGGAATGCATATGTTGATGAGCTTTGTGGTGTGTGCTGGTGTTTTAATGGCAAACAGTGGGCACGTGGATGTGTTGAGAGGCTGCCTTTGGTGGAGTGGCACGGAATGTTCGCGCTTTAAGGATGGTGTGTGAAGAGGTTGTAAGAAATGAAATGGCAGAGACTCAAGACTTCAAATACTTCATCAACCTCCTGGAGGAGAAATCGTTAAAAAGTAAAACATCAAAACTCTGGTTAGACTGTCTCATCAAACCAGTTTTGATAATGATGATGTTTGTTCGAGCTGAACGAGAAGGAGATTGGGCCTTACATCTTCATGCTGTGTCTAACATGTTACCATAGAATTTTGCTGCAATGCATGTTAACTACGAATGGTCTGATTTGTACTACTTGAGGTCAATGGAGAGCCTATCAAATGAAGTGTTTGCAAAATTCCAGAAAGGACAACATGTCATGAGACACAAAGCAGGGTTGTGGAATGCCATACTTATGTTCAGATATGTATATTAATACGACGTTTATGCGTTATGGACATTGCCCAGGTGGAATTATTGGAATAACCGTAAGTGAACCAGCTTTAAAAAGATGGACCCTTAGCCTTCATACATGCAGTAGACTAATTCAAGATCTGAATAGCCTACGGGACAAGGACGAGGATACCACCAATAGAAGTGTCCACAATGAGGAGAGGGCTGCACATATTATAACAGATGCAGAAGACAGGAAAAAGATATGGGTCAAGTTGGATATATGTATCAATGAACTGATGAAAGGGAAAGCCAAGCCAATGGAAGTATATCATACCGATGGACTCCTGAACATAGTGTCTAGAAGTATATCACCAGATGCAGTCAATGTTGATGATGCTGTAAGCGTTAGAAGGGAACATATGCCATCATATGAAATGACATTGCCTGAAGGCTTTAATGGGTAACGATTTGAAAGCGGTCACATTTTCAGCAGGTAGAATGACTGTCGATTGTGGAACAGGTGATGTGTATGCCACACAACTCATTGATGCGATGGTACTTGCCTCAACACGAACTAATTTGGAAGATGTTTGCAGTCATGAGCTTTCACCTTAATCAAAATCAATGTTTACTGCCAGTGGGGAAATGCGAATACAATGTAGCTACATCGAAGTTTGTTCTTAAGACAAAGCTCCAAGTCACCAGTTCAACACGGAAAACGGACGAACGGATGTGGTTGATCGTCAGAACTATCATGTGCAACTTCTCGTTGTGAATGCTACTTGGCACACCTTTCATGCACATTTACAAGCAAAGGACTGTCACAATCAATGGACTAAAGACACGGGAGAACGACCTAGTGATAATGACGTTAGTGCCTCAGGAAGTGATGAAGACGATTGAACCAGAAAATGAATGGTGGTGTCGAAAATTCATGAAAAATGACTTGAATATCACATATGTATACAATTCAGTTGTTTACAATTAAATTTAACATTATTCAATATGAAAAAGAAGTGTTAGTTGAGAAATATTAGTTTAAACATTTTTCAGCTTTTTCCAATCTTTTACCATTATATGATTTAAATTGTTTGCTATTGTTTAAACAGTCAGTGTAATTTGGAAATAATTTATTTAATTACTATTCCATACAATAAGCATTTTTATATTTACATAAAATATGCATACCATTTGTTTAAAAGACAAAACATTTTAAAATATCACATTATATGTGATAAAAACCAACAAAATAAATAAATGATGTATTTTGGCGGATATTCCGGCGGCCATTTTGTATCATATTACCGGCCATTTTGTATTATATTTTAAATGGTTGAAAACACCACTCAATCATTTTATGATGCAATCAATTCGAATGTAGTTGATAAATAGTGTGAATAATTTACGTTTTCAGTTCAACAGTAAATTTTAAAAATATTTGGCGGCCATCTTGGATTTTCCAAAATGCTCACAGGTGACAAAGTTAATGCATCAATCGGTTTCTGAGTCGGGACATGATAAGGAACCAATTTATTTTTTAACATTTTATGCGTACTATTTTTTTGGTCTACTGAGCCGGCACACCGACTATTGGATATTGAGAACCAAAGCGCCCAACATTGAAAACATTAACCAAATTTGAACAATATACATTGTACATCAAACAAAAAAGGTTTCCATTGTCTCTTTTCTTATTGGTATGTGCAATTGCACTCCTGTGTTAATCCATTTCATAATGATTTTATAAATATTCCACTGCACATTGTTAATTAGAAATGACAGTTAATCACAACATTGGTTAATTCAGTTACCGCATTCAAGCATACATGTCTTCTTTTCTTTTATGGACAACCAATAGAAATGTAAATTTTACTATAAGTATCACAGAACATACCGACAATAGATTTACTCGGGAACAAGCTGGTTATTGATGTTTCCCCACACTCATGTCACGTGCCCCGGTACAAACAAATCAGCTGTCATTATGTATAACGTTATGTATATCGCGGTAGAATTTTAAATCGTGTTCCAAATATGATTCTTAACATGAACGTCTTTAATTCAAAGTCGTTTTGTGAGTTGCATTTTTTTAAGATCGCGGATTTACGTTCCGAAATCATAGAAAGGTGAAATTATTAAAAAGTTGAAAATCAACCGTGTTTTTAGCAAAACTTTATTGTTGATAATTAGGGATGGAAGAATAAGAAGGATGTAGATGAATAAAAAGGCCGTGTATTTACCATGCCGTTTTGGCGCCTCAAGTCCGAAAGCAGTCGGTGTGACTCGTAAGCTTCCGTTACTGTTCAGATTATACCTTTTGTTAGACGTTTGGTGCATTCTGTATGATAAACCCATTTCAAACTTCTAATCGATGCACAACGCGCATGCGCGTAATATTTCCGTAAGTCCCTTATATCTCCGATTGCTTTTCGTGCCAAAATATAAAATATTTTACCACTGGGCTACTGGAAACATATTTTAAAAATTTATTTCATTTTTATCTTAACAACAACATTTAATTTAAAAGAAAGTAGGCCGTCAATAGTAGTGTTACTATAAACTGTATTTAATGCCTTCATTTTTTCGATATTATCTGACATCTGGAATTCTAACCTTTTTGTATGAACGTTAAAGTTATATTACCGTTGAAAGAGAGCATTTAACCAAACACCTTAGTTTTCATAAAATTTCACCTCAATCATAAGTATATCCTCAAAAATGATAAACTGCAATACGATTTAGACCTGATTTCATCGAAACACTGGCATGTTACTCGATATACATTCGCGAATATTTAAAATCCTAGCCTTTTGTAAACGTTCTCGGGATCCATCGGTTTCAAACGGAGTTAACTCATTCTCATACGGAAACATTCGGGAATGCTATTTTTAGAAACGTATTAAGTTGAACCGTTAGGTATTGCCAATTTGAAATCTGGTCCGACCATTTACGGAAATAATCGAAGGGCTTCGCGCAAAATTATAAATCCTATTTGACTATCCTGGTTAAATAAGAAAATGGATTCTTAGAATGGCCAGAGATGTTACGGAATGAGTTTCTCAGTTGACAAAGTGTGTCAATATTAGTTAAATTATCCATTTAACAATAATAAGATGTTTGTTTGACAATGTATTTAGATGAATTTGGCCAGTAATAAATCTTTAACCTTCAGTTTTTGGTATGATCAGAGTCGTGGAGTCTTAACCTATTTGCGAGAACATTTATCTTCAGTTTTCGGTATAATAAGACTCCTGGAAGACTAGCTTATTTGTATGAACTTTTACCTCCTTCCGTCGGTATGATCAGACTCCTTGAATACTTACCAATCTGCATGTACTTGTTTTCAGTGTTCGGTATTGGTACAATAAAAGGCCCACCGCTGTCTCCGCCGGTACTATCGACTACGGTAGTATTGTCTGAGGAAACAAAATACATCAAATAATGCAACGTATTTCAAATATGATAATTATGTGGTCTCAATAGAACATCGCAATAACCAACTCGTTACCGTGAGAAGAGAAAGAGTATACTAATGCATACCATAGTTTAAAAATCTACGTTTAATGTTTCTTTCTTCAAATTGCGTTTATACCTGGGGTGGTATATCCAGCACAAAACATCACGCTTGAGTAGAAACTTGTGTCGGTGCTGTGTTCGCATAACGACTCATCAGTTTGAATGGGAATCTGGAGTTGTTTAAGCTTTGGTATTGTTTTGTTTTGTCCGCTTCCCCACCCGGTCACGATCCCGTAACGTTTGAGTTTGAATAAATCATCGTAGGTAGCGTTAGAGATACTTGCTGTAGAACTATTGGTATCTATAAATCAGACTGTTGATTAAGTGACGTTGGAAAAAACATAGTTATAAGAGCTTTCTGTGTCCATCTTTGTGCTTCTGTTTATGTGCTGGTGGAATGGTTTAATAAAACATACATACACAACTATTAGTATTCATTAGTCCGAGAGAAAAAAATGCCCCCAGGTAGCACAACCTGCACAGGAATATAGCCGTCTCGTTTTAATTGAAGCTGTTAATTAATGACAATTAAAAAGCCACACCGTCGACGCCCGCTTGATCCATTTTTAAATAAAAAACAATATATAATCTTTGATCACAGAGTACCACAAATATAACTTCACACGGATATAAAACCTTATAATTAATAAATTCAATTTGTTTCTATAAACTATCACACTCAGCTGAAGGTCCACAGTAAAAGCTGTAACATAGAATGCATACCTGAACTCCACAGGCAAACGGCGTGCTCTTCCAAAGAGAACTTGAGATCTTTAGGAAGTCGGATCAGTGCAATGTCATTTTCGAACGAAGTCTCATTGTATTTTGAATGTATAAATATGTCTTTATGCAAAGTGTTATCTTTTGTTATGTCGTTACAGTCTCTTAATCTCTGAGAAACCTTAAGTGGATCATTCGTGGTCAAAAGCGTTTCTGAAAAAATATTAAACAAATATCACTATTTAGGTAATACATGTATAATATCGTTTTTACTTATTAAAATTAAAAATGTATTCCAATTTAATGTTTGAATATTATAGTTACTCAACATTGTATTTAAAGCCGTTTCACTTTACTAAGTACATACATTATAACCTTTGCACAAGGTATTGCAACACTTTATGAATAACAAAGATAAACGCACAACGAATAAAAACAACGAAATACAACTTCTGAAGAATGATTTATCTAGTCATACTTGCTGAATCATTATGCACAAAAACAGATAGTGAGGAAAATGGAGCAGAATTTAGGCATTTATTTGCTGTTTATCTTTCAATTTCTATTTATCTAATTTATATTCATATTCATTAAATTCTTATCTATAATCATATAAATTTAAATTGATATAAACACGTTTAATTGCTACTTTTTAATTGACAGTTAAACATCTGTAGTTTGATACTGCAGAATAAAATAGATAAGATCAACTGTTTCTAACGTCTTTCTTGTTTTAACTATGTGATTAAAGTATTATGTTGCATACTTCTTCCTTTTCAACTGGAATAGTTCAGTTTTAACTAATGATCTTGAACGTTCGTTCTTTTAAGAATACAAAGTAGGTTACATAACACTAGAACAAAATCTATTCGAATGCACTTAGACAAATACGAACTGCAATAAAACGAATACGAAATTACATCCGGCCGGGAAACAATATTTCCGTAAAGGTCCGTAATTTCTGACGGTGTAACCGTTGAAATATTCTCCTAAAAATCCACGAAATTCTGGGACGAATTAGGGTTACTTTGTAACCACTACGATCTCGTACCAGGAGACCTCGTACCATTTTGCTGGAGATGTCGTGGTCTAAAAATAGCATTGTGTGGCATTTTCTATCCTTCAAATAAACAAGAGGGCCCAGAGGGCCCTGGAACGCTCACCTGAGACAGAAGATTTTTAAAAGTTCCTTTTTTTCATTGCTATATGTACAACAGGCGACACTGAGAGGTCTAAATCTGAAGGCTATAGTTTTAAAATTTAAAAGTAATGTTTGTAAAAGAATTTTCTAAGATTTGACCTGGTGACCTAGTTTTTGACCCGACATGACCCATATTCGAAATTGGCCTAGATATTGTCAAAATAAACATTCTGACAAAGTTTCATCAAAATTGGGGCACAAGTGTAGCCTCTAGAGTGTAAACAAGAATTTCCTAAGATTTGACCTGGTGACCTAGTTTTTGACCCAACATGACCCATTTTCGAACTTGGTCTAGATATTGTCAAAACTAACATTCTGACAAAGTATCATCAAAATTGGGTCGAAAATGTAGCCTCTAGAGTGTAAACAAGAATTTCTTATGATTTGACCTGGTGACCTAGTTTTTGACCCGACATGACCCATATTCGAAATTGGCCTAGATATTGTCAAAATAAACATTATGACAAAGTTTCATCAAAATTGGATCGCAAATGTAGCCTCTAGAGTGTAAACAAGAATTTCCTAAGATTTGACCTGGTGACCTAGTTTTTGACCCAACATTACCCATATTCGAAATTGGCCTAGATATTGTCAAAATAAACATTCTGACAAAGTTTCAACAAAATTGGGGCACAAGTGTAGCCTCTAGAGTGTAAACAAGAATTTCCTAAGATTTGACCTGGTGACCTAGTTTTTGACCCAACACGACCCATATTCGAAATTGTTCTAGATATTGTCAAAATAAACATTCTGACAAAGTTTCATTAAAATTGGGTCGCAAATGTGGCCTCTAGAGTGTAAACAGGAATTTCCTAAGATTTGACCTGGTGACCTAGTTTTTGACCCGACATGACCCATATTCAAACTTGGTCTAGATATTGTCAAAACAAACATTCTGACAAAGTTTCAACAAAATTGGGTTGCAAATGTAGCCTCTAGAGTGTAAACAAGAATTTCCTAAGATTTGACCTGGTGACCTAGTTTTTGACCCGACATGACCCATATTCGAACTTAGCCTAGATATTGTTAAAACAAACATTCTGATCAAGTTTCATCAAAATCAGGTCACAAATGTGGTCTCTAGAGTGTAAACATCAAATGTTGACGGACGACGGACGACACACGACGGACGACGACGGACGACGGACAACCACTGACCACAATAGCTCACCATGAGCACTTCGTGCTCAGGTGAGCTAAAAAAATAATAGGGGCATAGTTTCATGGAGCTGTAAACATCTAAATTTTTCAGAATTTTATTTAGTTATTAGTTTGTGTTAAAACAGCATGAAATGAATTAAACTTTAGGCAGAAAAAAACATTTTAATTTCTTAGAGAGTACTTAGTAACACCTGGGTGGGGAATGTAAACATCCGGTCCAAGAAACTGTTGAACAAAAAGAGCCGAAAACAGCGTATTTCGTTAACTGTCGAGTTTTTTCTTGCAAGACACGCAGCATATCATTTTTATTGTTTAAATCAACTCGCCTTGGAACGATCTTTAGAAAAGGATATGTATGTGGGGGTCTGTATGCGGCGGATTTTAAAATATTTTTCGTTAAAGTTGACTATACGGTATATAGCCCATATCATTGGTGGTTTACAGCCTAGTACCACATACATATCTCATAGAAAATATCAATGAGACTTTTGAAACAATGGCTTTCATTAAGTTAAAATGAGTTTAGTGTTCCTACCGCTATTTAAATGCATGTTTTCACTGGTTCAATATTTGATTAAATAAATGTTCTATACTAAATTAAGGAAAGAAAACCAACGATTATAATGTATTAATCTTCATGATGTACTTATTTATGATACAGAAAATATATCATGTGTAAGTGATCATCCAAATTGCGATAGATGAAGTATTAAGTCTCGTTCACACTGTCCCGGATATCAGTCCCGACGTCGCAACGGTGGGGACACCGGGGCGTACCGGGACCACATCGTAGCGGCGCCGGCAAGCACCGCATTGAATCGGGATACACCGTGTTGAACCGGTGTGCACCGGAAAGTGCCCCCGGTGGTTTCATTTTTTTTTAAAACAAGCGGGACTCACCGGGCTTCGAAACAACGCCGGCTTATTCCGGGGCATCACCGTAGCTCCTCCGACATCAACCGTTTCTCCACCGTAAGACCCCCGGGCAAAACCGTAGCAAACCGGCATGAGCTGTGTCCACGGTGGAGATACGGTGACTCCCGGTTTGGCCACGGTGTGTCACGGAGGAGAGCCGGCGTAGCCCCGACTCTTTCCAGTCGAACTACAGTTTGGCACGGTAGCAGCCGGTTAATGCCGGTAAAAGTACGGTGGAGTTACGGTATGACTACGGTCCAAGCCGGTGGACGCCGATTGAACTGCAGAAACAGTATTTCAACCATGTTTGTTGAAGTTTTACTCAGGTTAGTTGTATTATTCTTAATAATATTTAATAAGTCTAAGGAGGGGATTGGCAGGTAATTTTTCATTGCTTACGCCATTACCTACCTTCTCTCCCACTCTTATTGCTGTTCTTTTTTGTCTTAATACGTAACTTGAGTTCTGTACTTTGCAAATGACGTATCTATTATAAGTTCTTAGAAATTTCATTGATATGCATATGCTTCCGTGACACATTGGGGCTTTGCCGTCCTACTTCC
>Ga0224511_10002853_pt1 | contig 11999 bp, 11 predicted proteins | sample SF_May12_sed_USG_2_FD_169988 | JGI IMG/M metagenome (GOLD analysis project Ga0224511, IMG submission 169988) | Sediment microbial communities from San Francisco Bay, California, United States - SF_May12_sed_USGS_8_1 | ecosystem: Environmental > Aquatic > Marine > Sediment | place: USA... | reverse complement strand
TCAGGTAAACTGATCTGTCCTGTATGCGACGTTTATTTTAGGCGGAATTTGATAAATGCATATCCCTGAAGTCGAAATTGGTCATCTACACTCTTGTCCGGTAGCGCCTGATGCCTTGACCGCTATCCCGCGCCAGCAGACGAATCCTTCGCGTTGGCATGGAAAGGGTTGGAGGCAATTTATCGAAGCGTTGCGCAGCAAGAATATAGGAATTAAAGAGAGCACCGCAGCCATAGGAGTGTACGTGACCGATGCCAGTGGTATCGCCTACGGAAAACCACACGGTATTGCGTTGGCCCAAAGTGCCGAGCAAATCTCGGAGATATTAAAAGCTGCTCAAAAACACAAGGTTCCCGTGACAGTGCGGGGAGGCGGTTTAACCACAGAAGGCGAGTCCGTGGCTTACGGCGGGTTACTGCTGGACATGACCGGCATGAGCAGGGTGCTCGAGATTGATATCAAAAATCTGAGTGTACGTACTCAAGCTGGTATTTACTGGCATATGTTGGCCGAGGCTTTGCGTCGTCAGGGCATGGATTATCTGTCTGCACCTCTTAACATGACTTCCTCGGTCGGCGGCACCCTGGGTGTTGGTGGAATTGATGTCAATTCGCCGCAATTGGGCTGCAGTGCTGACCAGGCCATTGCCCTGCAAGTCGTGACACCTACAGGTGAGATTGTCGAGTGCTCCGACAATAAAAACGCTGAGCTGTTTCAGCGCGTCATTCTCGGGTATGGCCAGTTTGGAGTCATTACTGAGGTGACCTTAAGAATCCGCCCCTATACGCCGCTGATGATGCACTACTTTTATTATCAGAACCTGCGAACTGCAATAGAAGATTTACAAAGAATGGATCAAGCGGGCGTGTGCGATTACTCAGGTATTTTAACCATGATGGACAAGGCTATTACTTTATTGGTCGCTTTTGATAGCCCTGAAAAAGAGCAAGCCTTTATAGGTTCCTGGCGCCAGGCATTACGCGGTTACGGCGAAGGCGTATTTGCGATAAAAACCGGTATTTATTATGCATTGAGGCCATGGCGCTTGCGCGAGGCAATCTTTTTGTGGCGGCGCAAGCGCGCACTGTTCCCGGACCTGCAGCCGTCACACCATATGAAAGATGGTCGGATGCTGGATCGGACCGTGGTGTTTTCCCGAGCAGTTTGGAAACACTGGGGTGGCCGCCAGATGGTGATACCGGATTTGGCCACCAGTATCGAAAAGTTTGTTGAGGCGGTTGAGCGCGGTAACAGCGTATGTAAAAAATATTTTCGCTATTACACACTTTACTGTGTCGGAATCCGATTGCGTGAAGATCATAAGCCCCATTACGAGCTATCCTGCATCCCGTCTGATGCCCAGGGTTGGGCCTATGGCTGCGAGTTTGAGCCTATGCTGGAAGACAAGGTCTACAGCCGGGATTTCCTGCAGTCCTTTAAGAATGATATCTACGATATCGGCGTGGATATCGGGGCCAGTTACTACCGTTTTGGTGGCATGATGAAAGGGTATATACGGCGGGCTTTGGGTAACGATGTGGTGGATAAACATCTGGCTATGAAAAAAAAGGCTGACCCTTCCATGATACTGAATCGGGATGTGATTTTCTGAGTGAAAAAAACTTCACCTGTTTACCATGAGTGCCATGGCTGCAGCCTGTGTTTGCTGGTGTGTCCCGTGTGGCAGCAAACTCGCGATGTGGATTTAACGCCAAAGGGGGTTGCTCGGGCTTTGCAATACGGGGTGAATGGGAAGGAGCTGTTACCGGCGGCAACAGCCTGCGTTGTGTGTGGAGCCTGTAATTCAATATGCCCGCAGAATATTGATCTGGTTTCTTTGATGTTGGACCTAAAAAGTGGCGACAATAATGAGAGCGATTCGGGGGTTTATACAGGGAGTACTGGCGGGATTCTGGTCAACTGTATTTTTATTCCAGGATCTGCGCTTCAAAAAGACTCGGCCATGCTGGAACGGGTTAGCCGCTACTTAAACGCCAAACAAAGAGTCGAAATTTATGATGATGTGGCGCTGGATGTTCTTGAGGCAGTCGAATCTGGTGGATCCATTCCGAAAGAAAGGCTCGAGAAATTCTTGTCCGGATTAACAAAGGCCAAAAAGATTATTGTTGATGACGGCTTGTTGCTGCGCTGTCTGAGAGACTGGCTGCCTGAGCGGAAGGTTGTTGCGCTCGGGTACCACTTGAGCAAGACAGCGGTTTCCGGTCTGAGAGAAAATGATTTATATATTGTAAACGCCCGTGCTTTTCACGCAGATGTTGCCACAATGCAAGCTCATTATGCGGCGATGCAGAGCATGGTAGGTTGCTACATGAACCTGGATTTACAGCGCCTGGCACAGCCGACACTGTCGGATATTTACCCCGGCTCTTTGGATATGGTACGGCAGATACACCATATTATCGAAGGCAGAGACGCAAAGCGGGTGGTGGTGGAAAGTCTGTCGGACCAAGGCGCCTTTTCCCGGATAGTCAATGTGCCCGTGATTCATGTTGCGGAGTTGTTTGTAAATGGTTAATGCGCGCCCTGTCGACGTTGTTATTGTCGGCGCCAGTCTGGCGGCCGCCGCGGCGGCCAAACGCCTGGTGGATGCCGGTCTGGAGACGATTATTCTGGAAAAGCGCGAGCTGCCGCGCCACAAGATTTGCAGTGGTATTTTGTCGCCTCGTGGTTATCGTTTCCTTATAGAAAATTTTGGGCCTTTGCCACGGGAAGCCTTGCACGAGCCTACCTGGTGCCGTGGCGTCACCTTTCATTTCCCCAGCATGGTATCCATGTCCATGGATTTTTTCGGCGGCACTACGCCTCACTTGCATCGGAAATATTCCGATTATTGGGCCATTAAACGAAGTGGCGCGGAAGTGTTGGATCGCACAACATTTTTATCGCTGGAAGACAGCGGTGACGCGATCTATGTCGAGGCAAGGAAAGAGGGGAGTGAGTCACTGAGATTCAAGGCACGTTATGTCATCGGTGCCGATGGCCCGAGCTCGCCGGTACTTCGTGCAATTTATCCCGACTATCCCAAACAGATTCCCTGGTTTTTCGTTGGTCAAAAGTTTCATGAAATTATCGAGTGTCCTCTGGATGAAGAATACTTTCATTTCTGGTTTCACCCGCAGCTTGGGCATTATACCTGGAGCCATGCGCGTGATGGTAAGCAGATCGTGGGTGTCGGATTTAAAAAAGGTGATAGCTTTCATAGGCGTCACGAAATTGTCGAAAACTATTTGAGAGACAAACACGGCGTGAAATTAAAGCCTGCCAATCCGGATCATGAGGGCTGCGCCGAAAACTTCGGTCCGTCACTGATTAACACTTATGTCTTCGGTAAGGGGAAGGTGCTGATTACCGGTCAGGCCACAGGATTCCTGAACATGATCGGCGAGGGTATGAGCTGCGCTTTGCATTCTGGTGCTATTGCCGGTGAGTCAATTATCGATGCCATGTTGCGTAACAAGCCGGTAAACGATATTTACCGACAAATGATTAAGTCGGAGGTGCGGCGCACTACCGATCAATGGAATCCTCTGATGATCGCTTTTGCCAAGCCTCATGAGGCAGATTTTCCCAAGGCGCTAATGGCGCTTCCCCTTCGTGACCGGTTAAAAGTGCTGCGTGATATTTGGCGCTTTGTAGTTTTGTATAAAGAGTTCAAGTGGGGTCGGAAGATTGCCATGGCGAGTGTGGACAGGCTGCTTCATGGTCATTATCCAGGTAGAAGATGGCAATAAAAAAGACTATTTACACTGCTGGTTGATGTTGTTGGCATATACCTGCGCCATATTGAGAGCGCTGTGTGAGCCATCAAATCGCAGCATGGCCAGCTGTTTGGTGCGGGATGTAAAAAAAATACTGTTCCAGTCTTTTAAAAAGATCCTGGCCATGGGCCGGTAGGACCAGTGCCAGCGTTCTTCCAGATGACCCTTGTTGCGTTGCACAGTATAGGGTTGGCAGAAATCAAACCGTAGAGCATTTTGTTGCAGCCATTGAAACAATATCTTTCCCGGCCCGCTATCAAAATAATCGTTGCGCAATTCATTAAAATCGACATCTGTGCCCCAGTGATGCCGTGAAACACCCGGCATGGCGCTGTAGCGAAGAACCATTTTGGCCTTAACTATTTCTTTGTTAACAGTTTGTGCCAGGTTAATTCCCTCTACTTTTTGTTTGCCCTGCCATTTTGCTTCCCAGATATTTTTTTGTTGCCAGTAGCTGCGGGTTGCGCTTTCCACCCACACTCTGGTGTCCGGGTAAGAGTTATGAAATTCCGTAATCAGGGATTTTAACGCATGAGCTGCGTCTCTCCTGAGATACTGCTCGGGGTTACCGGTCTCAATACCCAGTGTTGTTAGGTCGATAAAGTCGGGATGTCGGTTAAAGCGATAGCGGCCAATAACGTATCGCTCCTTCTTGATGGGGTGGTAAATTGTATCCAGTTTTTCGTTGGGTGAAGACTCCTTGATCAGGGCCGTAGTTATTATGGTTGCGTAAAATAGAGCAATCACTATGACTGGCAGTAAAATACCCGAAGGTTGATGAGCGATCTCGTCTGATGACATTAATCTAATTGGTATTAGTTGAAATGCATTAATGGGTTAATATACCCGAATCTTAAGTTAAACCTATATCAGTAAGAGCGTATCGTAAAGTACATTGCCCCATGACCCAGACCGCAGACACTCTTGTTAGGGAACAGATTATCCGGTTACCGGTGTTGCTGCAGGATGTGGTTAAGGGTTATTGGCAGGAATTCCAGCCTCATAATTCAATGCTGGATGGGAAAACAGCAATCGCGCAGTCTCTGGCAAGGGTATGGGCGGTCAGTGAATTTATCGCACGCAGTTGTCTGCGCTACCCGGATATGTTGCAAGATCTGATCGACAGCGGCGATTTGATGGGGGCTTATGATGACGGCCGGATTGCCGAGCGCCTGAAGCAGGTTTTATCTGAAGTTGGAGACGAAAATAGTTTAAAAAGAAGTCTGCGTCGTAGGCGCCGCCGGGAAATGATACGTATCGCCTGGCGCGATCTGGCTGGATGGGCGCCCTTAGAGGAAACAATGGGTGATCTGTCGCAGCTGGCGAGTGCCAGTATAGATCAGGCGTTGATCTGGTTATATCAGCGGGGTCTGGAAAAAGACGGTACGCCTGTTGGCCAGTGCAGTGGTAAACCTGTCCAGATGACTGTTTTGGGTATGGGTAAGTTGGGCGGCAAAGAGCTTAATTTCTCATCGGATATCGACTTAATTTTTTTCTACCCGGAAGACGGTGAGACCGACAAGGGAAACGGGTTAACTAATCATGAGTTTTTTATTCGCCTGGGCAGAAAACTGACCAGCGCTCTCAATGATGCAACGGAAGACGGATTTGTATTTCGTGTGGACATGCGACTGCGTCCCAACGGTAACAGTGGTCCGCTGGTGTTATCTTTCGATGCAGCGGAACACTACTACCAGACTCATGGCCGCGAATGGGAGCGTTATGCCTTTATCAAAGCCAGGGCTGTTGCCGGCGATATTCCGGCAGGAGAAGAACTGCTCAATCGCTTAAGGCCGTTTGTATTTCGCCGATATTTGGATTACGGGGCTATTGATGCCATTCGTTTCTTGAAAACCGGGATTAATCAGGAGCTTGAACGCAAGGGCATTGAAAACAATATCAAGCTGGGTCCGGGGGGTATTCGCGAGATTGAGTTTGTCGGTCAGGCGTTCCAGTTGGTGCGCGGTGGCCGTGATCCGGGTCTACAGGAGAGAGGTATTCAGAAAGTGCTGGTCTACCTGGCTGAGACAGGCGTGCTAACCCGGCAGGCAGTGACGGATTTGACTCAGGCATATGTCTTTCTGCGAGTTGCCGAGAATCGTTTACAGATGATTGCAGACAAACAGACGCATGTTTTGCCGGAAAAAGAGCTGGACCGGTTGCGCCTGGCCGTATCCATGGGCTATGACGACTGGCCAGCATTCAGGCTAGCCCTAAAACGCCACATGCAAAAAGTACATGAGCACTTTTCCCAGGTGTTCGTGGCACCGCAAGGAGAGGCCGGTCAGGGAATCGAGCAGGGAGTGGCCGCGGTCTGGATGAGTCGACTCGACAAAGAGGGGGCGCTGGCAGTGTTGGAGCAGGCTGGATTTCGAAGCGATCCCATGGCTGCCCTCAATCTGGTTCGCGGACTACGCGAGGGTAGTCACTACAAAACATTTTCTGCCGAGGGCCGTAATCGGATGGATCGGCTCATGCCATTGTTATTGGCGGCTGCGGGATTGGGCGCTCACCCGGAAACTACCTTATCGCGGCTGGTAAAGATGCTTGAGGCGATTGGTCGCCGCTCATCTTATCTGGCACTTATGCTGGAGAACCCGCTGGTGCTGTCCCAGTTGGTAAAACTATGTTCCGCCAGTGCCTGGATCGCCGACTGGATCGCTAGTCACCCGCTGTTGCTCGATGAATTATTGAACCCGGTTGATGTGTTTCGATCCCACAGCCGTGAACAATTGCAGGCAGAGCTGCAGAAAATGATGGCTCGAATTGATGCCTCGGATCTGGAACGGCAAATGGAAACCTTAAGAGAGTTTTGTAACCGCCAGGTGTTGCACGTGGCGGCAGCGGATATCGGGCCGGGATTACCGGCTTCGCAAATTGGCCGGCAGTTAACCCTGATTGCCGAGGTATTGATAGACGCCAGTTTGACTGTTGCCAGACAGGCTCTTGGTCAGCGCCATGGGCAACCGGAGTGCGCCGGTGCCAATGCTGCCCCGGGTTTTATTGTTGTTGCCTACGGTAAATTGGGCAGCCTGGAACTGGGCTATGCCTCGGACGTGGATATAATATTTCTGTACCAGTCTTGTCCGAACGGTGGAGGGGAGACGGCCGGGCCCAAAAAATTACCCAATGAAACCTATTTCGCCAGGCTTGGTCAGCGCCTGATTCACATACTCACTACGCGAACCACGGGCGGCATTCTCTATGAGGTGGATATGCGCTTGCGTCCCAGTGGCCAGTCCGGACCTCTGGTGACCAGTTTGACAGCCTTCGAGGAATATCAGCACAGTCACGCCTGGACCTGGGAGCAGCAGGCATTGGTACGGGCCCGGCCTATTGTTGGGGACGCCGGCCTGATCCAGGAATTTGCCCGGGTGCGTCAGGATATCCTGTGCCAGTCCCGCGATCTGCTGAAATTGGCGCAGGAAGTTGTTGAGATGCGCGACAAAATGATGAGCGCCCAGGACCCTCATGACCCGGTGTTGTTTGATCTGAAACACGACCGGGGTGGTATCGTTGACATTGAATTTATGGTGCAATACTGGGTATTGCGTTGGGCCCACGATCACCCGGTTCTGACGCAATATACTGACAATGCAGCAATACTGGAGGCGCTGGCGACAGCCGGTCTGCTGGAAAAATCGCAGGTTGAGCTCTTGATAAGTGCCTACCATCAATACCTTTCCACGGCCTACCGCCTGAAGCTTATGCAGGACGGGTCTTTAACAGACCCTGCTGCCCTGGCCGGTTTTCCGGAAAAAGTGGCTGCATTATGGTTTGAGACGTTTCCGGGTTCGCATAAGAGCGCCGGTGAAAGTACTTAGGAGAACAAAAACATGTCTATGGCCGATCGAGATGGTCTGATTTGGTTTGACGGGAACATGGTTCCCTGGCGCGAAGCGACAACCCATGTGCTGACGCATACCCTGCATTATGGTTTGGGGGTATTCGAGGGCGTACGCGCCTACAAGACAGATCGGGGCACTGCCATATTTCGCCTGCAGGAACACACAGATCGCTTGTTTCGTTCGGCCCATATTCTGGGTATGGACATGCCTTTTGATAAGAACACTATTAGCGAGGCAACCCGGGCGGCGGTACGGGAAAACAATGTCGAGAGCGGCTATATCCGCCCTATGTGTTTTTACGGATCGGAGGGCATGGGGCTGCGCGCTGATAATCTTAAAGTTCACGTCATTGTTGCTGCCTGGCCCTGGGGCACCTACCTGGGTGATGCGGCTCTGGAGAATGGCATTAAGGTGAAGACCTCATCATACACCCGTCATCATGTGAACATCACCATGTGCAAGGCCAAAGCAAATGGCAACTATATTAATTCCATGCTGGCCCTGCATGAAGCGCAGTCCTGTGGCTGCGACGAAGCACTTTTATTGGATGTAGATGGGTTTGTGGCCGAAGGCAGTGGCGAAAATATCTTTATTATTCGTAACGGCGTGATTTATACGCCGGATTTAACTTCGGCCCTGGAAGGCATTACGCGCGAGACAGTTATTACCCTGGCGGCTGAAGCGGGATACACTGTGCGCGAAAAACGCATTACCCGTGACGAAGTCTACATTGCTGATGAAGCATTTTTTACCGGCTCGGCCGCTGAAGTAACGCCTATTCGTGAACTGGATGGGCGCAAGATTGGAAACGGCAAGCGTGGACCTATTACGGAAAAACTGCAAACAATGTATTTTGACCAGGTGCATGGTCGCCGGAAAGAACATCCGGAGTGGCAAACGCTGGTAAAATAATTTCGGAGAATTATTGGAGAGATAGTCATGGCCGGTGTTAATGTAATCGAGCAAGCAAAAGAAATACCCAATGCTAAGGAGCGTTATGAAGTGACGAGGGCCGATTTGCCGTTGCATTGCCCCATGCCTTCCATGAGCGTCTGGAATTCACATCCAAAAGTGTATTTGCCAATCGAAGAGACGGGCAAGGAGCGTTGTCCTTATTGTGGCGCTATTTATATCTTGAAGTCTGAATAATTACTCAATCTAGTCAAACGAATACTTCAATATATCGATATCTTTTTTGAAGTAGTCAGCGATTCGCTGCGCGGTTTGGTCATCGTAGTAATCGCGATAACTTTTTCTATCTTTTGCCTGTCGCCGATGAGGTAACGCTCTCTTTTTCATTCCCGTTGTTTCGCAGACATGATCAAAGTCTTGCTGCAGAGACTCATACTTGCCGATGAAATCCACAATGATGTTGCCGGACAGGTCAATCAAATAGTCTGTCTGTTTTTCAATAGAGGTGTCAATGTGGTATTGATAAGGCCTTTCCGGATCCAGCTTCCATTGTACAAAATCCGAGAAACTCTTGATGCGATCAGGAATGAATTCCGGGCGTTCACGTTTTATATGGTGATAAGAGCTCACCTGTAAGTCCCAGGGGTTGCGCACAAAGGCAAACTTAAACAGCTCGTCAAAAAGTTCCCGCGGTAACATTTCTTTAGCCGCTATTGCCTTGGCGTGGCGGGGAAATTTCACGCCCAGACGATGTTTGGTCAGGTGGCTCATACGGCTGCACAGAAACAGCATGATGCGATAAGGGTCCTTCCATTTTTCCCGTTCCAGCGCTGCGCGCACACTGGTGCCGCCTGTCTTGGCGATGTGTACGAACAGAAATTTATATTTGTAAGAAACCAGCATGGGACGTGTTTTACCCCAAACCCAGGGCCTTGAGGTAGCCTTTTGTACTCGCCTCAACAGTATATTCCTTTACCGCTTGTTTCAGGAATTCCGGGGGATGGGGGTGATCCAGTGTTCGGGCTATGGCCTGGGCCAGACCGTCGATATCACCCATGGCCACCAGCTCACCATACTTGCCGTGCGCCAGGAGCTCTACGGGACCGCTGGGGCAGTCCGTGGCGACAACCGGGATACCCAATGCCAATGCCTCAGTTAAAACATTGGGCGAACCTTCCCAAAGGGACGACAATACAAACACGCTTGACCGGGACAGATAGGCATAAGGATTTTTCACAAACCCAGGCAAGGCAAAGTCATTCTCAAACCCCAGTTCCTCTGCCAGCTGTTGGAGTGGGGAGCGCAGTTGGCCTTCCCCCAAAATTATCAATCGGCAGGGTCGTTGCTGGTGTAATTTGGCAAATGCCCGCAGCAGAGTCGGAAAGTCTTTTTGCCGGGTCAGGCGTCCTGCACCCAAAATAATGGGAATAGCTGATTCATCAAACCAGGGATGTTCTACAGGCTCATTAGCCAATTGCATTATTTCGGGTCGCCAGACAGGATTGTGCACTACGCATACCCGATCTCTCGGCAGACCAGTGATGTTCAGAACATCGTCGGCTACCCCCCGAGATACGGCAATAATCTTATCAACGCCGCGATAAAACATTCTCATGGTGTTGTACCAGATCAGTTTTTTCAGGCGACTCTTTCCCTCAAGTGCAGCGGAAACTGTTGTGCCCAGGCGCCCAACGAGCCTGAATTCAATACCGGAGAAAATTCGCGCCAGTACGGCAACTTTAATAGCTCTGTCCTTGGCTGCCAGCATAGCGGTCGGCCGCGCTTTTTTTAGGTAACTGATTAATTTAGGCAGGCTGGTAAAGGTATGTTTTGATCCAAGTTCAACCAGATTTACCTCTTTCGGGATAGAGGCGATATGTTCACCTAGTGACTTTACCAGCACAAGATCAACCTTGTACCCAGTCTGGACGAAACCCCTTGCCAGGTTGGTGATCATATGTTCAACGCCGCCCTGACCGGAAAAGGAGATGAAAATAGTTAATTGCCTCATTGGGCTGATCTAGTATTACCAATTTCTCATTAGGAGGTAATTGTCTTGTTTAAGACTTGGAAAACCGGATTTTTGATGCAATTCCGTTTATCCATAGCATAAATTTTCTCCGCGGTGATATGGCTTTCTTTTGAAGTTTTCCCACCCTGTTTAGCCAGACGCCTGGATGAACCTTCGATATAACCGTGCTCCCGGGGGCTTTAAATTCTTTTTTGAGCTTGGCGTAGTCATCCAATTTATTTTTGTCAACAAATACCACAATGTTTTGTGAATAGTAGGGTTGAATAGAACTATTATTCCATAACCTATCACGTAAACAATCTATCGCAACATATCCATATTTATTGAACCTTCTAACCCAGTAATCAGGCCATTGTTCATTCACGTGAAATGTACCACCCTGTAACGGAATAGCTGCGGAGAACAGAACCACTGGGGCTAATCGAACTAGGTTCTGAACAAATAATTCTGAGTAGGATTCAGGTATGTGCTCTGCTACCTCCAAAGACATCGCTAGCCCGAAAGTTCTGTCCAGATGAAGCGCGCTGCCAAGATTGTGTGACATAAAACAGTTGGCAGGGATGAAAAGCATTTCACGATTTACATAGTCCCCGTCTATTCCTAGTATGTCCTCAATACCCAGTTCGCGGAATACTGATAGCCATGTGCCAACGCCACACCCCAAATCTACCACGGACTTACATGGTAGGAGGTCGAGAATTATGGGGACAACCTCTTGAGCAGACCTCAGGGATCCGCTTTTCTGGCCATCGTAAAATCGTTGGGTGTATTCGGTAGCCATTTATGTGTTCACTGCTTTAATATGAGAGTGGCAATATTACTCATTTACAAGATCAATTACACCCATAGCCTCGAGATATTTTTTTGCACTTGATTCGGCTGTGTAGGGTGTCGATGCCTGACGTATAGTTTCAGCAGGAATTGGATCACTTAAAGTATCCATAATGGCATTAGCAAGTGCTTTCGGGTTTCCTACCGGCGCCAGGCGACCTATTTTCCCATCTTGTAATATTTCCCTTGGGCCCGATGGACAGTCAGTGGAAACGCTAGGGACCCCCAGGCCTATTGCCTCCATTAGCACCACCGGCGATCCCTCAATTTTGGAGGATAGAACAAATACATCTGCTCTTGACATGTAAGGATACGGATTTTGAACAAAGCCAGGAAGAGATACCTTGCCTTCAAGGCCCAGTTTGCTGATTTGATTTAAAAGCATTTGCCGTCTTCGGCCCTCTCCAAAAATCACTAAACGACATTGAATGTGTTTTTGTACTATATGAAATGCGTCGATTAATGTTGTAAAATCTTTTCTTTCACATAGCTCTCCTACGCCAAGTATTATGGGTGTCGTTTTATTTAGAAACCAAGGATGGTCAATAGCGGCTGTAGCAGAATTCTTCAATTGGCCAGTGATTACTGGGCTTGGGA
>Ga0224511_10002852_pt1 | contig 11999 bp, 5 predicted proteins | sample SF_May12_sed_USG_2_FD_169988 | JGI IMG/M metagenome (GOLD analysis project Ga0224511, IMG submission 169988) | Sediment microbial communities from San Francisco Bay, California, United States - SF_May12_sed_USGS_8_1 | ecosystem: Environmental > Aquatic > Marine > Sediment | place: USA... | reverse complement strand
AAATTATGTACGAGTTTGTAGAACATTCCTTATACGACATGTACAGATTATGTAATGTCACAAATGTTAATAGCACAATAACTCAAACTTAGGTACATATAATGTTAGTGGATTTAATACATGCACTTTGTCACAATAACCTTAATATAAAAAGCATCATACTATTTGTAAACAAATATGGTTACACTATATTTCAAGTCAATGTGTCTGCGTTCATAATAATGATAAATATGGTAAGATTTACATAATGCCTTAAAAAGTTTGTAACATGTTATTTCTATTTATTTAGATATAAAAAATCACATCAATGGACTGTCATCTAACACGCATTTTGGTTTAGTAAATTATGACAATCGTCACAAATAAAAGAGTTACATAGTTAACATTATCTTTCATTTATCTCTATATTATACTAATAACTGATAACTTTATTGGGAGTCGAATGTTTCTTGTTCTAAAATTAACAATAAACTTAAAATTCTTATAGAGTAATTTAAATACGCCATCTATATAAAATGAGACAAGTGTAGGACGGCATGTTGTGGCATTATCTACTGATTAAAAGGGGTCCTGGTATGTACGATCTATTTATCAACAGTTTTGTAAATATCGCAATAATAAGATGTTATTTTTACGTCATACAAAATGGAAAAATACAACAATTATACCAAATTATATTGTAAATTGCGTCAAAAATACGCAAAATATATACTTATAAAAATGTTGACTTCCGTCAAGTTTCTATTCCTGTTAACCAACAATACCGGCTACATTTAACTAGTTGATTTAAGTAGTTTCGGAATATTACGGACATTTACGGAAATTTCCCATTGTTTTCCGAATAGGGTGCAATTTCTTCGGACTAAGTCTATATTAAGATATAGATCGTACATGACCGATGAATATGATGATTTATTCTACTGAAAAGTACAATAATTCAGAACTGCGCGTCACACGTTTTCATTAAAGTGTGATTTGTTTCATCAAAGTCAATTGAATTTGAGAAAAATGGCTTCAGTAAAAATAGCCTGCATGCGAAAAACAGAAGCCTCGATTTAATTGAAGCTGATCATAAATGATAATGAAAGATGCCACACTCCTGACGCCCCATAGCACCTAAGCGGAATTCTATTTTCAAATGTAAACAACGCAAAAGCTATGATCTTGGAGGACCAGAAGAATTTACCTATATACATGTATGTAGCTAGGGGCGACATCTTACAGCCGTCACACGAGCATTGAACACCAGCTGTAGTCAGTTTAATGAATTTGAGAAAAAGGAACATAATCTCAAAAAGGATAGTCTGCATGAAGAAAATAGCAGCATAAGTACTAGATCTAGAAATAAAAAAATATTTTAAAGTCTGCATTGGGATATTTTTAAAGCAACACTGAATATTATTTAAAATGTAGTCCCTACAATGTTCGCACCCAAAAAATAAGGAGAAATAAACCAATTTCCAATCAACTATAACAAAAGTTGTTTCCTAATGCTTTCTTTATCTCTTACGTCCTTAACTGATTCAGAGCTGACGTGTTGGCTGAAATATTCTGCTATTTATTCTCCCCATCGATCCGCATTGCGTCAATGAAATACCTTTTGATATATTACGTATGACTTTCTTTTTATTCTGCCGTCTAAAAATGACTATATTTGTGGATCGACCTGAGGCTGACCATTATTTAACGACTTTATTAACACGATTGACCATTCCTTCAACTGTTACTGTACACTAGGACATTATCTACAGTGCTATATAATGAAAATCTATATAAACAAAAAGCCTTTTAAAGGTATTCTAACTAGATATAAATGTAACACATTGTTTTAGTATTTTCTAGACAAACTTGTATTAATTGACATTAAAGCCTAACGATTTATTAGATTCTAAATTGTTATATATTTGTCCTTTTTTCTGTAAATCTCAACATTTTCCCGCTGTCCTCTACTTATTTTATGTTCTACCCTTCATTTGTTTATAATTATGATATTTAAACTGAAATACTTACTACTTACTACAACTATCTGTTTTATTTATGTGTACTGTTGGATTTATGATCCTATGTATTCTAAATAAACCATCGCGAATTTATACTAGGACAAAGTCTCGCCTTGTAGTCTCGCCTGCCTGGCTAATAGTATTACATACCCAGACAACAATGATTTTTTTATCAATAAACACAATAAAAGGAGTAAATAAACTAAATTTACGCACAACAAAACTAACATTTACAAGAATAATTGTGCCTAAAACTGTCACAGACTATTTTTCTTCTCCGTGTAAATGGAAACGCAAAAAAGGTACGCAGCGCGCAAGGCCAAAATATGGCGGTACGCAGTACGCAATCTTAAAAAAAGTAGTACGCAGTACTACCCTCTGTCTAAAAGAACTTTAAAATGAGGACGTTTGGTTTTGGTGATGGCTTTTTAATATTACTCCTATACACTATACATATGTATATGATTACATTTATTGATTTTGAGTGTGTACTTGTATCGTTCACTGGAATGATTGTTTAAGATCAATCAGGCTCTATTTTGATTTTTTTTTTAAATAACCCACGTTATGTTTAAGGCGTAGAGCTATTTATAACGAAGATATCGACTCATACTGTGTAGTGTCCTAGATACATTGATTGGGAACCAAATATCTTCCATCTAAGATCCGTTTAACAATGTAAGTCGAATGCATTGTGAAAACTACTCAACACAATCTTTATTAAATATGTTTGGTACGGAAAAAAAACGTAGTGGCAAAATTACTGACTTTTATTGCATTCAAAGAGAAAACACACTCAAAAAACTGTTACACCTAAAACAATATATTCTGCCTTGTACTGTTTGTATAAATGCGTTATAAATCGAGTATTTCAAAGACAATTTAACATAACATGAATTAAATCTTACGTGCGACATCTAATTTGGAGATATAAAGTGGCAACCAATTTGTACTACGTTTCGCGAGTAAATTAAAATATATTTTGCACAAAGTACATTTGTAAAAACGCGAGTGGTAAAGCATTTTCAGAACGTTCCTAAAAATGTAGTTTCAGGTTCTCAATCTACCAAATGGACGCAGTTGAAGGACACAAATCTGAGGCGAGCGTTGTCGGGTCCGCTCCGACGATGTTCTGTAATACATGTCCTGGTGTCAAAGCAACTGCGTTCTGTGTTTACTGCCACAAGTACCTGTGTACTGACTGCACATGCTACCATCAGAGGCTGAAGTTGACCAAGACCCATACTCTTCTAACGGGTGATGAGTTCCCGTCTGTCAGTCCGCCACAACGTCAAGACGACAAAACGGAACCCATAAGAAAATGTCCTGTTCATCCTAAAGAGAAGATGTGTTATTGCCAGGGGCACAGCGCATTTTGTTGTGTTGCTTGTAACGTTCGGGTTCATGAACAATGTACGAAAATGTATATACCTGACATCGCTGACGATTTCAGAAATGGGCCTGAATTTGGAAAAATGAACACAGCTATGCAGAGTTCCGATACGCTGATTGTGGATAGTATAGCTGAAATTGAAAAGTGTTTAAAGGCAATGGACAATTTGAAAGCTGGCGAACTGGATATGGTTAAGATGTACAAGGAGAAGATTATTGAATATCTAGACAGAAGAGAGAATGAGCTACAAGCCGAGATTCAACACATTCACGACCAGGACGTCGCTCTCTTACACGAGCTAAAGACGCAGTTAAAGACCCGTCAGTTAGAACTGAAGGGGATGAGAGCAAAGCTGGAATCGCACGAGAAGGCTTCGAGTGAACTATTCATCGCCGCAAAGAGAGTCTGTAGCCAGCTGATTCAGTCTTCACTACAAAAAACCACGGGGAAGATCGCATACCGACACGTTACTCGTTGCTGCTGGATACTAATTTGAAGAACATTTTACAAGACGAGGCCGGGTTTGCTTTTGTCGAAATGATAAATGGTAAGGTGTGTGTTGTTGTGCTTACCATCATGAAGGATAATAAACAAACGTAGAGTTTAGAGTGTAGGATTCGTTTCATAGCTAAAAGCACATTTGTAAAGACATTACCGTTCACAGTGTTTCTACAATAACTATATTTTAAATATTCAGAACTATGCTGAATAGCAAATATACTATAATTTTCATTTACAAATTGTATTAACGTATTGAACGTCCTGTGAATATACTGCGAACCTACTATTGTGTATTCTTAACATGAATTAGGAACATCTCATATTAGACAAACAAATAACCATTGCCTATCTATATAATAAATCGTATCTGGATTCTTCTTCTCTTGAATAATATTAAATTAGTTAAATCAGTAAGAAGTATAACATAAGTATACATGTATGTTTTGTGAAGCTCTTTAACCGACAGCTGAGATCATTATGTTTTATAATACAATATAAACCTATTAAAGATAACACTATTTTAAATTGCTAACCTTGCATTTAACTGTTCACCAAATTCTTTACATGGCGTGTAGTCGATCATATACAACAGTTAATTGAACAATCAGGAAGACAGCATAACACAATGATGCTGATTTAGTCATGTCTGTATCAAGGGAACCTTCGATTTTCATTACCGAATTGTCGGCAGCCCAACTTAAACTACATCCAAGCATTCAGTTGGACAAGCAGAAGATGACCGATATGGTCCTAGTTTCTCCGAATAAGCTACTTATGTTTATCTTTAAAGACAAAAAGGTAGTACTTGTTGACAGTGCATCACACAAGGTGTTGTCTGAGATCGTGCTACAAGACAATCCGCGGTAGGTATGCATGACGAGCGCTCATCTAGCTGCTACAACATTAGTGAATAAACATATTCAGTTTCTAAAGTTGCATGGTTCTTCACTTAAGGCAGACACGACCGTGAATGTGGATGTTGACGTGATTGGAATTGCTGGATATAAGAACAACCTGGTGGTGACTTATGATCCTCCTGGTGTGAGGATCATCTCCAAGGACGGTACACTGATTCATAAGCTAGACAACACCACAGCTGAAAGAGAAGTGTTCAATAACCCTCGATGGATCGTCACAACCTCTAATGGCTCCATCTACGTAACGGACTGGGGAACGGACGAGATCACCAGGCTGGACTGCAGTCTTACGATTCTACAGACGTTCTCTGGCTCCATGGTTAAGTCACCATGTGGAATAATAAACCTAAACAGAGACCAACTACTTGTATGCAACCATTAGGACAACAACATTCTGCTTATCCGACCCAGCACCAAAATTATGACTGTTTTCCTAGAAAATCAAAACGAGCTGAAAACCCCTTTGTCTATTTGCTTCTGCAAGGAACAGAAGAAGCTTTACGTTGCACTCAATGCGGACAGAGTTTTGGTCTTTCAACTGTCATGATAATATTTGTAAATAAAAAGAAGTGAAGCAAACCATTTCTGCACATAAAAAGTCCGCCAAAGAACACAAGTATTGAAATTGTGTTTCATAGACTTGTGTTGATATAACGCATGATTATGGACATGCCTTGTTCACACCAACACAGTGTTGACTTTAAGGAAAAAAGATTTGCATCAAATGTGTGTACCGGTATATACTGTTTTGAGTTAAAGGGCATTAATGGTTTTAAGAAATTATCAATAAAAAAGAAAATAAAAAATGAAAAATCTGAAAAACACAAAAAAATATGTTTTCTAAATGTCTGTTGCGTCATGATGTTGTAAGAGTTTTTGTGTCGTCCCTTGTGTTAGTTTTTGTAAGGGCCATTTTGTCATGGTGCCCTTAAACATGACATATCTACATTGTTTACAACATTCTTTGTTTGAACATCTCTTCAATTTATATTAGATGACTGAGCCAGACATATATCAATACTGAGTACACATATTTTATATACATGTGCATGACCACGCACACTTTGTTTCATAATGTTTTAAAGCACATTAATTGCAATTCAATTACAATAACAACTAGTTTTCCTAATATGTACTATACGGAAATAAAATATCTTTTTTTAATGCAACAATCAAACATATTTAAAATGCAATCTCTAGAATGTGCTCACACAATACATTAAGGTAAGACCTTTGTAATGGACTATGAAGGATACACATTTGTATTTTTTATCAAAATATAAACAAGATTTTTTCATTAAAATGTGATATATATTATACTTTTCAATGGTTAAAAATTCATTTTAAAATGCAAGTTACCTTTAGTTGCTTAAATTAAATTTAAGGGAAGTAATTTTACACCTTATTATCTCCCTTTAATATAAATAGAATGAAACATTTCAATCTTGTTTATAAAATCAAAAAAGAAAGAACTGTGAAAAGCGGTCCGGAGGATCGTCTGTAAATGACATATGTTTAAATAAAATAAAGTTTTTAAAACTTCTACCTACATGTAGCTGCAAATCTGTGAATCCATTACAACGGTCTTACCTTAAGCGAGATAAAAACATTATCCACCTGTTTTGACAGTAAAATGATGTTGTCCTATTTTGATAGCAAAACATAACGATTTGTAACATACTACTTTGACCGCTTCTGATTCATTAGTTTCGCGCACTATGTATTCAACAATGTCTATTAATAGAACAACACTTTAACTAATTTGTTCTCTGAGCTGAGCTCAGAATAAGATTAAATATTATGGTTTATTGTACTGGTAAATTTCTGGTAAAATTCAATGGAAGTATAAAGATGCCATGTTTGTATCTTTCGATCAAACTTGTTTACATCTTTATTGTTAAGTATACTTTAACAGCGAATTCATCTTCCAAAAAAAGAGAAACTGCTTAATTTAGTTATCCTTTCATTTTAAAATAAAACAACCACTACTTTGTTGACTAAGAGTGGTCGCAAATTTGGTTTTATTTGTATATGTAGTACGTTAAATCAGTTTAATAGCTTGAGTACAATCGATATGTTCAGTTGTCATGTTTCAAACCAGTACGTTAAAACAGTTCAATAACTTGACTACAATCGATATTTTCAGTTGTCTCTGTAGTCCTGTAACACATCAGACTGCGGTGCTAGAGGTCCCAGGTTCGATCCTCGGTTCTGACAAGAGTTTTATGTTTGCTTCTTTGTTTTGTTGTTGCTGTGTTTTACGTTATTTGGTTCAAACACTGTTTCTGCCATGAAATTTTGTAATTCATTTTACCATGTTATTTCATTTAATGTACTTAACATAATGCCCAATTTGTGACCAATTATAGGGGAATCTAGATATAGAAATATCCTCTTTAAACTATCTGAACATGTTCTATTCATATTCAACATGTTTTTTAATGTCTGTCGGTGCAAACCTGTGCCCAGTGGTAATATTTTCGTTTTTACTCCAGGGGTCTTTTGCCTGATCCTTAATGTCAGACAGTCCAAGTGCATTTGGGAACCATTTAAAAAACGACGAAAACAGTTAAGGCAAAACATCAAAGCCGACACAAAACTCTTATTTGTAACAGTAAGAGAAATACGGCAAAAACTAAATGTGTATGAATAGGTTTTAACTGTACATAAGCAGAATAACAAAACTGGCTTTACTTACGGCAAGCTGGTAAGCTATCTTAAATTACGCATACAACAGGTGCCCGTGTAAACTTAACAGAACGACTCTCTGCCGTAAATTCCTATTTACGTAGGGCGTATACCTTTACGCCGCCTAAAAACCTTTATGAAAGCGCCCATTAAGTTTCATAGTTACAGATCAAAACTAGTTACAAAATATTTTACAGTATTAATATAAACTTAAAACAAAAATAACAGCGCGTTTAAGCCCCCCCCCCTGAGATTGATTTAACAAGGACAATTCATTGTCAACGCTAGAGCCCATACTAAAATTATCTTATTGGAGCCATAACCTTTCATTTTGACCAACTCTTCTATTGTTTCAAATAGAATCAACCACTGGCTTTAGGTCGCATCAATCGAAACATTTGTGCTGAGTTTTTATGAACATTTAACCTCTTAGTCTGACAACATACAATGCACTTCAATGTATCAATGTGATGTTATCTGTCAAAGGTTAACATGTGTATCAAGTAATGCTTTATAAAATCAATGAGCGCCATTGAGTGGCACCCCTAACGAGCGGTTACCTCTCTGGAAAAGAAACCTTCGAGAAACAACACCTTTCTAGAGCAACCGAAATCGTATGAAGCCGCGTGATGTTGCTCTACAGAGGCTATACAGTACTAATATATGTTCACCCAAAATAAAGTTATGACTCAGACAGAGCAAATCCGGACGCACAGACACACACGTACGGACACACGCACGGATGAAATCACAAACTATATACAGAAAGTGACGGATATATTGAGCTCACTGAATGCAAACTCGATAACAATAAACAAACATTATCAAAGTTAACGACAACTGATTTGTTACTTTTCAACCCAACCCGAAGCATTTTATGGTACAATTTTACATGTTCCATTTCTAAATTGCTTAACCAAAGTATCATTCCCGCACTTAGTGCCAACATCAATCGGACCAACGCAAGACTGTACGACATAAATTATTATCAATTTCATACTCCAAAAATAAAACTGTAGTTTTATTTGAAGTGTTTCACATTCCTTTGCAAGCGCTGCAATATATCTGACGAAGGATAATGCTGTCGAAATATTTACAATTTAGCTACCCCATTTATCTCTTAAAGATAATGCAATCATAAAGTTTGCTTAAGAATATTAACTTAAAAGTATCACTAAAAGCAACTATGGTTCGCCCACGTTCATCACAGAATATGTATAAAGTACATCTTTAAATACGAGGGTCATCCATAAAGTTCCCGCACTGGGGCTGCAACTTTTCTAAACATCAAGTTATTCCATTAAAACTTTGTAATAAATTGTATACTTATATTTCAGATTTATGTTTGAAATTTCACTCATTTATCATCTATAGTTTTATTTGTATGCAAATTAATGTAAATGCATAAATAAGCATTATGTAACACTCATTTTCCATTTTATAGTATTCAAAGATAATCATTAGTTTTGGGGGAATTTGAAATTAAAAATAGCATTTAAGCACGACTGGTGTTGCACAAAACTTTTCATATAAAAAGTGACAAGTTTTAAAGCAATGTGATTGCATACAAGAAAGAAAATGAATATGAAAACATTCACGTGAGCTGCTTGAAACGCAAATTGAGCATGAACGTTAAAATGATTTCGGCTATTGCAATGTTTCAAGACATGTTCCATGATCCCGGAGGACAAAAATATAACTACATATGTAGCAAGGGCCACATTGTTCAGCCGCCTCACAAGCACTTACATGTAACACCAGCTAAAGTCAGTTAAATGAATCTTCTGAGAAAAGAAGCATAGTCTGCATGAAGTAAATAGCAGCCTCGGTTTTAAAACATGAGTGAATAAGTTGACAGCGTTTCCAAGTAATGGAGTAAAATTTACGTTTATTGTTAAATATCATATACATATGTAAAACAATAGATGCAATTTATTTTTAAATTATTTAAGCAAGATAACCAATCATTTGCGACAAAGCGATTTCTTAATATTGTTACATGTATGTCACGTCATGATATAGTCAAGTCAAGTCAAGTCAACATTTTTTTATTTTGTAACTAAAGGCTTCCGGCCCACAATACATCATATTTATATACAACCATAGATCTATAGAGTAATCCACTTAATATCAATATATATTTACGATAAACACACATACATACACATGTTGTGAATATCTAGTCTTTAAAAGCACACGTTAGATAATAAACCTATTCAGATTTTTTTCTAATAACATTAGGGTCAGCATTCGACATAAGAAAGTAAAAGTTAAACAGGTATGGTTTATACGTTCGTTTGTTTAAGTAATGTTTAAAAGATTATAAGTATTAACTTCCGATTTCCAACTTTTTAAAGGAGCTAGAGCACAGAAAATTAGGTGGAAAAGTAATTATCTTTAAATATGATTTAGGTAAGAGTCTTAGCAAAGAAATGTGATGTAAAATGGCTGACACTAAAAAAGGGCTAGGTTCATTAACTAACAATTTCTGCCCTGCCAACTTTGAAAAAATCATTTAACAAAGAGCATCAAAATGTTCAATTATTACAAAGTATAATTTATTTACTGTAAATAAATGGCTTTTAAAACTCCAAAAAGTATCCTGCATAAAAAATACTTGACTTTAAGCTATGCACTATTGTCAAAATAGCCCATTTTCTGCCTTTATAAGACGTTTTTGCTTAAAAAACATCAATAAACATTTGCATTAACCATGAAGAACCAATAGAGACACCACCATATTTAATTATTATCTTTATTTTATCTATATAATCATTCCCTGAAAAGGACTTTTTGTCTCTTTTGGTTCTTCTTATTTAAATTTAAGCAAAATAAGTCATAAAATGGCAAAAAATGGCTATTTTGACATAAGTGCATAGCTAAATGTCAAGATTATTTTAAGCAGGATACTTTTTAGAGTTGTAAATATCCATTTATTTACAGTAAATAAGTTATATTTTGTAACCATTGTAATATTTTGAAGCTCTTTGTATAAAAAAATTTTCGATATCGGCAGGGCAGAAATTGATAGTTAGTGAACCTAGCATTTAGACTACATATTTTAAAAGATGAAAAATGCATGTAATATGAGGTAAATCCTTTTTGTGTCCGTGGACAGGAAAATGATTTCCCCTCATTACATTTTTCTTCAAAACTAGCACATGGTACCTATTGTTTATGCTCTATTACGTAGATATTTAGACTGTTAGGGAAAGTTCAGATTGTTTCCCATGATAATGCCCAAACCGTGCTCTGGTGACTTTAAACACTTCAACTTTCGATTTTAGCATTCATAATAAGACATATAAATTAAACACCTACGATTATTATAAATGTCTGTAGATCTGACCATAAACAATACAGTGTTTCGAAATAATAAAGCCCTGGGTCGCTAAGTTGAGACCAATTGATATTTCCACAACTGTCAATCATGATCATTTATAACTGTACATGGTCAATTTTAATCCACTAGATTAGGATTATATTGTCAGCTGACAATCTGACCTAGAAAATACAAAAGAAGGCATACTTCCTGTTTGTGATAAACCTTATCACAAGATCAAAGAAAATATGCCGCTTGTGGAGGAGCTTGAAAAATTGTAGAACTATCCATTGGGCTAGTTATCAAGCAAAAATAACCATTTCATCTACATAATGTATGTTGGAAATAAAACCTTCATTCCTGTGTAGTTTTATCGAAGTGGATTGTGGTTCAAGAGAAAACGTCGTTTAAAGATTTTCGTATATAAATATATATTATATTACCTAAAACCCTTGGGCTAGTGATTTCAGATAAGACAATTTTTTAGTCCATATACAAAACAGGTGACGGCAGACAACAAAGATTTCATTGTGATAACGAATGTTTAAAATTCATTGTAAGTTAGCCAGATTTAAGGTCTACGTACAACAAGACATGACATATGTCGGCCCGGTGCTAGCTTTTAACAATTTCCATGCTTCCTTGTAGGGCTTTTCCTTTTCTCAGATTCATTTCATACCATCAAAGCCATGTGAACTATCACGCAACTTATAGTGGATATTAAGTTCTAAACATGCAAAGACAAATATTGTATCATTCTACTGGCCCTTTCCAAACATTCATTATCCTCTACAACTCTTCCGTGTGCGCTTTATTCATTCATTCGTTAACGCAGTGGGTAATACAAAACAACTAAGCACACAATTCGATAATTCAAATTCAAGCAATTAACATACCATTTAGTTTTTGTATAAAACGTTTTGTAAAATGTAGTTTTTAACAAAATGTATCCGCTAAAGCGGCGTAATTTATGTACACTACATCTTAAAGGGAAGCTGTCTGATTCTTTCACTAATTACAATTATGTAGGAAACACAAAAGTAAGTGTAGAGATTAAAAAAACTTAAGCCAACAAATGCACATTAAGCGAGATATTTCTAACTGAAATATAAATATCATTCTCAGGGATTTAATAGAGGGAGGTAATCCAGAATTACTCAGTACAATTTGCCTGTTGA
>Ga0224511_10002851_pt1 | contig 12000 bp, 17 predicted proteins | sample SF_May12_sed_USG_2_FD_169988 | JGI IMG/M metagenome (GOLD analysis project Ga0224511, IMG submission 169988) | Sediment microbial communities from San Francisco Bay, California, United States - SF_May12_sed_USGS_8_1 | ecosystem: Environmental > Aquatic > Marine > Sediment | place: USA... | reverse complement strand
GCCGCCGTGTCCATGCCCAACCTGCCTAAGGTATGTACGCGGGGGCCGCCGTGTCCATGCCCAACCTGCCTAAGGTACGTACGAGGGGGCCGCATGTCCATGCCAAACCTGCCCAAGGTAATAGGAGTGGGCTGCCGTGTCCATGCCCAACCTGCCCAAGGTATGTCTGAGGGGGCTGCTGTGTCCATGCCATTAATATGTTTCTTGATAACCTTAGAGTCATACAAGTTTCATAATTCACTTATTATTTTTGTTTTATTGAATATAAATACCAGGTCATAGACCTATGTGGCCATTGTACTGTATACAGGATACATAATTATGACAGATAGCAAAACAACACAAAATTATAATAGTAATACCATCACACATCATATTATACAAAATATTTAGTGTCTTGTATACAGGATATCTGACCATATTTAAAAGCATAAGCATACCTTGTCTACTACCTGGCTGCAAGTTTTCAAATACCAATTTTTACTTTACAGGCTGTGCGAACATTTTTCCGGACGAACAAGAACACATGTTTGGAGTGGCTGTCTCGTGTGCGCATGTTTGTGGTCGTGCTGGCCCAGCATGCTGGCATGTGGACAACGGTCATACGTCACGCCTCCATACTGCTGCACGACCTGAAGAACGCAGACTCTGCACAGGTAAGATGGCATGTATTGATTCTTGGGTGTGTACATTACTGTTCAGAATCTGTAGTGGAATGGAAAGGAAAACTTTGCTCCAGACAAGACAGACAGGCCTCACCCTTGCCAAAGAATAATGAACAGCTTGTATAATCTAAACTGATTGATGATGATGATGATGATGATGATGATGATGATGATGATGATGATGATGATGATGATGATGATGATGATATTAAAGACATCAGTTATAAAACATATTTTTGAAAATAGGGTATTATCTAAGAAGCATGTTTCTTTTTCTGCTATGGGATTTGGCTCAGATTGACTTATATTTATTAGGTAGTCCCTGATTGAAGCCATTTATAGTCAGTGCTTAGAATTCCTGTATTTTACTTGCAATACATAAAATTGACATTGTAGTAGAGTACTTGCTGGTAACTGTGTGAAGACTGTTAGCACACAGTGCAGAGAGACAAGTGTGGGAGATGCTCATTAGATCCTCACATTGCGTGTGTTTGTTTCAGTCGGGTGACATTGACATCCTGGTGCAGTACCTGGTGGTGGCGCTGTGTCGTCTGGGAGAGGCGGACTCCGTCCAGGGCGTGTACACCTGGTGCAGGGAGACACTGGGGCGCAAGATGACCTGGATCAAAACCGCTGTAGAGAAGGCTTACGGCAGGTACGAGCCGCTAGAATTATCATAGGTTAAACATAAAATTTGTTTTTAAAATATCTTGTTTCAGCTTCAAATAGACTAATAAAGATGCAGAAAGCATTGCTAATGTTTCAAGTTTAAAAAGTTAAAGTTCCTATTTAGATTTGTTATGAGAAAAGTATGGAATGTTGGATCAGTAACCTAGGTATCTAGATAAACAGAAAAGGAGAGAAAGGATGAGGGCCTTTACAAGGTTTACAAAACTTGTTATTGCAGGTATGAAGCAGCAGCCAAGGAGTACAAGAGCGTGGTGAAGACTCTGGTGTCTGGAACCGGTGAGGCCCTGGCGGGGGAGGACGGGGAAGACAAGCGAGATGAGGCCCCGCCGGGGTCCTCCAAGATCACCGGAATACTGGCGCGGCCCTCTCCTGGCATGCCACCCACGCTCGGTGGGGCACTGGGAGTCAGGGTGAACTCATTCGTCAATGAGGTACGCTGGCTTGGTAAAGCTTTATGTTAAGTTATTGTTTACTTAGTAGATTTATCTATCTGTGAAAGAGGAAGTCCTAAGAAAAAAATAGCATGCTTGGTGAAAAAGACTTTCTACTGTTTAGAACCTATTTTAGCTACAAAAACATTGTTTTGTTGCATAAATGTAATAATAACTACATGGGCATTTATGTTTACTTATTAATGAACTGTTTTGAAAGTTTAAGACATGCCAATTCATAATGGTGATAAAATCAATAACTGATACCTTGATTTCATTCATGATATTTATGTCTGCTGTTGATAAGTCATGTATTTCGGGTTGCAGGTGCTGGACTGCTACGTTCAGCTGAGTGACTGGGAGTCTGCCCGGGAATGGCAGGAGGCCTTCATACAGCTGAGGGAGGAGAGCCTGCACAACCTGCCCCAGCCACAGTACGATGTGGACACCAACTTGATCAGGTCGGTTGCGAGGTTATTGTGGGAACATTTGTTATATCTTGTGGAGCATTATTTGATTATGCAGTTTTAGCCCATTATTAAACCTGTGTTTACTCTCAGTTAAATTAATAACCATGTTAGGCAGTCTGTGAATGAGTCTAAAAGCCCGAAGCCCGAGTCAAGTAAACAGCCGGTCGGTCAATTAGAATTTTGGAGTAAAATTCTAAACAAAGAAACAAATTAGATCTAACACAATTGCTGATTGTGGAGTCATTTGTTCGTTAAAACACACAACCAAAATTAAAATTAGTGCAAGTCAACGCATTTCTAATATGAATTGTATGAATTATGACTACAACCAATTTATGGGGCTATTTGAAATTTCAGTCTGGCTATAGAAAATTCCATTTGAATAGCCCAAAGGGCTATAGTAAAAAAATAATTAATGCACAGACTGATGTTAGAGTCTTTGGTTTTTCCATTGTGTGGCATTTATTGTTTACTTTTAATAATATACAATTACTTGCTTATTAGCTGTGAAAATATGCTGTGATATGAACCAACAAAATCATTGTTAACTGAGTTGACACCTGGGCCAATGCAACTAAAGCTTGTTTAATTGCAGGGCAATGTTGACGTTTGAGAAGGGTGAAGTGTCGGAGACGCTTCAGCACCTGGGCCTGATCCCGGGTGTGGGGGAGCAGACGTGGGGGGTGGGGCCGCGATACCAGGCAGCCCTGGCCAAGATGCTCCGGGCCTCCACACTCGCCCTCGAACACACCAACAACAACCACAAGTATGGCTCACAAACGGCTTAACTTGAATTAGAATATATGTAATAAGCCTTATGTTGATGTGTTCTTGGCATATTAGAACTAACAATTATAATAAAGGGAAAGAATGCATTCAAAATCAATTGATTTTCTTGTTGTGAAATTAACATGTGCAATATTTCATGTCTATGATAAAAGGACATGCTCAGCTAACTATCAATGAATTTTGAGAGAAACGTAACAGAACAACTTCAACAATTGTTTCTCCCTGTTTGACAGGAGTGAGGTGATTGCGGAGTTGACGGATGTGATGGACGTGTGTGAGAGTATGTTGAGGGTCCAGTGTACGGAGTGGCCTATCCTGGCCTGTCCCGACGTCATCAGTCTCCTCACCCTGGCTGCCACCCTGCAGGACCACATAGACAGCAAGGTGAGCCCGGACTGTTGTCAGTTCTAAAGCTGAGATTTGGTAGGTTCTGCATGTGTTTGGATGTAAATATAGGCATGCTTTATTACTGTTGTGGCAGATTGTTAATATTTTTATCTTAAAATGACATGGTCAAAAATTGCTTTAAGCTATTGTAAACAACTTATTTTGATATTATACTTATATATAATTCTACTTGTTTTCTCAGTATTGATTCTGATAATAAAACATGTTTTTCATTGTAGTATTTAATTGGACATTGTTAACAGTTATCTTCTGTTTCAGACCCTGTGCCTGCTGCCGTTGAGTGATTCGTTACATGTGGATGAGTCGGACCATCGCCTGTCCACCTTCATGCAGGCTCTCAGGATGGTGCAGCTGCAACAGAACATCAGCGGCCATGTCCCAGGTTAGCAACGACCCAGTTGTAGACAGTCAACTACGCACAGACAACTGGATTGGCACTTTTATAACTCATTTTTGCTTCAAATGCATATATGCAGATCATATTGATTCTAAAAAGTAACTTAACCATTTTGCTCATCAGATTTAACAAAACATTGTCTTTTGATCGTTGGTCTTTGTTCGTATCGTGTTAGTTATCAGATGGTAATGGAGATGTATATTCATCACATATAAGTGGGAAAAGCTTATTGTTAAGCTCAAACACTAATGGAACAGTGTATGTAATTCAATGACTTCTTGTTTCCCCAGAGCTGTGTGACCAACTGCATCGCCTCCAGCTGTCTGCTGCCAGCCTCGCCAGGAAGCAGCACAACTTCAGTCTCGCCCAGCGCCTCCTCTCACAGCAGACAGCTATCTTGCTGAAAGGTCAATCAGAGGTCATCGTAGGTCATGACCTTGACCTGGATGGTCTCAAGGTCAACCTCAAGCAATTGCAGAAACTCAACGGCCCTAATACCCTTGATGTTCTCAGACTGCAAAGAGAGGCTGCAAAGTTGGTGAATTCAACAGGTAAGTTGGTGAAACACTGAAAATCATGTTTTGAATGAAGAATAGTTAATGGTCATTGTCATTACTTCGTTTTGTAACAATAATCAAACCTAACTATTTCATTTTACCCATTGAAAGCAAAAAAGACACTATTGTGTATATATTTAGTTATGTAAGGAAAAGCTAGAAAAATTCTCTTACAGTTATGTTAAAGAATTGATGTGTACACAGAAAGTAATATGAGAAAAGTAAAGAATAACCTTCTCACAATACAGACTTGATCATGGCTGTAACAAGAGAGTGTTTGTGTTCCAGGTGAGCATGGTGATGCGGTGGAGTTGTTGAGTGCCAGCGTGGTGAGCCACATCACCCTGGAGAAGACCCGCTCAGCCACCTGTAGTGAGCTGGTGGCGCGGTCTCTCCTCACGCTCGTCGAGTGGCTACAGGTGAGAAACTGCATGATTACAGTCAATGATGGGCGACACCTTTACTCTAGTCAAACAGATTTAAAACTCATTGTGATACAAGCAGAAATGTTAGGACCTTAATTGTATAAAGAGAGATAAAAAGCCTTATGATCATGGTGAATAAGAAGACATTTTTGAAGCGTATAAAGTTTCACAGACAGGAGTTGATAACTGCTCCAGAAAGTTGTAACACTTTGTCTCCAAGAATAAATAGTATCAAAGCATTTCCAAACCTTGTAGGTTGACCACAAGCTGTTGTCCAGCCTGGCAAGCCGTGTGGGTCAGGGGGACGGGCTCAACTGCCTGGCCCAGAACGTGGAGTGTCTGCTGGGGCTAGAGGAGAAGAACGCAGCAGCCAACATGGGGCTCATCATCAACCAGGACGGATCTGGTACGCTCTTACTTCACTGTTGACTTTGTTTGGAAAGGTCTGATGGACACCTTTAAAAAGTTTCAAATCTAATTTCTGTTGTTGTGTAAAAAACTAAGAAAAGTTAAAATTCCACTTGTGCTTTTTTATTCTTTAAAAGCAGTTTACTTAGACCTATACAGAATTAGATCTGGAACCTACCATAATCTTAACATTCTGTATTGTTATCTGTTTTTGGTAATTCAGTGCCAAAGTTTTAAATTCAGTTTTTCCCTGACATGCTTTATGAATATGGCCCTGGCCCCTTAGTTCAGTAAAGCGAGTTGTTGAATGTTGTTTCAATTGTGACATTCAGACCTGAAGATAGGAGACAACCCAATATTGACGGACACAGACCGTATAGTTGGTCGCCTTCTGCACCTGAGCACGATACAGTGTGAGGGACTGCCCAAGGCCTGGTACACCTTCGCGGGCTGGTGCTACAAGTGGGGCCGCAAGGCCGTAGACAGTGCCAGGTGGGGACAGATTACGTCCATATTTGTGGAAGAACTGTTGTGTTTGAATGTATATACAAGTCTGAAGCTTGTTTAAATGTGTTATTTGCATGTCTTGTATGTTTATTGAATCACCAGATAAGTAGTTTTACATTTTACCTTGCTAATGACATTTCCTGGGTTCCAGCCATGGCAGTGTACAGCTGTTCCCGGACGAGAAATCACAGATTGAACAGCTGCTGCCTGAGGTAAGCATGTCCATTCTCCCAAGACTGTCTTTATCTCACTGTTGTAGGTTGTTAAATGCTTTTGCAAATCTTTTTTGAAAACTTTTTGTTAGTAATCATTCCACCATAATTTGATGAAATGTGATATTTAAAAAGTCAGCCATGTTATGTTTTTTTTGCCTGGATATACCGAACATAATATTTATCGCATAGAGAATTTTGAATTATTGCATACGGTAGGGTTTCTTAATTAGTTTTTTAGAAGAATGACAAACTATTGCTAGAATATTATCAAACAACATAGTTATTTTCTACTTGTTTGTAATCGCGCTCATTGCTGGCTTCCAGGGTGTTACAAGTGAGGAGCGTGAGGCGGTGTTGGCCATCTTGAGCCACATCCAGGCCGGGCTCACCAGCGAGGAGGACATCAGTGACCAGGACCAGGTACTCAAATAAATCGCTTGACCGTCACAATACCGGGTGTAGTGAACATGGAGCACTGTGTATAGCAATTCTAATATGCATCAATCTATAAAAACTTTATTGTAATGAAATAAACAAACTCAGGAAAACCTGCAAACCATTATTCAATGTCAAAATTGCAAAGTCATTATCTAAACAGTGGTGAGTTTATAATTTTTGATTTCATCATCTTAAGGGTTTATTAATTCAAACCTGATTTCATCTGTGTAGAAATAAGGCTAGTGGCCAATTTTTCACAATGTTGTGACTGCCTGTGTGTCAACTACAGAGTCAGTATGATGATGGGACGGAGACGCGGCGTCAGCTGCTGGCAGCCTGCGAGGCCATGCAGTCGCCGGAAGGGGAGATCAGCCTGGACGCCCTGCTGGAGGTGTGGCGCGGGGTCGTGCGCCGCATCTACCACTACTACCAGCTCTCGGCCAGCTCGTACTTCAAGTTCCTCAAGCTGAATGGAGGGGTGAGAAGAGACTTAACATCAGCTGACCTATCTTTACAATTTCTGGAACAACCATATTTAGAAAATCAGAATGAAATATTCTCTTTTGAATTGGAAATACAGTCAAACTCGCCATAACTGTCTCTCTGTCCAGAGGTCAACTGCCTAATGCGGCCAGTCTATAGTTAATCTGAGATTTCAAGGATGACTTGCTCTTTATTTTTATCCTGATCAACTATTGCAGACTGATGTTGTGAGAGAGGAGAACACGGAGGACTGTAATGTGATCAGCACGTTGCGCGTGCTGCGTCTGCTGGTGAAGCACGCCTGGGAGCTGCGGGCCGTGTTGGAGGAGGGCCTGGCTGCCACGCCCACAGCCCCTTGGAAGGGCATCATACCACAACTCTTCTCAAGGTACGACAACATTGGCAGTGGAAACAAATTATATAATATGGAATGATTTATCCATGAAATCATTAGCGAAAAGCATGGTGTAGGTCGATGGTGATATTATGTAAGAACTGTGTACTTTCATGGGAAGGACATCATTCTTGTGGAGATGGTGTAGTGCTGTTTGAAACATTGGTTGAGTGAAGAAATTCTTACTAATCTTATGTGCTTAAGATTGACCAAACAGTAAACCTAAAAGTTATTCTACTGATAATGCTGTAGTCTGTGTTATAAATCAAAAGATCTATGTTCCAGACTGAGCCACCCTGAGACGTATGTGCGTCAGAGCATCTCGGAGCTGTTGTGTCGGGTGGCGGAGGACGCCCCGCACCTGATTGTGTACCCGGCGGTGGTCGGCAGCACGACCTCCAGCACAGGAAGAGGGGAGGGGAAGGCTGAAGGAGGTATGACAGGGGGCCAGGTGTAGCATACATGTATAGGAAGGAAGTGCAGAGGATGTTAATGTGGAAAAGTGGTCATTAAGAAATTAAAACCGTTTAGTTGTATGGTTTTTTCACAAGTATTCCTCTTTGCCTTAATAATAAATTTTACTATCATTTGTCTGAATACTGTTTTAAAAACTAAATTCGTACTAAAATATGCAATGTACATAAGTGTTTTAATAATGGTAAATTATTATGAAATAAAGTGAAAAAAGTAGAACTTGTGGTTGGCAATTCCTATAAAGGTTAGGCATAACCTGTTTATCACGAAGCTGCCAAATGAATGTTACTATAGACATCTGTGGTGTATTTTAGGTCTGCTAAACAACTACCTGACAGAAGGGGGAAATGAAGGGGAGGCTCCTCTGGATGGGGGTTCCCAGGAAGAGGAGGAATCCCCCATTGAGAGTGAGGCTGACTCGATGCTTCACAGCTGTATCGTCTCCATGTTGAGCACCCTGGCAACAAATTTCCCACAGTATGTACATATTTTCATATGAAATACAATAAAAAAAGTTTTCATTTGAATCGTTAATAACTCTTTATTACTATTCCAAAAAAACTTGCAAAATGGATGTATTTTGTTGATGTATTCCTAAAGAAATAATAATGGAAAAAATTGTCATGAACCTAGAATAATCTCATAAAGCCTGTTATCACTGTAATTTGACTTTTTAAAGTTTGAATTATTATAACCTTAACGTTACACCAACAGCTTAATTACAAAAGCCGAATTATTCAAAGTAATGTTACACACATGATAGGATGATAGCCGATGTGAAGCAGTTGATCGAGGAGTTGCGACGTATCACGCTGCTCTGGGACGAGCTCTGGCTGGGGACCCTGAACCAGCAACATCCGGACGTGGAGCGACGGATACTCCAACTTGAGGCGGAAATCAAGAAAGTCAACAACAACGGGGCCCTCGGGAAAGACGAGAAGGCGGCCATTATCAGAGAGAAACACAAGACTGTCCTCAAACCCGTATGTGTTGATTTTTTTAATAAATATATAAATATATGTGGGCTGAAGTAGTTGTTAAATTGAAAGTTGTCTGCTTTAACTTTAATTCTGGTTAACCTCATTTAATCAAAACATGTTTAAACAAATAAGGAAAATTTTAAGTATGTTTTTTAAACTTTTTTCTTGGTTTTTACGAAATGGAGATAAAGCTGCACTGTTAATGACATTGTTTTAAACAAATGTTTTTATTCTAAACACAAAACATTAACTGACCACATCACATCTCGGCATGCAGCATTATCCAGGTAGGAGATTCAGACTGTTATAATGTAAACTTTCCCGCTGTGAGCAGACGGTGTACATGATGGAGCGTCTGGCCGAGATCACGAGCGTGCCGCCAGAGACGCCACACGAGACCTGGTTCCAGGACACGTACGGTCAGCTCATCACCAACGCTCTCAACAAGCTGCGCAACCCACCCAACGCCAACCACCCCCGCGCCAGCTGGCATCCATTCAAACAGGTTTGTGTACCTGGCTTATGTTGTGACAGGTTTATAAAGAAAACTTCTGGTCCAAGTTTGGTATGTCGAAGAAAGACCAAGAAAAAGACTGTTGTTGTTGTAAGCAATAGATCTCTTTTAAAAGGCCATTGCAAATCATTAATTAAATGCATATTCTGGCTAATAATTCTTGTGTCAGGTTGCTCTTTCAAAAGGGAAGATGGGAAGGGGGGTTGAAGGTTTAACTATAGGTGTCAATCATTTGTTCTTAAGTCAATTACAAATATTTATTTGCCAGATCCATGTGAGTCTACAACAGCGAGCCCAGAAGCGCAACAGCCTTGTGTTGTCCATGGACGAGATCAGCCCCAAGCTGCATGCCCTGCGGAACACTGTCATAGCCATGCCGGGACTGGGCACAGCAGGGCAGATAGTCACCATCGAGTCTGTGCTGAATGTCGTTCAAATCCTGCCCACAAAGACCAAACCCAAGAAACTGGTCTTCAAGGGGTCGGATGGGAAAAGATACCCGTATCTGTTCAAGGGCTTGGAGGATTTGCACCTGGATGAGAGGATTATGCAGTTTCTCAACATTGTCAACAACATGTTTGCTGCTGCTGACAAGTAAGAAAACCTTGTAATCGTGTAACAAGCATGTGATGTGTTGAATGTACTGCCTGTTAATCATTGATAAATGCCAAGGCATTATTTTGTAGGAATATTTATTCATTGAAACAGTTAATAAACACTAAAAAAAACCTTATGCTTTAACTAACTGTATAATGTATCTTTCAGGGGTCACCATGAGCTGTTCCGGGCTCGTCACTACTCAGTGACCCCCCTGGGCCCCAGGTCAGGCCTGATTCAGTGGGTGGACGGGGTGACGCCGCTGTTTGCCCTGTACAAGCGCTGGCAGCAGCGCGAGGCCCTGGTGCAGCTGTTGAAGCAGCAGGCGGCGGGTACGGCCTCTGCCAACCAGCAGCCCAGCATTCCCCGACCCAGCGAGGTGTACTACAACAAACTTACACCACTCCTCAAGGAAAAGGTCCAGTTTTGTTATTATTTGTATTGTCTGGTAAAATGTTCTTCAGTACAGTAAAATCCGCTTATAAGGAACTCATCTGGACCATAAAAATTTGTTCCTTATAACCCAAGTTACTTATAAATGTATAATGAACTATTGTTAAAGATTGGGGAATGAAAATCAGTTCCTTATAACTGGAAGTTTCTTATAAGCGGGTTCCTTATAAGCAGACTTAATTGTATTTATTTCAAGTGCATTTGTTTCTGAAATGTTTCTTGCTTTATATATTACTCTTAAACTAAGTGAACTAGTCAAACTTGTTGTGAATGTTCTGCATCATTTAAGTCAAGATTTTTTTTAACCTGCTGGTGAATTTGAAAGTTGTATAATCAAGTTGTATGTGTGTTTAATAGGGAATCAAAGACCTAGACAGCAGGAAGGACTGGCCACTGAGCGTCCAGCGTAAAGTTCTGGAGGACTTGATGTCAGAGACACCTAAAGATCTGCTTGCCAGGGAGCTGTGGTGCACCAGTAATGGTCTTAATGAATGGTGGTACATAACCCAGACATTTGCGAGATCGACAGCAGTTATGTCGATGATTGGATACATTATCGGTCTTGGAGATCGACATCTTGATAATGTGCTGGTGGATCTGTCTACTGGGGAGGTGAGAGGTTTCTCACTATTGTAATTAAAAAACAACAACATGACTTACTTGTTTTGGGTTTAGAATTTAAATTTCATAGTATAACTTTAACTTTAGCGTCTTTATTAGTGTAAAACAAAATTTAAATACATTGCTTTGTTTTGGTATCACAATATAAAGTTACTATCTTATTTTATGTTGAAATGCTTGTGGATGTGCCTTCGTATAAATGTTTAAAAACTTGCATGTGATATTGCCTTCAATGGAAATTGGGTAAAAAAGAACAAAAGGTAACTATATACATGTATAACCGACTGCTGTATTATCTGCCCCAGGTGGTGCACATTGACTACAATGTGTGTTTTGAGAAGGGCAAGGGTCTGCGGGTGCCGGAGAGAGTTCCCTTCCGACTCACCCAGAATGTGGAGACGGCCCTGGGCATCACTGGCATCGAGGTAAGCAGCTTGGCGGTAGCTCAGTATTGTTGTCTGTTCTCAGGAGAGGATGGGACAATCAAAGTGTCAAGGGATCAAGTCCCCCTGGGAAGAGCAAACTTTCTCTGCTGGTTGTTTCTTGATATTGAGCTTAGTCTGGTGTCCAGTTGTACGTAACATCAGTCTTATGGCAAGAGGCAGTCAGTCACTTGCTGAGTAAAAAGGTCATTACTGGTAAAATGATGAATGCTTGTTAGGTGGACTGATTATATAGATTATGTCTGTTAAAAATGATGTAAAACCCACAACACTGATATCTAAGCTTAAGTGTATTTGCTTAACGCTTAAAATCAAAAGTATCAAAATATCATTTTATCATTTTTATGCAATTCATTTTTTAGCTCACCTGAGCACAAAGTGCTCATGGTGAGCTATTGTGACCGGGCTTTGTCCGTCGTCCGTCGTCGTCCGTCGTCCGTCGTGCGTCGTGCGTAAACTTTTTTACTTAAACATCTTCTCCTCTGAAACCACTCATTGGATTTTGACCAAACTTCACAGGAATGATCCCTGGGTGGTCTCCTACCAAAGTTGTTCAAATGGTTCTGATTGGTTGCATAAGTAGGTCACGGGGTCAAAAAATAGGTTTTCAAAATGCAATTTTCAAAAATCTTCTTGTCTGA
>Ga0224511_10002850_pt1 | contig 12001 bp, 6 predicted proteins | sample SF_May12_sed_USG_2_FD_169988 | JGI IMG/M metagenome (GOLD analysis project Ga0224511, IMG submission 169988) | Sediment microbial communities from San Francisco Bay, California, United States - SF_May12_sed_USGS_8_1 | ecosystem: Environmental > Aquatic > Marine > Sediment | place: USA... | reverse complement strand
ATATCCCGTGTCCATTATGAGTGTGAGCTCCTCGCATTACATCCCGTGTCCATTATGAGTGTGAGCTCCTCGCATTATATCCCATGTCCATTATGAGTGTGAGCTCCTCGCATTATATCCCGTGTCTAACGAGTCACAAGATTAGGAGATCTGTGAAAAAGCGCGGCCAAGTACCCGGGTAGCCCAATTAAAGGTGCCTCTGTGAGATACAGGATTTGGACTGTAGAGGGAAAAAACGCCTTAACAAAAGTATGCCGGTCAAACTCAATAGCCCAGACTCAGTGCACAATTGTTAGTACACAGCGGCGGAGCTGCGCAATGAATGCTGTATACCGAGCGTATTGACTCAAACTGAATGGACAGATTGAAAGCAGACAGTTTTTTCAACACAAATTCCGCAAATATAAACCTCCAAATTGACTCAGACTATTAGCAAAACAACAGAACTCAACAGAGCATTGTATAAACAGTCTAGAGAAGTGACTATACGTGCTCAGCATTGACTCATGGCTGGAGCCGGATTGAAATGTTGACTGAATAAGGTCCATAATGACCGCTACCATGCACTGTGGGCTTCCCATAAATTAATGCGCTGTTCACTTCATAGTGCGCGTGTCGAAGAAAGTGGAGTGAGCTTTCAGTGGTAACTCTCCCAAATAGAATGGCAGTTATTTGAGAAGAAGTACATGTGACTGCGGTGCTAGCATTCAATAAATTATTTTAAATCGCAGACTTATTGCACTCAGATTTCTGTGTTCTACACGCACAGTCTTTTCACCTTTGACCGTTTTTTATTTCCTCTCAATTGGGAGCTTTTCTAGCTGGAGAGGAGGGACAACCCAGATTCTGCCAAGGCACTCACTGGCTCAGCACGACAGAACAAAGCAGCCCGAGGTCAAGGTAAAGCAGTCGTTTTTAGCACTCCGATTGGCCACTAGGTGGTGCTATTTACCTGTAGTAGCCTCTGATTCTCCATATCAATCATGCGAGCGCGGTCACTAGTAAAGCTGTAGTTGGCTTTCCTGCCTCGTTTCTCATCGGGAGGCATAATCATCACATTCTTTTTAGGCGCTCGGTTACCCGGTTCATCTGCTTCCAAGAGCGCGGACAGAAGCAGCTTCATATTCAGCTTGTCCTTATCCACAGAGTCATGTAAGGCACTGTCCCCCCGCTTTGTGTCAACTACAAATTATAAGCAGAGGTTTACAGCTTTCGCTACGATCGGACTTTGATGACAACAAGCTTTCACGGATAGGTCGGGAGTTCTAGAGGACTATACGGCCTAGCGCGAGGACTGAAGCACTATGGGATAATGGGATTGGTTAGTGAATAGACCATTATGTGATAATGAGATAGCTCAGTGGATGGACCGCTATGGGTCAGTGGGATGGGTCAGTGGGTCTAGTTCTGCAAAGCCTGTTTTAGTCATTAGGTACTTTACGGCCATGACAACTGTCATTATTATACATGTAGCTGGGTTTTTATTATTTAATAGGCGCATTCGCAGAACGCAACCAAAACGCACAATTTAAAAAAACATCTTTCACATTCAATCGCGGTCTGCGACCGAAAGCACGCGAACCGAATTCCGCGACCGAAAGGATGTGATAGCGTAGTAATTTAGGCAAATGTCAAGGTTACCGCACAGAGACTTGATTATACGTTGGGATAACGATTCACGAACGATAGTTCGGCTCTAACCGATGAGTTAAAGCTGAGGTAGGACAACTCTGATCCAATCGCAACCTACCCTAAACCCAACTGACCTTCCTCGTCGCGACCGTGAAATTTTTGAAAAAAAAAACATTTGTGCGCGCATTTCAGCAGAAATAAAATAAGTCAATTGAAGGTTCTGAAACTTAGATCGGATTGCATCAGGAATATTACATTGGGGATCAGTTCATAATGACTCCTGAGTTGAGCTTTTACTTTCGGCGATGTCACTCACTAGATGTCACTCACTAGATTTGCATATTGAACTTGACTCAATAGCATTCCTCATAAAGTACAAGGTCAAGTAATTTCGTGTTCATATCCGGTGAAATAATTGGCCAGTGGATGCATGTCACTTTAACAACGGAAAGGCAGCTGTTCAAAAAGCTATGATTACGCTAAAAAATCAATGAGAAGTGAGGGTATTAACAATCAGCCTATGTCAGCAGTTATTTGTGTGGATTAACTTCTGAATAATTTACACCCAGAAGAACTCCAGGTACAGGGGATATCGGTTATCTAGCTGGAATAGCCATATGCTGCAGGGATCCTGGACCTGCCAACGATCTAGCAGAAACATTGACTGCCATTTATGTACCCAGGGCTGCCTGCGTGTGACGCAGCCTAAGACACTACATTCCATCTGTGAACCAGCATTATACGCTGCCCTGACCCATAGGCTAGGGTCAGGACAGTGCGCGTGTCCGTGATTTAGACAGGAGGCGGCACCAGTTCATAATCTAGCCTCACAAACTGCTCTTGGCCATGTGATCTAGATTTACCTGGCGAGTGATCTGAAAGACTAGAGATACTGAGTGTTGAGTCGGATGAGTGGCGCCGCCTGTTTCCTTCCCGAGACAGAGGACGAGAGGATTTATCTGGGCGATTGCGATGAGATCGTCTACCCGACCGATCTGAACCTGAAGCGAGACAAAATAAACTCACAGGTTGTTTCATGTACTGCACGACGAACAGTGACTACTCACACCTGGTATACAGAATGTCAAAGGCTCTAAACCACCATTCCTATGAGTTGATGGACAAAAGATCCGTATACAGGCACCCGTTCAATTGCGCAATTATCAGTCCTTAAACCAACCTTCTTTTGACACCAGCCTTACCAACATTTACACGACATCATTAAATTTAAGTTCTGCGAAACGTAAAGCCAGGGAAGTTTGAGTATGAGATAATCCGGCTGCTTTCAATCATTCTTTTTGATGAAAACTTGTACAATCGCCCGCTGACTCAAAGATTAACTCACAACGAGTTTTTTTTGTGTTGTATTGTTGAAAACCAAGTCAACAGGAACTATTTCTATTGCACTGATTGGCTCTTAGCGACTGGGATACATAAAGCCAACTGTGACTAGATTTGTTTGCATTCGGTCACTAATCAAGCAAATGCGTATCAGACATGGCAAATGAAGAGGCTAGCAGACATGGCAAATGAAGAGGCTAGCAGTCATGGCAAATGAAGAGGCTAGCAGTAATGTTTGATTGATTTCAGCGCCATGCTATTGAAAGTTTTGTGTAAATTTGGATGAAGTGACAACACCAAAAGCATACAAAAAGTGTAACCTATCGGAGAATTGAACAAACCTATGGATGAGGCATATTTCTATGGTATAGCAAATGGGTAGAGAGGTGATAATTACAACAGTACAGATGGTGCTGTGGCCCATTGGTGAGATCACGCAACACTAGACTTGAAGGTGCCGTATTTAGGAAAGCGTGTACACCCGGGATAATTCTCGAAACACTTTCCGTTTACTAAGCAGTACACTGGGTAACGCAGTGAGGAAGAGAGGTGGGACTGCACCTCGATTGTACCGTTGCTGATTCGAGCTGGCTCTTCAACAGCCACTTTGTCAACCGTCATTGGCTATGGGAGCGACCTTCACCTTTACAGGGACACGGGCTATAGGAATAACCTTAACGTGTGTCAGCTGCAGTATAAGTGGGATCCATAGCAAAGAGTGGCAGCTGCAGTATAAGTGGGATCCATAGCAAAGAGTGGCAGCTGGCACTTCTAACAACAGCTTTACCAAAAACGCTAATGTAGTTCTAGACTTCAATTGGTTTAGATAGAGGAAGAAAATCCTGCAATTACCGGAGATCTGAGGGCTGCCTTGCTCAGTTTCATCTCCCTTATTACACTTTACCTGTTATCATCACCATTATTCAGTGATAATTACCAGTGGCAATGGTTGTGTCATTCAGAAATTTCCACAACAATTATTACGTTGCACTGACTGAACAACTAGTGGCATCTACATGTGTGAGTCAGTGGCTCGCTTTCACACCGTGTAATATTGTGAAGCAAGTAACTAGCTTTCTTTCGTCCTACCTGTTGACCATTGCGATGAGCGAGATGACGACCTTGATCGTGACCCACTGTAAGACCTTGACCTGCTGCTGCTTCGGGATCGGCTGCGAGACAATCGTAGCCGCGCTGTCTCGGGGCTCTCACCCTGAAAGCACAGCATTACACGTGTGAAAAATGGCAGTGCGTAGAGATGGTTGCTCAAGTGGAATGATGGCATCATAAAGATTGAGCTGCCAAATAGTGAGTGAGGGTGATGGAATCGCTGGCAAAATGCGGTAGAATATTCTAGAGAATACCATGGAGCTTGACAAACTTGAAACTCCGTGAGGGGAATGTTTGGAAAATAATTAGACAGCCTCTAGTAGACACATCTAGTAAAACTGAATCTTACACACAGGATGGCATACTGTTTAACTTCAGTAACTTCAGGAAGTAAGTGTGCACTAATCTAGTTTAGTGATAACCGTGAATTATTTATTTACTTACCTCAGCGGAGTGATTTGAGTCAGAGTGACTCTCATCAGAATTTTCCCTAGGAGTCCTCGGTGAGCGACGCCTGTTAGATTTACTGCTGGCTCTATTATTTTCCGAGGATTGATCACTCCATGCAGTCTGTTTCCGAGTGTCTGAGCCAGCTTTTCGTTGTGAATAATCTTGCCTAGAATCCGGTCTGTCGTTATTGTTACTGCTTGATTTACCTATTTTCTTGCCACTCACAGGGCGAGGCGGTTTGTCGGGAGTGTTTGTTTGCCTTTTGTTTTCCTTTGAAGATTTCGGACGGTTGTGCTTTGGTCGAGATTTTCTTTCTTGTTCTCTATCAAAGAAATCCGAATCACTGCTGCCAGAGTCAGTGTAAAGATCGGAGGCAATACTAGGCACCCTTGCCTCAATGCGATAGCTAGCATTTGAACGAGCTGAACTGAGAACACTTTTCCTATCTGTCTCTAATTCATCATAATCTCCATGAAGACCAGGGCTCGGCTTCCCCGGCCTCCTCGGAGAATCAAAGAAGTCGTAATCATCGTCGTCTCCCATTTTCGACGCTAGATAGTCCCTCTCTAGTCCGATACGCACGAGACCTTTTTCTGTAACTAAATTGTTTGCAGTAACCAATGACGTCAGGTGAAGTCTCGTTCTCGGATTTTGCGCGATATCCGGTTTGGATTGCTCGCCGGGTATACAGACCGCGCGATATCGTATCGTATGAGCGAGTTGTTGTATTGAGTAAAGCGGCAGGTATTCCCAATCGTTAAAATATCGTCTGCTCTATCGTGCAGACCTCCGTGCCGCGGGAAAAGTAAAAGGCGCGACATAAGTACATTTCGCGCAGTTAGGTGAACTGGTTGGAGTAGCCTAAACTACAGTCATTGGTACTAAGTTTGATATGGTTGACACCCACCAGCCGGACTGACCACGTCTTCGATTAACAGCGCTATAACAGTTAATTGTGAGTCTGGCTGCGCGAACATATCTAAATTCTAAATCTAATCTAAATTCTAATGATTTACTAAGTCTAATCATGTAATACTAATACTAGTAATACTAATCTAATGACGTATTCAGTATTCACTCACTACTCTCACTCTCAGTCTCACTCTCAGTACACCGTCCGTCTCAGTCAAGTCTCAACTAATACTGTAACTTAGTTAAAACAAGAGAACTGTTACTCACTTACTGTCTGAAGAATTATTTAGAGTTTATTTGTAATTTTGTTACTTACAATTACATAAGTTATTTTTCTGTACTCGGCCTCGCACGCACACGTACGCACACACGCACGCACGCACGCACACACACACACTGCACAGTGACAGTCACCGACTGCCGAGTCAGTAACTTACTAGTAACTAGCTTAGTTTAGTACTAGTAGTAACTTGTCTTGTAGTGTAACTAACTCAACTGCCTCGGTTACTGTTGACTTGTTGTTCTTGTTGTCAACCGATGTGTTATTTATTGTACAGTACACATGACATAACACTAACAGTAATCAGGTAATGTAACTAAATAGTAGTACTAGTACAGTAGTACTGGTAGTACTAGTAGTACACTGTACAGTATGATGATGATTATCGATTACGAATATCATATGAATGATATATGAATATGATGTATCTCTATTCTCTTCTCTAGTCTCTAGTCTAGACAAATTTGAGATTAGCTCGTGGTTGGACCAAACTAGCTACTAAACGGACTAGTCTAGACTAGACTCTGACTCTGAGTAACAGTAAGTACTAAACTCAGTAAACTGGAGTGAGTGACTTACAGTTACACTTACAGTTGTTAGTTACTCACAGTCACTCACTGACTACTTAGTACTTACTAGTTACTAGTTACTACTGCAGTACTACTACCAGTACTAGTCTAGTGACTAGACTAGAGTCTACTAGTCACTAGTCTAGTAGTACTACTACTAGTAACTAATAACTAGTCAGTGAGTGAGTAACTAACATTAACAACTGTAAGTGTAAGTCACTTACTTCAGTTTACTGTTTAGTACTTACTCAAGTCAAGTTCCTGACTGAGTGATTCAGTTCCGCAGTCTTGGTTTGAATCAAACCAAGACTGCTGAACTGAACTTTGATACGTTGGTAGTCTGCTAACTAACTAACATCACATAAGTGTAACTAACTATTTACGTTACCGAGTTAGTAGTTAAGTAAGCAAGTTAGTATGCATGTGAAGTACGACTTTACTGCCTACTCTATATCTTGATCATACGACATGTCCTCCATATAGGTTCTATGTCTACCCTTGGCTTATGGCATGATAATTATGTGATACGCTCAGGCTCATTCAATCAGTTATGAGCCAGTCTCAATGAGTAACTGAATAACAAATGTACTACTACTAGTATAGGTCATTATTACGCTCACTGACTCCGTCGATAAACCAGATACCATGGATGTAAGTGTAACTCACTAACTGTGACTTTGAGTGTGAATAATTGGAACTGAAAGCTGTAAATGTAACTGGATGTGATAGATGATCATGGCATGATGGCATGGCACGCTGTGATGTGACTCCCCAGTTAACAGTTCTTGAGTTCGTTCTGAGTTAGTTCACTTGTCTAGTGTCAGATTTTCAGTTTGTATGTGTAGGTTGCTAGGTTAGGTTATTGGTTTCTTTATGGTTTACAGATAAAATTGAAAATCAGTCCCTCGGGATGTCGGGGAGATGCCTCTCTGCGTCCACACCTCTTATTCTTTCTGGAATTTCGCCTGAGGTTAAGTCAAATCATACTGTCACCTCCGTGGACGAATCAGGCTCTGGCAATGCAGGTTAGCAAATCTAACGCAGAATTGCGGTTATATCACTTCGAGTTCTCAGTCTTCACCAGCCCATGCCTTGTTTAGCTGAAAGTACTTTTGTAGAGACAGCTGTTGGCGCTTGTATTTGTATGCCTCTAACTTAGAAAAGATTCATTAATTTTTCGTAAAGCCTAATTTTAACGGTTGTCCTGGTGAAACTCTACACCTTATTAGTTCAGTCAAACTGCACTAGCGTTTGTATGGATATTCAACTGTGGAAACCCTAAAATAGAAAAGGTTCTAAACTGTGATGAGCTATATTAAAATGTATGAGTTTGCGATGGATTCGCCTAAGACAGTCGGTAAAAACATGGCGGGCGCTGGTCAAAATCTCTGTACTCTTCGGCCGAAAAGTTGTTGACTTCGCAAACTAGCGATGGTTTTTATACACATGCGGGCAGGCATTCATGATGCCTGATGGCTAGGGCGATGAGATTCCTGTAGTTACTTGTTATACTCAGTTCATTGCTCTTAGATACCAATAGCCTTTGCTAATGGTGAATGATCGTTATACCCGGTATATAAGCCTATATAGTGAGTCAGATCGAAGCTTGACTTCCGGATCCGTGCTTAGATAGGGACGAATCCGGTGGGAATCCCTAACCTCCGCCCACCATCGTATTGTATCATACCTTATCAGGCATTCGAGGCAGCAGGTTTTGAACAAGATTTTCCAAAAAGTGAGATCAAGGGTACAATGTGAGACCATGTTTTTCAGTACACCAACACTTTAATTTAAAATACATGGATTCATATTGAAATTGGAGGCACACCGAAACCTGACCTGAGGGTATTTGCTTAGAGGGGTTTTCCGAATAAAAATGTTGTATGTTAGTTACACTGTTCTCATTCGCCCAGTGACATAAAGGAAAATAACACCCTGTATGTCACTGTTTCATCAGTATCTCCTTGAGTTACCATACACATATACATCATGATGATGGCATTTAGATACGGTGAGACAGTCCCCAGTAACCAGTAGACAGTATATGACAGCCTCCACTCCTCTGGTATTAGAAAAATTGGATGAAGATGGGAAGGATAGTGATTCTGAATCATTCTACACCAGTTTCAGGTCAGGAGATTTGTTCTACAATTTCAGTTTTTTAAAGGTTGGATGACGAGGCAATTTTTTTTGGCTGATCAGAATCAGCATGTCTCGAAGCCTACCTGAGTCAAGTTACAGTGCAACAGACACAGCAGAAGTGCCCTTAAATCTGTGCTAAAGATGGCAAAATTGGCACCCTCTGAAAAAAACGTTTTTTAAAAGGGCGGAGCCTAATCGGCCATTTATATGACATATAATATCGCAAGTTTGATGACTAGTCAATGGCCAGGCACTCAAAATTGATCGTTTTCTACCTGGCCTTACAGAGAGTGTCCCAATATTTGGGACACCTCATAACCATTGACACATTCCTAAGGTTGTACACAAGCGCTGAGAATAGATTTAGAGTGGAATCACTAGCTCCAGGTTTGTCAAAACAAGCGTAAAGAGAGCCACGTTTGGTCGATATTGCCCGGGAATCCCAGGGAATGCACGTGACCTGCTACAACGATCATGCTGAAGGGTAGAGTTGACGTCATGGCTTCAACAGGTAGAAAACCGTACATATTACAGCGTCAGACAGCCCCTTGGAATAGGACTAGGTTGCAAACCTACTGCTGGCCTGTTTACGCCATAAGAGCACTTGTTTTGCTATTAGTGACGAACACAAACTAAGACTGAAAGACCGTTTTCGAAAAGGTGAGTAAATTCACTCGGTCACCGAGTTAGTATCACTCACTTTGATTGCGAGGTAGAGTAAGAGTTAGGAATAAGCTAAACTCAGTGAATTCATAGGTATTTGTTTTCGTTTTTGGGCCCATTTCATGCTCATACTTCGATCCCAGTAGTCAGAAGTATGACAAAGTTGTAGAAGTTGGGCTTTGGCTACCAATCGCGCAGGCGCGCGCGCATATGTAATAACGCGGACCCACTGTGATAACTTTTGCGACAATTTACGTAACGCGGGAAAATTTCAACCAAAGGAAAGTTCATTTGAGAATTCCAAGATTCAACCGTATTTTTTACTACATCCCCTGCTCAGTGCGAACTTTTATTCGACTCAGGTAGGTTTTGAGACCCACTGATTCTGATAAGCCAAAAAAAATTTGCCTCGTCATCCAACCTTTAAACCCAAACTATAGGTTTGGCGTGTTAGCTCAGTGGTAAAAGCACCGGGCCTGTGACCGTTTGAACCTTGGTTTGAATCCTGATCATGGTGGGCCACCCCTGATGTGAGCTCAACACAGTTATGTTAGCTCCTACCGCTCCAACTACCCTCAGTCTCAGATGGTCCATTAAATTGGATGGCCAAATACCTGGTTAGTTAAAAAAAACTAACTTATAGAGGTTAATTTCATTTTCCTGGATAATGTTATTGAGGCAAAATTCATAATTGTTCACAAATGAGTTAAACGGGGACATGAAAGAATTCGTTTATACCATAAAGGAATAACTTTATCTCACTGATGTAGCTGATATTGTGTAGAATCTGCTTCTTGAATGAGAGGTAGGATTTTAGAATGAAGGGTTCTCTTTCACAAACTTCCGTAACAAAAGGGGCATGCCTTACTAGACCAGTAGTGCTCCAGCGATTGAGTTAGCAGCGCATTATATTGGACCAGACGTGTTATTAGCTTAATAATGATTGAAACGGGAGCCCATACCACATGCTCTAATTTATTAACCTTTTCTATGAGAAGCCTGAGCGGTTATATTAGCCGATTAGGATTACCTCAATTTAAGTCGCTCTTCTGTAACCGCCCCTTCGCTTTAGCATGCTAGTCGCAGATAATCACGGTTCTACCAACAAGTCCCAACAAGTCACTTGCCGATTCAAACCAGCAACTTTCACAGAAAGCCAAACCACCAGTGACTTATTCCTACAAGTGCAAGTCCAAGCAGCACCTGTTGAGACAAACACGCCTTTTAGCCGCGAGCGGCCTAGTCGAATCAATGCTTCACGTCATAGTGAGACTGGTTATATGACCCAGGATGTTTATGAGGAGTTCATACTCACAACTGGACCTCGTCACGACAGGGATCTGAACCAAGATTCTTTTGATGGGGAGTGCCTTGCTCTGCCGGTAAACTATCCTTTTATCCCCATCTTTCCTCATCGCAGTCTATGGTATGATTCCAGCGGTGAGACCCATTCACAGAGTGTGGCATTTGGTCCGGCTGCTAGTGGAGTAAGTCAGATACTGTCTGATACAGAGCTACAGCGATACGCTTCTCAATCCCAACACAAGTAGGTATAGGGGTGACACCACATGCATTGTGGTTAAGATGGGTATACCGAGGATAATGTAGCTGGTCTCTGTAGATGTTATATGGTAAAATCATGATATTTATTTTATATGTAGTCTGATATAAGGTCCAAATCATGCCAGTTGAGTTTGATAGTGTATTCGCAGATAGGGAGGTTAGTTCTGCTATTCCACCTGCCGATGTTGAGTTTGTCTCTATGCAGCTATAGAGGTCGGGTGTTTGCAGAGAGAATAATGAGGTACTTCGCAGTCCTCTGGATGAGGATACTCAGATACCACGGGAAGAGAAGGTGGAGATTTGGAGGAGACAAGTTTACTCTTGCAAGTCACCTCTCATCATGCAGGTAATGCATACGCATGCCCGCCCGTACGCTCGCACAAGCGCGCGCACACGCACACGTATCATATGGCTCCGAGCTTCTTTCATATTCTGACTAGTGTCAGGGGTGTCTAGGAATTGGTTAACTGAGTCTTCAGTTCAGCATTCTCAAGGGTGCGTCATTAAGAGACTTTCTGCTTGCACTTCCACGCCCCATAGAGAAGATAACTTTATGTAATGGCTTCCTTTATCTAATACCGGTATCCAAAACCGACGAGGGTGTTGCAAAGACAGTGTATTTGTCCAAACGAACTAGGAATTGAGTTGGGGACCCTGGTTCAGGGCACAGTACACATCGACTAAGCCATCAGTTGATTCAGTTAACCCCGTGGTCTAAGAATGCTCACATGGTGACAACATTGATATGAACAATATAATGAATCGGCAGTCAGTCCGCAGTAAAAGACTGACCCACCCTGCGGACTGTCTCACCGTGTTATGACATCATCAAAATGGAACGATGACCTCTCCGGCTATATGGAACGATGACCTCTCCGGCTATATGGAACGATGACCTCTCCGGCTATATTTTCTTGATTAGAATTTTCCAACCGCTTTGATGAAATGGGTAACGAAAAGCTTTACCACAATCAGTGACTATAATATAATGAGTCGTATAGGCAATTGGTAATAATTAATTGAGCTTACTCGCGCAGGCTCCGCCATCATTAGAGGACTCAGATGAGAATGGAAATGCTGGTAGCCTACCAGAAGCTGACCAGGGAGATCTCAATGCTAAACAAGGTGTGGATTCTCTCCTAGATTTACTTCTAACCATTACTGTATTCCCTTACTAATTAAAGGAACCGTGCACTGCAATAGGTGGTATGGATCTTTGGCACCTCCATTGAGCTATATTTACACAACAGCTAGTGATGATATCGCCTTTTATATAGACCGTAGGTACGGAATAGACATTGCGTATCGCTATGCGAAGACCCATAGCAAGTGTAACACT
>Ga0224511_10002849_pt1 | contig 12001 bp, 3 predicted proteins | sample SF_May12_sed_USG_2_FD_169988 | JGI IMG/M metagenome (GOLD analysis project Ga0224511, IMG submission 169988) | Sediment microbial communities from San Francisco Bay, California, United States - SF_May12_sed_USGS_8_1 | ecosystem: Environmental > Aquatic > Marine > Sediment | place: USA... | reverse complement strand
CGATGTAACTTCAATACAAGATTGTATGAGAAACAATGCAAAATTGCGCCAGGGACACGTGAAAAACCGACCCCTCGCCTGAATAAAACTGAAATCGCTTCTTTGCCTTTAATGAAATAACAAGTTTTAAAATTGTAAATATCGACATACAAATTGATCTACATAGAACGCAAAGAATTTTTGAAATATTCCAAAATCGAAACCCGTAGTGAGACATCAAAGTTTGGGGACAGGAGTTTGGGAATTCCTGTAGAATTACCCTTAATTAAGTGTTCAATGTTATGTACGTCAGTTGTGTCGAATATAAAGTCTCCTTTGACTTCACCACGATTGGTTCAACGTTTAGTTGTCAATGTCCAAAAAGCTCACTTTTGTGCGTCCACCTTCGACAGTTGGGTCTCAAACACGATTCTCGTGTTTCTCGTGTTCAGTGTCTAGGGTTTCACCGACTGAGCCACCCGGGCAGCATCCGTCAGATGTAACGCGATTTACTGTTGTTACCCAGATAACACCGCGAATGCCTGCAGCGTAGACGTCAGTGATATAGACAGCCGTGCTAGGTTCAGGGAAATTGAAACACGATGAGATAATGGTATTTTTATTGCTATCATATTTAACAACTTGAACCACGTTAATGACGTCAGACGCCTGTTGTGCTTGCCACCGTGCTTCTATCTTTGGAAAGTCTTCGTGGCGATCATTTACACAGTTCTTTTATAAGAGTATTTTTGTTCCCAATAAAAATGTTACATTAATAAATATGTGGGTTTTTGCCACTGTAGTCCTAAGTTTTGAACGGCTCCCAGTTTGTCATTTGTATACTGTACATTTGTTTACTATACATATTTGTTACCGTTATCTACTAATTCTTGAAACATACATCATGTATTTAGTTTTATTGAGTTTTTTATTAGACGACGTTTTCAATACACATGTTACATGAATAAATAAATGGATTTTCGTTATCGTTGTGTCTTCTGGGTGACAAAAATAACCTTAGATATTAAATTAAGAAATAATAGAATTAATGGTTGGTTAATATCTAAATTGATTAATGTATTTAGTTTGTTGTCCTATTTCTGAGTTCGGCACTCAATATAGCATATCAGGCTAATTACCAAGAATCTAGAATGGGATGCATAAGGTGTTTAGTGGCAACAAGAAAACAAACCATACTTAACGTGAATGGAATACGAGGCTGATGTTGCCCACTTACTTTTAAACAAAACATAGAAGAAAACGTTTAAACGAGGACTGGAAATCTGGTGTCACATATTATTTTACTATATTATAGTCTAATGTGCCATCAGAGAGCAATACTTTTAACTGCTTCATGGCAATGTCACCCTCACATGTGCAATGTCGTCTGTAGCGCTGTATTTGTGCGTACAATTAGCACCATCTGTGTAGATAGAAGAATTGTTTTCGCTTTCAAAGAACAATATTATTTAAATACACTTTAAAACAGTTTGCATTTGTTCGGTATTATAAAATAAATAATGAACTCATTCGGACTGCATTTTTGTCAGCCCTTGATAAACACTGTTCCCTCTGGTTGAAAAATGCGTTGTCATTCTCAACGAGGTCAATTTTATATAGTGTTACCCCCTTATCTAACCCGCGACCACGCACATATTGAAGACACTCTTATTTGTTTTAGTACCTAAATTGCCATGTATCTTTAAAATACAAATAATTATAAATTTTATTAATAAAATTTTAATGAAATTAAGCTTTTGATAAAGGAGACAGGAGTGCCCATTTCATTACAGTTTGCGACAAATAATACGGTTAAGGTCGTTAAAGGAATGTGGTATTGTAGAAATGTTAATACATGTAAGTGAACTTAACGACTACATGTGAAGTGAAGTGGACTAATTGCGTGCTACGCTGTCGAAGGTTCATTGTATGTGTAAAAGAGGCCACTATATAAGGTTACCTTTAATGAATAGGGCTAAATAAAGAACGACTGCACTGTACCGATTAGTCCAGTGTTTTCTCTACTTAAAGCAGCCGTCCTCCAGAATATACTAAAACTCATCAGTTACATTTTTTTTCAAAATATCTCTTCAAATGTATAATTTTATAAATGTCGTTAGAAATATAAAAAAACCTACATATTCCTCCTATACATAACGGCTACTGCGTTATTAACGCAGTAGACTATGCAAAGAAAAACGATGTTTTACCAACGATTTGTCAACTGAATTAAGGGGTCAGTAATAATAGATTCTTCACTGAACATAACTTGATCAGTATTTACCGTTCATTTTATTTTTTTTCTCCATTTTTTGAGCATCTGGAGGACAGCTGCTTTAAACCTCCGCATGTCCTACATTTATACCGGAAATTATCTATAATTCACATGTAAAAATAAACATGTTTCGACAAACCCCTGTCGGTAGACTCACGACGGTTTATTGTGTCCAAGTAAGGACAATAACTTATAATGTGGCTACTCCAGAAGTATATATAATGTATTTGTTCTTTACTAGTCGAAATTTGAGATAAAATGCGAATTAAAATGTTAAGTTTACGACCTTTCATTAAATCCGCGCTTATTCTAATTGTTCCCACACACCGATTATTGTGAAATTGAAATGTTTAAATATTCTATAAACTGGTTACTATTTATATGCTATAACATAATTTTGCAGTTTATGCCATAATTATATCAAAATCTGCAAGACATCGAGCTGGTGCAATGTATACTAAAACATACTCAAAACAGTATAAGAAGCAAAATAAACCTATGTATTCATCTAAAACTGCACGTTGTTCGCTACGCACACGCTACGTTTGCTCCTTTTAATATTTTAGTGTTTCAATCGCATAAATGAATCTGAGGGTGGGGGGGGGGAGGTGCGTTTATTTAACGACGCACTCGGACATTCCCATTCGACGTCGGTGGACGTGTGTTTACTAGACTCTAACTGATATTTAACGGCTATAAACTCTCCACATGTATTGAGTAAAAACTATCTCTTTAATTTATCCTATAACAACAGTATTCTATTTGTAAAATTGATCTAGCTAGATCACATTCATAATCCATGGCCATCCATGAATGCGTTAACCTCTAATCACATGGCTAGATAGTCACCATGACCCAGCGCAGTCATGATATTTCAATTAAGCCGATTAAAGTATCATATTTGTCTTATATGCCAAGACAGGCCTTATACAATACTTAAAGATATGTAAGCCGGAGTTTTTTCCCCAAATCTTTTCACCGAAAACCGTATTATTGTAGTTAGTAGAATGTTTCCAACCTACCTAAATACCGAACTGAATCATTGATTCATATAAAAGAACCATGATTTCAGTAATCACAAGATTTAGATTCCGTATTATTATAATGTACATGTATTTATATTAAAACATCAGGAAATACGATCATCTTGAAAATATTATCATAAGGATACAACATGCCACAACAGGACATGCTCAAAAGACAAAAAGATGCAACCTTTCCGGTTTCAAATGCGTGGTTTAATATTTTCTTTCAAAATGACGAATTTTAATGTCCTTATGATTTTCTAGTTACGTAAAACATTTTTTTCAACATCAATGTGAAAATGCCAAAGGTTTTTTTCCAACTTACTTTCAACTTGTATTCTTCGTATCTCATTACATATGAGCATGTATTGCTAGATCATACAGAGAAACCATCGTGTGTCACTTTTACTTTTTGTTAGTACGACTCAGAGCGTGAACGTTTTAATGCCGAAAATCTCTGGATTATTTACTACGACATAAGTACCTGATTTAAATTGCAGAAGCGATGGGTAAATATGAGCCCATGTGTTGCGTTGTTATGTTGATTTAGAGTATATTATTATGTCAGTAAATCGCAATGCTTCATAAACAAGTCCACAACTCGCTAACACCATGATATATTTGAACATTTATTGCAATAATTTACCCTGATCGAAATTCTACACACGAGAGGCATTTCAGCAAACTTCAGCAGTTTTTTCAACGAGGCAAACATGAGTATTCAAACAAAGATAATAAATAAGTTAGCTACACAATGTCACAGGAGTGACCAGTACCCCACCACGCATGCGCGGACAGACACCCGGACGCAGAGGTGACACTGGACGCCTGCGCCAAGGCAAGACATGTCATGTGATTCTAATACAAACCCCTAGCACATTATGCACAGGTGTGGTTGAATTGTTCCTGTTCAAAGCACATTTCTATTTAAATATAGTGAACTACGCAGTGATCCATATAAAATTATATAACATATATAAACAATTGACCAACTTAACAATAATGTACATAACTGTATACTTATATGAATTAACACGTGTTTTACAATGATGAACGTACATGCTAGCATAGTTCAACGTAAAGAAAATAATAATATAACGATAATGAAAACAAAATGACTTGTATATTGTAACACAACACAATGTGAACAAGGAAACATGAGTCTGTTATATAACAACACTATAGCATCAACAAATGAAACACAATCATGGATTATTTAACGTCATAAGACATAGAAAGTTGAGAAAGGTCGAACTGCTGGGCATGAAAACCATTTTCGTAAAATTATGTAACAACTGCAATCATAAGAAAATTACTTTAAAGAGTTTCTGAAAGAATAATCTGAACATTAATAAAATTATATGTTTTAACACAATAGTCCAATTAAATAAAACAAAATTACATACACACACGTTTTTTACCGTCTGTGCAAATCTTGTTAAGAACGGGGATACATAAACACATACCGAGCACTGTTTTATATATAATTTAGGTGACCTTTGAAAAACAATATGTTTTAAAATTACAAATTACTAAACTCCAACATGAATTCGTGGCGTTGTTGTTCTGTACCCAACAGTTCGACAATTCTCAAGTACGTCTGATGGAGCGATGGATCTAGTTCAGCGACACGGATGGAGGAACCGGTGGCCAAATACCCCCACAACGCGAGCACAAACGAGTACAGGGCGCCCTGCTCTCATAAAAACGCGCATTATGGAACAGGGCGCCCGTTCCTATATAAATACGCATACATGAGCGGAGCGAACTCTCCTTAAACATATACGCAATATAAGGAATTCGCGCATATGCCCCCATCCTCACAATAAACGTACTGAAAGGAGAGGGGCACACCGCCTCTTATAGCGGACACGCGCTGGAGGGCAGGGCGCACGGTCTCCAAAAAATAAATATCACAGCCTTTAGGTCAAGGTGAGCTAGGACGAGCGGCCAGCCTTCGTCTTCTCGACACCATTCCCATCGTTATATAACACTCTCTTATTCATGAATAGATTAAAAGTAAATATGTGTTCCAGTTTTAATTTGTGTGAAAACGTCTCTTCGTCTAAAGATTAGATTAACACGATTAAACTGATTTCTGTATATTACAGCACACCAACACACACATTAGCCAAATGTTATTATGTTTCGATTTACAAGAATGAAGTCCATAAAGTATAGGGAAACAATGGAACTATAAAATAAGGGAACGATGCCGCGTGGTACCTGTTGGTCATGCGCACTCCTAACAAAGACTAGATCTGCATTCGTATAGGTGGCGCACGTTACTCGCGTGCCACGTATATGTCCCCGATGCAAATGGGTTTGTTTTAGCCGACTTATATTTTACTTAACATATTTATTTTGTAATAAAAATATATTAACATTTTTTAATAGCATCTAGTTGATGTTTTTATAATATACATTACCTGATTAGACTAATGGCGATTGCAGCACATAACATTATTAACTGAACTGTACACACTGTGTTACCCGTATTTAAAACCAGACGCATCACAGTTAATGTGATTTGTTCTCGAAATCATTGCCTTTACCATAAATTATATGTTTCAATTAAATTTAAAGAGTACTTGTACCCGTGCAACTCTCTTAAAGTTTTTATATTGCATATGCGCATGATATTTAAGTTAATTGTGCCACAGTTTCTCAACTACTCAGACCTCAGAGTATCTGTACATAGAAAGAAATATGCAAATGTAGAGTCTCGCGCTGTTATCCAATCACCCCTGCTTCATTTAATACTTGAGGATTGCATTCGCGCATTGTAACTTTGTACCCCAAAAATCCATACATTTAAATGAGTTTTCATTGAAATTTTATTACGTATATGCCCAGAATATCAAATCAACTCTGCGCCTTAAAATGTTCATTATTGATTTAGACATAGAATATATGATATACTTTATATATATGGAAGAGTTGGAAAGCATATACTTGTATATAAGTTGAATTAACGATAAAGTCTATACAAAAAACAGCAAAGCACGTTAAAAACCATAAAGTTTGGCATAGAGCGATTTATATCAACATGTAATTATTCAGAACCTTAAGAATTTATAAGCTATTAATTTGCTCTATTTTTTGCGCAATACAAAATATTTAAACACTAGCAATTTGAACCTAAATTTATCGTATAAGTCTCTGTCGTTGAATATGCAACTCTATCCTAACAGGATCTTACGTTTAGGATAAATACTGTAATTTAGCCCTGAAAATTGTTTCTAAATGGAAATTCGAGATGAAAATTATGTCGGGAAGTGAATGGAAAAAATGATTCACAAATTTCACATAGCGATTATTGACAAGTTCTGTATTGCTCGGCATAATGATTGTACCAAAATTTAGACATTTCTGGTGATTAGTAGGAAATATCTTTATTTCTTTGTTAAGTCATCACACTTGTCACATTAATACCTAAAATGTTTTGCATATTGCACATATTAATGAACCCAATGCTCAGTGCAAGCATAACTTTGATATTATCAACACACAATGTAATCACGTATTAAATCTTTATCCTATTCAGGGTAGCCATTTCAGTTCAGTATTAAACCGTCCATAATCAGTAAAGTGATCTTAAATTTTCCAAATAAAAATTAATTCATATGGAAAGGGTAAGTTTTAAGAACTCCAAATACTGTTTTTACAGTTCGGTGTAAGCGCATTAGCCTCTGTACTTAATGTAAAACTACAAAGGCCGGTGTTCAAACAGTGCAGACGACTAGGCTGCCCACTTGCCCTAGCTCAATAGCTTTTTAAATAACAACAAATAAATTATTATGCTTAAGTATTTACAAATTTAAATATTTAACAAATGTCTAAAAATAATACAAAATGGCAGAACGTAATCTCATGAAAGTAGGCATTCGAAATAAGTTGACTATATATAGCTAATTCAGCATACTGATTTTCATTTCATGTTTATAATTTAGATTATGCATATATGAAAAACTTTAAATACTAAAATATCTTTAGACACTCAATGAGTACTTCACACGACCGCCGAGGCAGTATAAATGCAAACTTGAAATGTAAATAATTATAAAAAGTGACCACCATATTATAATATTGTTGATTGAAAGAGGAATAAAGTACTCGGTGCACGTTGTTTTATATCAATACAAATATAAGTGTCAGAACAAGTAATAGAAATCACGATTTACGAAAATTACCATAATGATCTATGGTAGATTTAAAGCCTGGTTCAAATATTCAAAACGGAGTTACAGTCATTGTAAATGTGCTTTACCTATGCATAAATATTATGCGAAACTTAAGTAAAGCATACTAGGTATCAATCAAAAAGCAGTACAGAATTGCAATGTTATAATTTAAAATGGAAATGCTAAATTGTTTCAATATGTAAAGCTGTAAAAGGTTTCTCCAAAATGTGTTGTATAGCAATAAAACAAGTAACGAAACAGCAGTTTTATATATAATAGTAGAGTAAAAATGCATATTTCCAGAGTTATTGCAAAAATACTTGGTTTTGGGATAGACAAAAAACAAGCAGTTTTCCCAATTATTGGATAAAATGCTTTTGTATGTAAAAACAATAATGATAACGTATTTGAAAATTCAATCAACATCAGGCAGCAAGATTTACATTTAACAACATGAGACTTGATGCTTTTAACTTACTTTCCTAAATATATACATAATCTACGAATGTACATTAGGTTTGTCAATAGCTTACTATTAACTTCATGACCGTGGAAGGATTAATGCACTTGTAGGGAGGAGTCTCGTGGCCCCGTGGCTGTCACAGATTTACAAGCAGCGCGCCGCCACTAACGTCACATTTCTAACAAAAATAGTATATATATAAATACGTATTACAATGTGCAATAGATTTATATAACGTATAACGTGTTACCACAGCTAAGTTTGCATTGACCCGTCTGTTACTGTCACGGACGCCTTGCGTCGGTACGGCGGTACCGACACACGTTCGTGCAAATGTCGTCGACGTCGTCGCTTGCCGTTATAATTTCTTTTAGCTGACGTCGTTGACGGCAACACACTGGGCAGACAACGCGAGACTTTAGATGCAAAACGCTCTAGTCACGGAGATTCTCACGTTAATGTGTTACTTAAACGGCACTGAGGTCACCAACGTATCTCAAATCTTGGTTTCCCTGTCGGCGCCGTTACCATTGCCAATGTGAACGTGCGTGTGTCCCTGGCTGTTGTACCGCACGACAGAGTCCCGGGGAGGCCGCAGGCTGTCCCTGTCGCGCTCCCGGTGGTATATCTGATCAGGTCCGTATTGTTCAACGTAACTCTCACTGCGAAGTCTTAAGTTAATACCTCGGCACCTAAAGCACAGAATCTCTCTAAATGGAGTCCGAAATTCGCGGTTAAACCGCGCATAAATTATGGGGTTCATAAACGAGTTACAGTAACCTAACCACGTAAGGCAAGAAATTAGCGAGTTCGGAATGGTATCCTCACCAACAAAGGGACGAATAAGAGCAACGATAAAGAATGGAAGCCAACACAGCGTAAAACCTCCCATTATAATACCGAGTGTTTTCGTCGCCTTTTGCTCCTTTGAGGACGAAGAGCTTTTTGAAGAGTTACGGGAAATTAACGATTTCAAGGTAAAACGCCTTTTTGTCACCGCGGGCTTGGGCGTCAACATGCCAGAAGACGATTCGTCATGATCGCTGAACCCGTTCTTCAGAGTGCCATTTGGAATACTTAGGTGGTCACTAGCGCCGCTGCTGCGTGAGGACTTATGAGACAGGTTTATCACCTCATTCCCCCTGTCAATACTTCCCAACTTTGAGTTCTTTTCTTTTTTAATAATTCGCGACGACACAAGCCAGATTCGGAAGTAGATGACTATCATAACAATTAGCGGAATATAGAAGGCGATGGAAGTTGCATAGATCTGATATAGAATCTCCTGACTTATAAAGCACACGTACGGTGGACGCTCACTTTTCCATCCGAATAAAGGGGGTATAGAAATAAGAATCGCCAAGCACCACACGGCGAGTATCATCACACCCATTCGCAACGGTGTTCGTTTAATAGCATATTGAAATGGCCGCGTGATAACGAAATATCTGTCGATACTTATCATACACAAGTTCAATATGGACGCTGTACACATAATGACGTCGGATAACGTAAAGAAGTCACACAAGCTCTCGTTGAACGGCCAGTAGGCGAGAAGCTCGTACACAGCGCAGAAGGGCATCACCAACACCGCGACCAGAAGGTCCGACACCGCCAGTGACACGATGAGGAGATTGGACGGTGATTGTAGACGCTTCACGATGGCCACGGCGATGCACACCAAAGAATTGCCTATGATCGTCCCTATAATCAGTATACCCAAGGCAATGGAGATAAGCACTTGTTGCCACACGGTGTATATACTGTCCGGAGGTCCATCTGGGCCTGTCGACGTTACGTTTACATCAGTTACGTTCAGTATTGATTCTGTAGCATTGAACGTCACATATTCTGTCGCGTTGGTACCGTTGCCGTTGAATTGGACACTGATAATTCCAGATACGTCCAGTGGCGCTGGTGAGGCCATTACTCCAGGGATAACGGCGGGATACACGCTAGCAGTTAAATGTCCCACTTGACTGTAGGACTATAAGGGGACCCAGTTGTCACAAACGATCTTACTTACATTGTTATTCCTATACGTACATCCGCTACCAAATCAGTAACACGTTGATCAAGTAAAACATTTCAATGACAACATGTTTCAATATCTCGGCGCGGCAGTTATGGCATGAGGCATCAAGTGGAAGGCGGGTTGAATACCCGGGCTCCTGACGATTGCCGTATTAAGATTATTAAGATGTCTATAAAGAAGCTTATCCTTATTCCTTGCTTCACCAAGCAAACGTAAAGAAAGGTGGAACGACATAGGAATTATTCATAAGTTTCCCCACCACTTTGTCTGTATACTCGGCACACAGCTTGATAACTAGCATTCCATGTATGTAGGATCGAACAACATCTAAACAGTATATTTTAGTCGAGGAGATGCTAGCGCTCTGGACCACTGAGCTGCACTTCATTAGTTTAGAAAAATCATCGAAACTTCATCAACGTCACTGATTTTCTATAGAACTCATTGATCAAGAATTTATGATTCTATTCACTGCCTCATCTAAAGTTGTTGCTAATATACTTAAAAACTCTCTCTTATAATTGATAGTTTATTTAATATTCACGAGATGTATATTGAAGTTATTCCATCTAATTTTCCACTTGTTGAATGTTAAGAAGTCCGTTTGTGCTAATCCAGCAACTTCAAACTGGTAAAAAGATCGCTTAAGAACACTTCAAAACACTTCCTATACCCGTGTGCAGCGCATATACATGTACCCGAGACGATCGGAATATCGTTTTTCACAAAATTACTTAAAATACCTATCCATTTTGCAGGCTATTATTTTTGTGAACACACTATGGCCAAAGCAATTGTTTCACTTCTGAAATCCGCGTCGTTATGAAACCCTAAACTTAATGAACGTTTAACCTCCGCGTATTTGTTTCGTTACACTAACACAAACCTTTCACCGTATAAGAAAACTAATCCACTAAGTCCTGCACAGGACCAATACAGTAAGCCACCGAAAATCTAGTAATTTAACCAACGGATTGTTTCTGTTTTTCGCTGTCTCAAAAACCGATACTGTGCTTATTTATTAGCGCATGTTCTCTATTGCAAAAGTCCGATGCCCTTTGGAGACAATTGTGCGCCCAAACGCTTCTTTCTAATGCAAATCCTCGGGATTTCCTGCCAAGGTCCTAGAAGAAAACTGTTAACCGACCTAAGCTGTAACGTCGGCACTAAACAAACAGTTGCAAATAAGGCTGCAGTGACTGTGTGAATGTCCACTTTTCTTTTATCGAATTTGTTTGATCCAGTTATACACCAAAGTTGAATAGTGTCCTCAGTATTGCAATTGGCAATAAATTAATCCGTTGATATTGTATTTTCCGCCATGTCCCTCTATGAAAGGAATCTTGACATTAGAGTGGTCGAATGTCAAAGGCAATATAAAACGGTCATAATGTTAGCTACGTAACTTCTTTTTAAGCTATTTTGATATCCGTTTAATGTCTTTGATACAGGGTACTTCATTGTAACGTTAAAGGAGCGAAACATATCGCACACAGGGCAAACCGGCATAACACCTCCCTTCTAACACTACCTCGTCGCTGGCTATGTGGCAAACTAATTAAACTGACGGCAATGTCTGTGCAGATGAAGTATTTTTAGATTGTATCATTAGTTCTGCCAACATCACATCGGTAGTTTGTAGAAAAGTTATGTTTCCATGCCAGCGTGATTTAGTCAGAGCGACGTGATGGCTTTTACAGATGGCCCCCTTTCCCTACGAGACAGTTCTTAGCCCAGCGAGAAGTTGCCACGAGAGTTGGTTGTACACGGGAGACAGTTACTGTGTGCACACGTTGGTGTATGCGCTGTGCGGGTGATGGCTGTTGTTGTTTCGTACATGGTTCTCTCAGAGCGGGGCAGCAATGCTGTAGCTGTGTTTACAGCGATGTATTTTCACGCCGTGGTTACTGACTGACGTGAAATTCTTTGTCATGAAAGGTTGGGGAACTGCATTCCGCGCACACCTGAAACATACAAGACGCACCGCATTAATACAGTGTTCAAATAGATACCTATATTTACGTATATTCAGGAAGTTTT
>Ga0224511_10002848_pt1 | contig 12004 bp, 11 predicted proteins | sample SF_May12_sed_USG_2_FD_169988 | JGI IMG/M metagenome (GOLD analysis project Ga0224511, IMG submission 169988) | Sediment microbial communities from San Francisco Bay, California, United States - SF_May12_sed_USGS_8_1 | ecosystem: Environmental > Aquatic > Marine > Sediment | place: USA... | reverse complement strand
AAGGCTGATGGATCACTGCGATGTATTGCAGCGGTCAAACCACCAAGAATTAATTGCAAACCAAATGGATAACCATCACCACCTATTTCACGTTGACTAATTTCAAGTTGATGCAATACTGATTCAAGTTTATCGTGGGCTACTCCATTGGCGGCAACATCTTCAAGCACATCCAACACCAGCTTTTCAAAATCTTTGGCATTATCGACTTTACTACCTTCAAGACCACACATGAAACACATTTCATAGTTGGAATCTTCAAGACCACATAAAGGCGATGGTGCAGAACCTAATTGTGATTTCTCTAAAGCCAGACGCAATGGCGAAGAACTATTATCTAATAGCACCTGTGATAATAGATTCGCTTTCATCATTTCATCCAGAGAGGTACAAGGGCCTAATAACCATGCCAATACATGGTGAGTTTTTTCATCGGCAGTCTCATCTGCAGTAACATCAAAAGCATAGGCCTCTTCCACCGAAATGGGAGCCAGGTATCTTTTCTCTGGCTCAACCGAAATATTTACATCCAGCTTGTCGAATTCTGACAAAGCATTTTCTTCAAAACGCTGTTGATGCTCAGCTGCAGGTATATCACCAAAGGTCATAAATACAGCATTACTTGGATGGTAGTGTGTCTTATGAAAATCTTTTAATTGCTGGTAACTTAAATCAGGGATATCAGATGGTTCACCACCACTGTTGAAATGATAGGTAGTACTCGGGTATAGATGCTTACTGATTGTTTGCCAAAGCACACTCACTGGTGAACTCATCGCACCTTTCATTTCATTAAAAACAACACCTTTAAACTCAAGGTCAGATTCAATATTATCTGTTTCTATAAATTCAACACGATGTCCTTCCTGTAAAAAATCTAACTCATCAAGACGAGTAAAAAATACCGCATCAAGATAAACATCCAGAAGATTATTGAAATCTTTTTTATTTTTGCTGGCAAACGGGTAAGCAGTCCAGTCGCTACTGGTGAAGGCATTCATAAAAGTATTCAGAGAACGGCGAATCATCATAAAGAAAGGATCGCGTACAGGATAATTTTTACTACCACATAAAGCAGTATGCTCAAGAATATGTGCGACACCAGTTGAATCCATCGGTACCGTCCTAAAACCAACCAGGAAAACATTTTCTGTATTTTCAGAATTCAGATGATAATGCAGTGCACCTGTTTTTTTATGTCGATATTCTTCGATGGTAATATTAAGTGAATCAATTTTACGCTGTGCTACACATTCAAATGATTCATGAGCATTCATTGTGTCTACATCTGCATTCTTCTTAGCTTGCATACGGTTCTCTATAGTTATCGTATTTAATTACGCGTTAGTTTATACGCCGTTTCCATCAATTCGGAAACACCTCGGCTCTGGAAGCTGGGCTCTTCGGCAATAATATTTTTAGCCATTAATTTATCTATCTTAAAATCTTCACCATAATAATCATTGAGTTCTTCATCAGTGACAGAAAATGGTGGGCCATCCATTTCACCATGAGGATAAGTCAGCGTAATCAACAGGGTTCTGAGTCCAGAAGCCTGTAATCGTGACATTGTTTCAGAATATTCAAAGCGCATTTCCCCGGGTAATGCAATCATTGAAGCGCGATCAAAAATATCAGTAACGCCCGCAAGGTCATTAACCGAAAGATCAAAAAAATCACCTAACAGGATTTCAATTCTACACCGACCTTCTGAGCTAGCTTCTGCAATATATCGTTTAAAAACTTTTTCTTCGATAATCTGGTAATCCAGATCGTGCATTTCAAAAAAATCTTTAACAGCAATTTCACTGCACTCAATACCCAGGACTTCATAGCCATTCTGGGCCAACCAGAGCATATCCATGGACTTGCCACACAGCGGTACAAATACTTTTTGGTTCTTGCGCTTTTCCAGGGCCGGCCCTTTATCACCGTAAAAATGTGCAAGATAAGGATTTAAACTTTCCTGGTGAAAACCAGTTTCTTCATTCTGCCAACGCTGCAACCAGAAATCTTTTTCCATATTTATTCAGGCTTCCATATACCGAAAGCATCTTCCTGTGGCGCACGTTGCTGACTATCACCTTCAACTTGCTGCATCACCTGACCAATGAAATGTGAAAGGTCAGCTATTAATTCATGTTTATCCAGACCCGGTTGTGACTGATGCGCCAGAACAAAGCCAGTAACTGCAGACAGATATTGCATAAACAACATATCATTTTCTGCATCAGGGTCGTGTTCAACAACGACCGCTTTAAGTTGGGAAGCCAGTTCTGATGATAATTGAATACCACTCATTTTTTGTATACTCGTGTTATATTTAAAGACCAAATTCTAATTGATTCTGAGTAATTTTTCTCGAGTAAAACATGTACAAACTCTGTTTTTATGTCCCTGAAAAGGCTACGGATTTAGTCAAAAAAGCTCTTTTTGAGGCGGGTGCCGGTAAAATAGGTGATTACGACTCATGCTGCTGGCAAACATTAGGTACAGGCCAGTTCCGCCCTCTCGATAATAGTAACCCTACTATTGGGGAAATTGGTTCAATTGAAACAGTGGCTGAATATAAGGTTGAAATGGTATGTGATGATAAACACATCAAAGCCGTTATTGAGGCATTAAAAAAGGCGCACCCTTATGAAGAGCCCGCCTTTGATGTCTGCCAGTTAGAAGACTTTTAACTATTGACCTTAGCGCACCCAACCACGTTCGCTGGCGGCCATGAAATTCATCAAATACTGAACTTCCTCATGATCTTTGGCCAGCTCATTGGCTTTACCAATAGCTTCCTGGTGTGAGCATTTAGACTTCACCAGAATTTTAAAGGTTTCCTGCAAAGCACGAATCGCTTCTTTGCTATAGCCTCTTCGTTTTAAACCTTCTTTATTAACACCAAAAGCTCGCGCACGATTTCCCGCAATGGTGAAGAATGGCAGTACATCACGATCTATCGCTGTGGCAAAACCTGAGAAGCTATGCGCACCGATTCGAGTAAATTGATGTACGGTTGAATAACCACCCAAAATAGCATGATCATCAATTTTTACATGCCCCGCCAGTGCTACAGCATTAGCCAGTATGATGTTGTTACCCAGTCGACAATCATGAGCAACATGCGTGGAAACCATTAACAAATTATCATTACCAATTGAGGTAATTCCTTCATCGTCAACCGTACCACGATTTAAATTCGCATACTCACGAATAGTGTTACGATCACCAATTTCTAGCCGTGTTGGTTCACCGGCATATTTTAAATCTTGCGGCTGCTCGCCAATCGAAGCAAATTGAAATATATGATTATCCTTACCAATTTTAGTCGGTCCTTTTATAACCACGTGCGATTCGATTACTGTGCCCGAATCAATTTCCACATCAGCACCAATCACACTGAAAGGACCGATTGAAACATCATCGGCAATAACTGCGGAAGAATCAACAATGGCCTGAGAATGAATCAACTCAACTTATTCCTTTTCTTTTGCTGCACACAATAAATCTGCTGTAGTGACAATATCACCATCTACACTGGCTTCACATGAGAATTTCCAGATCACCTTAGATCGACGCTGCACTTTAGCCTTCAACACTAGCTGATCACCTGGAACAACCTGGCGCTTCAGGCGAACATTATCAACACCAACCAACATATAAAGCAGGTCATCGCTGGGCTCTTCACTCATTGTTTTAAAACCAAGCAAACCGGTTGCCTGCGCCAATGCTTCAATGACCAGAACACCTGGCATAATGGGGGTTTCTGGAAAATGCCCTGTGAAAAAGGGTTCATTAACAGAAACATTTTTTATTGCAGTCAATGTCTCACCAGGAACACATTCAAGTACTCGGTCAATCAATAAAAAAGGGTAACGGTGCGGCAGGAAACGACGGATTTCCTCTATATACATTTCACTCACAGTCTGTCTCCAGTCTAATAAATAATTACTCAGTCAAATTTAATCGACCGATTTGTTTGTTTTTTCCAGTTTAGCTACACGCTTGGCCAATTCATCTAAACGACGGAAGCGCGCACTATTTTTACGCCAGTTTTTAGTCGAATCCATCGGTGTACTAGATGAGTATGAACCTGCTTGAGTAATCGATCTTGTCACCATGGTACGACCCGTAATCATAACATTATCTGCAATGGTTAGATGTTCAACAATACCAACAACACCACCGATCAGGCACCCACTACCAATATGCGTACTACCAGCAATCGCCGTGGCTGCAGAAATCACCGTGTTATTACCAATGCTGACACCATGTGCAATCTGAATCTGGTTGTCCAGTTTAACACCATCACCAATAACCGTATTTTCTAATGCTCCTCTATCAATAGTTGTATTGGCACCAATTTCTACATTATCACCAATATGCACACTACCGATCTGCGGAATTTTTAGATAGCTATCACCATCTTTAACAAAACCAAATCCATCTGCACCGAGGACAACGCCAGAATGAAGAATGCAGTTATTACCAATTTTACATTCATAACCCACAGTCACGTTAGCACTCAGTCGAGTATCTGCGCCAATTACTGCATCATCCTCAATCACGCAGCCTGCACCAATCTGGGTACCCGCGCCAATAGTCACACCATCAGAAATAACAGCACCAGCTGCAATAGAGGCAGACTGATCAATACTAGCTGATTTTGCAACTATCGCATTAGCACTGATACCTGGCTCAGCTTTTCTTGCTGGATATAAAACATTAGCAATTTTTGCGTAGGCTAATCTTGGATCATCTGAAATCAATGCGGAAACGGGACATGAATCCAAAAATTCAGCTTTTATAATTAGTGCCGACGCTTTAGTCGATGACAAAAACTCAAGATATTTTGGATTTGATATAAAAGCAATATCGCCATCATTAGCAGAACTGATTTCAGCTATGCTTTTTATCAGGCAATCATCACCCTCAAGCTTTGTGCCTGTCAGCTTTGCCAACTCTGATAATTGATACCCCATTGATCCTATTTTTTCTTAAATTCTTTTTTCATTTTTTCTAAAACAATATCTGTAATATCGAGCTTTTCATTAGCAAAGACCACGCCATCACTCAAGATCAAATCATAATTATCTTTTTTAGCAATGCCATTAATAATTTCACGAACCGATTTTTGTAGAGCAGCTAATTCTTTACCACGCATGACCTTTACTTCCTGGGTCAGGGTTGCTTCTTTTTGCTTGAAATTTTGCATTTGCCCAATCAACTTGGTTTTAAGCTCATTCAACTTGTCCTCAGTCATTACCAGCTCATTTCGCTTATAATTGTCCTGCATGGTTTTAATTTTAGCTTCTAAATCCTGCAACTCCTGTTTCTTACCACCGAAACGCTCAATCATCGCAGCATTAACTGCTTCAACCTGTGGCGCTTGAGACAATAACTTCTCAACGCTGACAAAACCAATTTTAAGATCAGTTGCCGCAATTGCGTTACCACATACAGTCAATACAAATAAAGTTACTACTATAATTTTTTTCATTACTAACTCCTTAAAAGAAAGAACCTATACTAAATTGAAATACTCTTAAATGATCACCTTCAACATCATTTAATGCTTTTGCCCAGCTAAAACGCAAAGGCCCTATGGGTGCAAGCCAGACAAAAGAAAGCCCCATTGATGTACGCAACTCTTCAGTAGAGTAACCGCTTTCCATCGAATTATAAGTTGGTGCCGTATCAAGAAAAACATTACCAATATCATAAAACGCACTAAATCTAACCGATGACGGTGGCTTATCGACAAATGGTACAGGGAAAATAAAATCCAGGCCAGCGGCTACACGCATATTACCACCAGTCGGTGAACCATAATCATCTCTGGGCCCCAATGAATTTGAATCATAACCTCGTACCGTACGTAAGCCACCCGCATAATATCGCTCATAAAACGGCAGGTCTTCTAGTTCACCATAGCCATCACCATAAGCCAAATTAGACCTCGCCAATAAAGTCAGATCTTCGGTAAGGCTAAAATAAAACTTGGTTAAGTAGGCCACCTTGTAAAACTCCAGATCACTACCCGGTGTTGACAAACTTAAAGACACAGTCTGTGAGCCACCTTTGTTTGCAAACACCGTTCTATTACGTGTGTCATAGGTATAGCTAGCACTAAGTAAAAGATTATCATAACTATTACCATGCTCTTCAACAAATGCAACAGCTTCTAGTGATGGATTAATACTCGACAACAGTAACTCAACACGATTAATGCCATAGCCAAAGCGCATAGTCGAATATTCTGTTAAGGGAATGCCATAATTAACATTTGCACTATAAGAGTCTGTTTGGAAATTATTGATATCCTCTTCGGCTGCGTCTCTTTTAGCATAAGACAAACTCATGCTTCGACTAATACCATCAATCGTGTGATAGGGGTCAGTAAATGAAATATTGTAAACCGTGTTCGCTGAGTCTGTATTAACATTAACTGCCAGGCGCTGCCCTGTTCCCATCAGATTTTCCTGAGTCAAACCGACATTAAATAGAAAGCCCTGAGTTTGTGAATAACCCGCACCAATATTAAAGCTACCTGATAAACGTTCCTCAACACTAACCTCAAGATCGACTACATCATCTGTTCCAGGAACAGGCTTGATATCAACATTAACATTTTCTAAGTAGCTCAAACGTTGCAAACGAATTTTTGAACGCTCAAGTTTATCACTAGCCAGAATGGACCCTTCAAGCAAACGCATTTCCCGTCTGAGAACTTCCTCATGCGTCCTGAAGTTACCATGAAAATTAATTTTTCTTACATGAGTTTTATTACCCGGTATCAGTTGATACACCAGGTCTATGGTTTTTTTCTGCTCATCTATTTCAGGCAACAACATAACCTTGGCAAAAGCATAACCCACCTTTCCTAGACGATCTTCTAATCGCTTCTGGGTTGTTGTCATTAATTTTCTTGAAAACACTGCCTTAGGTTTAGTCAGTACTAATGCCTGCAAAATATCCTCATCAACAACCATTGGGCCGACCAATTTAACTTTATTTACAGTGAACTGCTCACCTTCTTCAACATTAATGGTGATGTAAATATCTTTCTTATCTGGAGTAATAGATACCTGGGTTGAATCTGCTGAAAACTTAATATAGCCCCGATCAAGATAATAAGAACGCAAAGTTTCCAGATCAGCGTTTAACTTAGGTTTCGAGTATTCGTCAGAATCTAAAAGAGAAAAGGCCCCGGGAACACCTAATTGCAGCTCATCTAGCAAGGTTTCATTATCAAACTTCTGGTTACCGATAATATTTATTTGCTTAATCAGGGCAACACGACCCTCAGATATTTCAATATCAATATCTACACGATTCTGATCAAGCTCAGTGATTTCAGTTTTGATACGAATTCCATATTTGCCCTGACTAAAATAAACGCGCTCAAGTTCCTGGGTCAATTTTTCCAGCAAAGAACGATTATAAATGCGCCCCTTTACAATACCAATATCTTCTAACGCACCTTCCAAAGTCTTACTTTCGATATCAGAATTACCCGAAAAATTCACTTCTGATATTGAGGGTCGTTCCTTAACTTTCACAATCAGCGTATTACCATCTCTAAACAATTGCACGTCTGCAAAAAAACCTGTTTTATACAGTTCTTTTATAGAATAAATAATTTGCTTATTATCCAGCGGATCACCCACTCGTACAGGCAAATAATTTAATAAGGTGCCGTCATTTAAACGTTCAAGCCCTTCGATACGAATATCACGAACCACGAAGCTTTCGGAAGACCATGCCATAGTCGAGACCAGTAACAACTGTATTAGCAACAAAAGTACTGACATTTTTGAACAGAAATTAAACATAGCAGACATCATGGTACAAACCGCTGGAAATCATTGTAGAAGGCAATAAACATGAGTCCCGCAAGAATAACAATACCTATTTGCTGACCGCGCATTTCAAAAGCCTCAGAAACAGGTGAGCCTTTTATGGCCTCAATAAGGTAATAAAACAGGTGCCCACCATCAAGCATAGGTATAGGCAGTAAATTTAAAACCCCCAGGCTAACCGAAATGATGGCTAAAAAACTAATAAATGCAGTAATGCCTATGTCCGCAGTAGCACCGGCATATTTAGCAATCGTCACTGGGCCGGATATATTTTTCAGCGATGCCTCACCAGCAATCATTTTGCCAATCACTCTTAGCGTAAGTTTTGACATATCCCAGGTTTTGGCTATCGCTGCCGGTATGGCGTCAATCACACCATACTCAATTTCAACAAACAGGGTATCTTTTAAGGATTGGGGGATTTCCTGATAAGCACCGATGAAACCTTTGATTTCGCCCTGCTTCTCTCTGGAACCGGGAATAATAACAATAGAAATTTCTTCCTGATTACGAAGCACCTTAAAATTAATAGGCTTGCCCTGACTGCGCTCTACTCGTTCAACCAATTCATGCCATTGCTTAATCACGTCGCCATCAAGACTTAATAACTGATCTCCTTTCATCAGACCTGCCTGCTCAGCTGGGCCGTCTTTTACAACACCACCAATAACAGCAGGAAGGTCAGGCCACCAGTGTCTAAACCCCAGGTCATCCATGACATCAGATTCATGTTCTAATAATTGAGCAGTACCTAAATCAAGCTGCCTGTTTCTAATCAGGCCATCAGCATTTCTAACTTCTACTTCGAGCACTCCACCATCCAGACCCTGATCTAGCACTACCAAATGAAAATCTTGCCATGAGCTCACTGCTTCATCACCGACTTTTAATACTTCATCATTATTTTTAAAACCAGATTTTGCCGCAATCGAAGTTTTAGCAGGCTCGCCTAACAAGGCTCTTTCAACTGTTACTCCAGATAAAAATACGACCCAATAAAGAATGGCAGCGAGCACCAGATTAAATACAGGCCCTGCAGCAACAATTGCCACCCGAGTTAATAGAGGCTGGGTATTAAAAGCATATGCCAGATCTTCCTCAGCAACCTCTTCTTCACGTTCATCGAGCATTTTCACATAACCACCCAGAGGAATCGTGGCGATAATATATTCAACATCATGGCCTTTGATATTTCGTTTCCAGATATACAAAGGTTTGCCAAACCCAATAGAAAAACGTAACACCCGAACGCCCATTTTTTGCGCCACCCAATAATGACCAAATTCATGGATAGCCACCAAAACAGCGATAGCGATTATAAAAAATAAAATACTATGTAAAATGCTCATTATTATTATACTTATTATTTTCTAGCGATAGATTCACTAACACTATTTCTTACTTGAGTATCAACCGCTAAAATATTTTCAATATTAGACACATCTTCATCAGCAGATGCACTTTCAAGCGCCTGTTCAATTAAATCTGAAATATCGGTATAGGCAATTTTATTATCCAAAAATGCCGCAACAGCAATTTCATTAGCTGCATTTAAAACGATACTGGCAGAACCACCCTTGCGGATAGCTTCATAACAAAGTTTCAAACATGGAAAACGCTGAAAATCTGGTTTCTCAAATTCTAGTTTTGCGACCTCAAAAATATCTAGAGGTTCAACACCCGAAGTAATACGATCAGGAAATGCCAGGGCATGCGCAATAGGCGTACGCATATCTGGATTACCCAGTTGTGCCAGCACCGAGCCATCAACATAGGATACCATTGAATGAATCACACTCTGTGGATGGACCACAACTTCTATATCTTCCACCGTTGTAGAAAATAACCAGTGCGCTTCAATAACTTCCAGCCCCTTATTCATCATGGTGGCAGAATCAACTGATATTTTTGGCCCCATCTCCCAGTTAGGGTGGTCAATCGCCTGCGCTGGAGTTACTGAAGCAAGTTGATCATTCGTAAAAGTTCTAAATGGACCGCCACTGGCCGTCAATATTATTTTATTGATGCCTGAATTATTAGTTGCATATTTTTTATCAGAAGGTAAACACTGAAAAATTGCATTGTGCTCACTATCAACGGGCAGGAGTTCTGCATTATTTTCATTAACTGTGTTTATGAATAACTGACCCGACATAACCAGCGCTTCTTTATTCGCCAGCAAAATACGTTTACCTGCTTTGGCCGCCGCCAAACTGGGCAATAAACCCGCTGCACCCACAATACCTGCGACAACGGTATCGACATCATCAAGAGCTGCAACCTGACACAAACCCTGCACACCTGATAAAACTTGCGTCCTGGAACCCTGCTGTTTCAAAATATCTTCTAATTGTTGGGCTGCACTCTCATCTCCCATCACTGCAAACTGTGGATGCCATTGCTTACACTGCTTGGCCATAGCGTTAACATCAGTATTTGCCGTCAGCGCCTCAACCTTATATTGATCGGTATGCCGACTCAGCACATTTAAAGTACTCTTACCTATACTGCCTGTTGAACCAAGTATAGTGACATTTCTGGGCATTAGTGCAGGCCTTCAATTGTGATTATCAGCGCATCGAAAAACACAACAAAAACAGGCATTACCGCTAACACACCATCAATACGATCTAAAATGCCACCATGTCCTGGTAAAATATTACCACTGTCTTTTAATCCAGCTTCTCTCTTCAAAAAGCTTTCATACAAGTCACCTGCAACAGAAATTACTGTCAGCATTAACGACAGGATAATTAAAATAAACCACTGCTGGCTGGACAGGCCAAAATAGTAACCCGCAATAATTGAATAAATGGCATTGGCAAATAATGCTCCCCAAAGGCCTTCGATCGTTTTACCCGGACTGACATTCAGGGCTAATTTATTCTTACCAAATCTCTTTCCACTAAAGTAAGCACCACTATCAGCGATCCATACCAACATTAAACTATACAACAACCATTCATCACCACGATCCATGCTGTGAATCATAGACATTGCGGTGATGGTCGATGGAATTATCAACAGTGCGACTAATAGTTTCTTTGGTGAAACAACAGATTCCCGTAACTGGGGCTGCGCGATTCTAAGAAAAAACGGCATTGCCAGCCACCAGATTGTGGCAACCAATAGCAAGAAATAAATATATTGCGTGAAATAACTAATATACAGCCAGGAGGTTGCAGCAACTAAAACAGAAAAAACAAGTTGGGCAAAAACCGACTTTACACCTGCCAAACGAGTCCACTCATAGCCGCCAATAAGAGCTATGATTAAAAAAGGATACAAAAGAACAGCTGTGGGCTGAAAAAGAATTAACCAGATTGCAGCCAACCCCAATGGAACCGCTGTCAGAACTCGTTGCAATAACATTTTATTTGGCCACTACCCTGTTACTTTCAACCTGATCGGGTGTTTCACCGAAACGACGCTGTCGTGTGGCATACCAGGCAATCGCATTTTCTAATGATTCTTTATCAAAATCAGGCCACAAAGTATCGGTAAAATATAATTCAGTGTAAGCCAACTGCCACAATATAAAATTGCTAATGCGACTTTCACCACCGGTTCTAATAAACAAATCAACATCAGACAAATCTGCAAGAGAAATTTCTTCTGATATCATGTTTTCATCAATATCATCAACAGAAATTTCACCTGAAGCCAGTTTTTTCGCCACTTTTTTACAGGCTTCTGTTATATCCCATTGACCGCCATAATTAGCAGCAATAGTTAACGCCAGACCTGTATTATCAGCTGTCATCACTTCCGTTTCATTAATAACAGCCTGTAAGTCTTCTGAAAATTCTGTGCGTTCACCAATAAACTTGACGCAAACATTTTGTTTTTTAAGCTTATTCATTTCACTCTTAAGCGTTGAAATAAATATAGACATTAAGGCATCAACTTCTTTTTTAGGTCTTTTCCAGTTTTCGCTACTGAAAGCAAAAATAGTTAGCGCCTTAATACCCAGCTGATGGCAATTCTCAACAATTGAGCGAGTTGCATTAACCCCGGCACGATGTCCGGCACTTCTTGGTAAGAAACGTTTTTTTGCCCAGCGACCATTGCCGTCCATAACAACAGCAACATGCTCGGGAATTAGAGGAGTATGGTCGCTTTCACTCATCAATAGCACTTTTAAATAA
>Ga0224511_10002847_pt1 | contig 12005 bp, 5 predicted proteins | sample SF_May12_sed_USG_2_FD_169988 | JGI IMG/M metagenome (GOLD analysis project Ga0224511, IMG submission 169988) | Sediment microbial communities from San Francisco Bay, California, United States - SF_May12_sed_USGS_8_1 | ecosystem: Environmental > Aquatic > Marine > Sediment | place: USA... | reverse complement strand
TAGCTGACTGTCTACGTATCTGACTGTCTACGCTATGAACCCATAAGCCTAGTTGTGTAATAGTATCTTGAAGACTTATGTTTTGTTTGCATTGAAAACGTCAAAGGAACAGAAATAATAGTATCCTCTACCGCTACTCACACACTGCATCAAATACTGGTTATAGCCAGTCATTTAAAACCCATTTCCTCCAATTCCCATTTCTCGGTTCCTCTAAACGGTCCTAGAAATGATCACTGACCCGTTCGTCCGTTAAAATCCATGCAACAACGGGACTGAATGCGAAACACACGTGCTGTCTCATGTGTCAGTGAGGATAGCAAGGCTAGGTGTTTGCAGAGCGATTATCTCTCTACCAGAACTGCTGACCTAACACTTTAGAACTACTGTACAGCTTAATAACCTTCGAAGTCCTTAGTTCACACTGGTCAAAATTGATCTATCCAATCTCCAATTTTCATAGTCTAATGAGACATAACCTATTTGCCTGATCAATACTCTTGACCACTGATAGTTAGTTATACAGTAGTCTACCTATTTTAGTAGGGATCTTGTATTGCTGTCATGAAAGATAAGGCTTGTTTTTTTTGGATTTTTATCAGTGCAACAGTTTTACATGTATGTACATGCGCTGCTCGGTGTAGTATTCTATCTGCTTTAGTCTCTCAAGTGAAATCTTGCTACCGCTTTCCTCTTATTACTGGATCTATTTAGTACAATGTACCCAGGCCCCTGGGATTCTGGCGTAGCTGATCTATTGAAATGCTAACTCGACTAAATGTACATAGGCTCGACTCAACGGTACTGCCATGTCATAAGGGAGCAGGAGACTGTTGCCTGTGTTTTATAGCTCTATAGGGAGCCAATGGAAGGGTTCGAGTAAAGATTAGAACATCTGAATTTGATGAGGGAAGGGTTTGGAGAGATTTGGAGTGTTTAATAGGACCGGGTGGAAAAGGGACAGTCTTCATACAAAATAGCAACCTGCGTCACTGTTTTTTGACCCACACTTTTTTCTGCTTATAGGATGTTTTCATTTTGGCTGCAGACTTGATTGTCATAACAGTTTTTCCCCTCACAAAGTTACTCCCATACTACTTGATGTGTAATTTCAGTGAAAAACCATTACTTCCTCTGGAGATTACTACTCAGTAATCTCTCTATCACGGTTTGATAACCTCTTTGGAAATAGACTGTTTATGCCATAGCATACTTACTCTATGGTTTATGTGAAATCATCTCAGTAATCTACCCCCAAACTAAAATCTCCTCACGGCTCAGTGGTTGAACACCCAGCAAATCGGTGGACTGCAGTTATAACCGTAATAACATGGTTGGGATGCCTAGCACTTGATTCTTGGTTTTAGTAAAATCACTCACACCTTCACGACTAAGCTCTATTGTTGCCTAGTCTCATCCATCATCATTTCAAGACTTATGCCACCCCTCTGCATACATTAAAGTGCATACAAAACAAGTTTGTTGTGGTTGGAGTGTGGAAATGGTCTGATAGGAGGATCTTTCTATTTCAGAGTAAGATCACCCTGAACTCTATTGCGTATTCACAAGCTATCTCATGAATATCTGATCTATGATCTACGAATACGTCTGACCAGATTCAAATGTCATTCCTATATTTTTGTTTTGGCAACCAATTCTAGTGCCCCTGGCATGATTGACAACTTGCCAGCCAAAAGTCGAAAAGGCTTGTTCTTGGGCAACATGTAACAGTCACATGTTTTCCTGATCCAATCCTTTCATAGCCAGTATCAAGCTCACAGACATTTACCTTATTTAAAATGCAGATTTTTCACCGATCATTCCCTGCGCGTATATATGGCCAGTTGAGACAACTGTAGGTCATGTGTCAGGTTGCCTTTCCTGCCCTGACTGTTGATTGACAATGCAAGGTCAACTTTAGACATCTTTAGTTGGCCTAAACCATAGAGGGAAGGATAACTCTATGGCTTAAACCTCGGACTGTTCTACATCGTCTTGAAATTGAGGCATATTTTTGCCCAAAACAAGTATGCCTATTCATCAGCTAAATGTGGAAAAGTACCCGAAATCTTCCACATAAAATGGCGCTTCACCTTGAACCTTCTTCTTCTGCTGGGTTAGAGTTAGGGAAGTCTCGGGATTCCTGCCAGCAGAACTCTATGGAAGTCTGCGTCTCGGTGTGACTTAGTTCCCTTGCGTTGCAGGTTTGGGTATCATGCTGCTGGCGGTAGTTCTTGTCGGTTGGAAGTGCACTCCACAGGATCACGAACCTTGCCATATGCTGTTTGGACTCGGAGCTTACTCAACTATAAGTCGAAGAGGAAGGCGAAGACGCGAACGACTTTACTGGCTTGGAGGTAAGAGCATGTCCCATTTTTTATCCTCGTTATCCCAGGACTATCCGTTCAGTCTTGTAGCTCGTGCTTCACTGAATCGACGTGTACTCTGGTAGAGTGAAGCTGCAAGCTGGCTCGGGGCATAGTCAGCTTCTACTATGCCAACCCTGCCAGGCAACGACTTCATCATTCGCTGTATTTCAGCAGCGGATTATTATCCCACCTCGAAAATGGCTGTTGGTTCCCAGAAGTACATGAAAAAAGCTTAAATTTACATGCCCAAAATTGCTTTTTTTGCAGTTTTCACATATTTAACTAATATTCTATTCACTGTAATTCTTGGTATCTAACCATGCTCTGTCGAGAAGGAAGCACTTTCCTCTATGAAACCCAGTTTAGGAATCTGTATCATTTCGCTATATGAGAGTGAAGAGTGAGACCGTTATACTTCTCATCACTATAAACAGCTGCTGCATTAGCTCAACCCACTCGAAACATGAGGTCATACACTTACATGCATCACGCTTGGACGACACTAACATGTTGTGCATGTCTAACCCAATTATATCAACTGGACAATGCGAAAACAGTTCAAATGAAATCATGATGAGTTCACTAGTACTAGTACTGATTGAGTAAGTTATTCCATACCAAGCTATCGATATACCTCACTATGTGGTGATATTGAAGGTGTTCTTTGGACCCCAGTTCTCAAACAAAACCTTGGTGGTCTGCTAGAATTTCATGCAGTGCTGATAACAGATGTAGTATAATGTCTGGCCAAAATCTTTGGTGGACTCTTTTGAATCTACTGACGCATATGGAAGTACAATGGATAATGATTGTTCAATTGTCTCCTTTTAAGGGTTTTCAAGTCCACTGCACTCTTGTATTAAGGAGATAGATACAATCAAATGACTTTGAGTTCAATGTGATGTAGACAAGAGAACATCAGAGTTGCCTGATGCGTGATAGCGGCGGGATTGGTGAAGGGCAGGAACACTGGGTTCAAGGTCGAAAAATCAACGGTTTAAGCCCTGGTTATGCTGAGCTCCTACTAGGAGTGTGAACGCCTCACATAATGCCATTCTCCTACCACCCACACAAATCCCCGGCTTACGAGGTCTGTTAAATGAGATGATCAAGTACTCTTGTAGAACCATAACAAATCATCGCTGATATTGCTGTTGTAGGAATGCTTTATCCGGAATTTCGCCATCGAAGACCTCCGCCGTCATACGCCACCGCCATGCTGGACTATCAAAACTCGCTACACGACAGAGTCGCGGACTGTATGCCGAGTTCCCCGCCTCCTTCATATAAGTCATATCGAGCGACTGAGCGACCAGGGATCCATATCATATTTCCACGAGATGAGACGACTCCGCGCTCAAACCCACCTACATATCGTCTGCGTCCCTCTAGTCGCCCTGCACTGGACTTACTGAATAACAGCCAGACACAAGCAGACAACAATCTCACATCATCTTGTGTTCAATTACTAACTGCTGATCATCTGCAGTCCAGCTCTGTCGGGGTTGATATACCGCCAGGGGTGGACAACCCTTCATTTACTAATGTTACTGAAACAGAACCCAGTGAGTCAGTCGAACCAATCGATGTCGTGATAACCTTTAATGAAACAGAGACGTGAAAATTACCCATTCGTGACCAATGAAAACCATGAACTGCTGAACTTAACTTCCCTAGATTGCCTAAATGACTTTGTGCATTGCAAATATCATATTCGGTGCTTTTTTAGATCGGCATGCAACTCAATCCATTACCTAATATAGAGCCCTGAAGGGCTCTGGCGTAATATACCCAAGGGTCATATCCGGAGGTTGTGACTGTATTATAGCCAATTATTCATTCTCTCGGCTATATAGACTTACCAGGTATATGTCGTAACTGTACATTCTGTGCTTTCAGATTATTTCTATTTTGGAACTTGTATACATTGTCATAATATTCTTATTATTTATCACAACCATCCAAGAAAAAAAATAAAAGAAGCACCACTGTTTAGGTGCGTTCAATTAGGCCAAAACCCACAGAGTCTTCTGGGTGAGAAATGGTTGCTTCCCCCTTATAAATGCAGCTGTACTAACTCAATTAAATGGGGGGGGGGTTAAGTGGTGCCCAAGTATATACCATAGTGTTGGATTGACATCTATCTTAAATTAATGAAATCCCTATGGGGCGCACCTATATCTTCTAAAACGCTGCTCACATTACACAATGTAGAGACATGGCCAACAAACCTGTCTGCTTGGATTTGATCTCAGGATGGAATAAGATGTAATACAGGTACTTCACTATGATTACATGATAAATTCAGATGTTCCAAATAGAACTGAGGTTAACTGTCGTTTTGGTTGATGCTCACTATAATAAATCTCAACTTAACAACAGGGTGCGACGCTACTGATTTTAGCCAGCTTCTCTCATGCGGAAAATATCCAGCAAATCAAGTTTATTTCGCCTTAAAAATAGAATTGCCAAAAGCCTGTCTATATCAGCTGTAAATGATCAGTTAGTCTGCTCATAAAATGCAGCCATGACAGCAACGCATCATTAGGCGGGTTCAGAGACCTGTATCTGGCCTAGCTCAGCTGGGTGGCTTGACTTTCTGGCACAATACACCACAAAGTCAAGTCACCTGGATCAGTGTAGACTAAATGAGTTATCTTCTCTGAGCATTCCCATAACATTTTGTTGCACGTACTGCAGCGGTTATACTCATGAAGACGAGCTTCAACAGTTCTTGCCTTGGTTGACTGATACTTGTCTACCATAGATATGGGGGTTCTGTATATCCGTTTGGAATCGCGACTGGATTTTTAGTCCAGGGTCTAAAGCGGATGTAGGTGACAAACAACTAAATGATAGCAAAGCAAGCTTTACACCACAGACTGAAGTCCTAGAGCACTTTTTTACGTCGATGCCTTCAGATTCACGTGTAAACTCTGGTTTTACGCAAGAAACTAGTCTATCAGGCAAAACTGCTTAGACATGACCACGCATGAGGTTGGCTAGTGCAATTGTACGTTCCTCAATAGTGGAATTTAGTCAACCCGACACGTTTTGACTGAAGCAGCAATTATAGTGCTCTGGGCATGTTGTGAGCCATGAATTCCGCAGAATTATTCAGTTGGTTTATTGGTTACCTGCCATGGTTCAAAGAAGGGAAGACCATCTGTATTATACTTGGCCACATTTCTAATTCCTAGCTTGTGTTGCATCAGTGAAACTTTATGTCACTGGCCCCAAAGGGAAATTTGCGGGCGTGCCTTCTATCTTTCGTGTCACACTTTGAAGGTAAAAGTCCAAAATCGTGCCTGAGATGGCAGTTGGACCAGGAATGTCTGACCGTTTATGTGGTGTACACAAAAGAGACCTACAGCCCTTCAGTGCATGTTAGGAACCTGATCTGTGACATGCAACCATGCAGTCATTGTACAAGGAACCAAAACGCCATAGGAGACCTTTCGAATTGAAGGTCCTATATTCTGAGAAAATCTTTATTCTAGGACAGCCAAGAAGGTTTCCTCTTTTGGTAATTCCCAGTTTTCTGGTCTCTTGATGCTGGCATACAGTTGTGAAGGGTATAAGAAGAGAGGGGAAGATGTCTTGTTGCTTTCAGCTTCCTCATGGCCTTCCAGGGGGCTTGTGACAGCTTAGCGGTCCCCATATCTTCTCTGTAGAATGGGTGTGACAATCCCACTCTCACAACGGTTGTCAAATATGATCAGGGTTTGGAACCCATGCAGGTTCATATGATCTTAAGCCAAATTTTCTACCTCTGAGCAATCCCATTATCATGTCAAATATGGAATTCTAAATAATAAACTGCCTGAGTTCCTAAAACACTGCAGTACAGGAGCCTCATTTTATAGTGTGGGTGGGGCCAGTCCTCGAGGAGATGATAGCATTTCGTCTGGTGTCACTTGCTCATTGCCTATTGTGATCTGTCTGTGCTGGTTCCTTGACAAACTGACAAAGCCATTTTTGGTGGTGCTGCTCAGTATGGGCTGTATGTTGACGGGAGAGGATATTTAGTTCAGTGTGTAGAGCATTGACAGCTATTGAGTACACTTATAAGCCAGCTTTGACTGAAGTTGAAAGCATGGATATTTTCATAAACCTTTAGATGGTGATGGGTGGTAGCTAGTTTTGGTGTACATGTACAGGTATATGCAATCAGTAGTGAGTTTGTTGAAAATCATGAAAGTAACCAATCGAACTGGCCTCATCCTTTGTTTGACGGTGGCACAGGGACATGTCACTGGGTAGTGGAAGACTAAAATGACACGTAGATCATTTTTGAGATTGTCTAGAAGATGACATATAACCTTAACACGCAAGGAAGCACAGTTTCGGGCAAAATGCCAACAACTTGCATCACTCAGCTTACACAATCCTTCAATGCAGCAAAACCAGCAGACACTTCAATTGAGATACAAGGGTTAATCCAAGAGGCAAAGAGGATAAATCCATGATTTAGATCATACAGACGGGTTGCTTTTTATTCAGGAAATAGACTAAAATAGTGTTTTTAATACGAATAAGTGCCACGCGTTATTGACAGTAACACGGATATCATCTCTCCTTTATACACAAAGTAAGTGCGTGTCAAGCTGACACTGGGAAACAGGACTAACAGAATCGGCTGTCATAGGATCGAGTGCTAAGAACCAAAAATGAATTCTTCAGCCGGGGGGCCAACAAGTTTTTGCTCGAGCGTGGAATGCTAAAACTCCTTAGCCGCAGTTTACCCAGCTATAAGTTTACACGACTCACTTAGCTTAGCACATTATAATGAATTGTATTCTAACTCTATGGATCAATTGACAGGGGTTTGTGACAGCCAATGGCAGAAAGCAATAAGCTGACTCAAATTATCTTGCTGAGAAACATTGATGTAATATGGTTGCACTGTCTGCCATTCCAAGGCGGCAGATATACCATAGCTAGCGGACAGTGATTTAACAGTCAGTGTATGGGTGACAGCCTGACGATGGTAGAGTGCGTCACCTAGCTGCTATATACAATAGACAGTCCAGAGAAATACGTTGTTTATTGAGCCATGTCGTCCTGTGGTCCACGTTTTACGAGAGTCACAAAGGCATTGTAATCGAACTGACCACCGGAAACGCTGATCTCCTTCCATATTTGTCTGATTTCTTCTTCTTTGAACTGGTCACCAACATTCAATAGAAGATCCTTGAAACTGCAAAAATAAAACTTATTTTTAGTTTATTATTTGGATTTACTTAATCTGTCTCTCATATTTGGAGTTGTCCTTTCTCTATGCCCGTTACAATGGAGTTGTCCATTCTCCACAGTATTTCGTAGTTGTGAAGGTGACTAGGTGGAGCTGCATGATTTGTATAGAAAAATTGCTTTATAATACTTACTATTCCTCTGGCATCTTTCCCTGCTTTTCTGGGTCGAACTGCTCGAAAGCCTGTCTAAATGTGGACTCGGAATCGGTACCTGAAAACACAGAACTCTGGTCAATGGGAGTTAAAACGTTTAACACAGATGAATGTATACCATTGTCAATCTGTGTATTATACACATGGTCACAAAACTGTTGTGGTCTGGTGTTTTAGAATCATAAACTGTCCGATAACCCAGCCAGACACAGCAACTGCGGAGGACCATCCTGTCCGAAGACGTACCGTGCATTTTCTCTCCAAAGAGTGTAAGGAAGGCGGTGAAGTTAAGCTGTCCTGGGCACTCCTTGAGCATCTCTTTGAGTTCCTTGTCAGTTGGGTTTCTGCCGAGGTCATTGTGGATTTGTTTCAAATCAGCCTCATCGACGAATCCATCACGGTTGACATCCATCATTCCGAAGGCCTGGTAAAGTATTGAAAAAGATTATAAAGCAGGACATGGTGATTGTCTTCCTATTAACTGACTACAAAGATTCTCATAGTTGACACACATGCAGATAATTGTCCTCCAGTCTGAATTATTTTTAAATTGAACCTGTAAATGCATCACACTGCTATCGCAATCACATTACTATGTGTAAAAACAGGCAAACATGCACACCAAAGAGAGAAAGAGGTGGAGAGCAGAAGTTAAAAAGATGAGAACAAATAGCGCTAGTTCCAAGCAGATCAAATTTTGTAACTACAATTCTAAACTTTGTTAGATCATGATGCATGGAACGCTATCGTTTAAAACCTCTTTGAATTCCTGTATTTGATTTTGGTTGAACACAGCAAAGACATTGGAGGTGGATCGCTGCGCTGGTTTGTCTTCACCTTCAGCTCTCCGCGACCTTCGGCCGGCTTTCTGTAAAGGGTCACACACCAGACGAGGTTACAATGAGTGGGAAACACAAATAGGGTAAAAGTCCAACCTCTTTGAATTCCTGAATCTGGGCCTGAGGGAACATGCCGAGGACATTGGTGCCTCCCTTCTTTGCCTTCTTCTACAAAGATTTTTCAAGGATAATATGATTGATGATCATCAAAGCCAGTAATGTCAGATAGAGTTTGTTACCCTAGTTCATCACCAAAGCCAGTACCACCCAGGGCCTGCTGCCGTATCCAGGAGCAGTGTGCATCCCTTCATTTCTTCAGCCTACAATAGAGAGCTGCTGGGTTAGCCGGTTCAATAAAGACTCTAATGACTGACAGGTAACGATAGCTTATAGGAATCCTGCATTGACTGGAGTTCTGCAAGCTGTTTTAGGTTAACTGAGGGGGAAATTACACTAATAGCATTAATTACATTATATCTCTACTCAACCTATCATTAGTACTCAGAGATCATTATCCATCGTGATTACTTTTAAAACAGATTCCAAAGCAAAATCTGCACAACGATACAACAAAAATCTGCTATATAGCATAGGACAAGCACGGGATAGCTATTATGTAAAGTAGCAGGCCATATATGGATGATACCTAATAGCACTGTCTAAACACCGGCTTGGTAAAATGATTCTTTTTCCTAATATCAAAACTACTAAGCTTGAGAGCACTAATCTGCTTGTCAATATTGGAAAAAGATTGTAAGCCTCTCAATACTGGAAACTGGTTGTTAATAATACTAATACCCCAAAATAATATACCATGTCTGCTGACCCTGGCTGACCGAGAGCACTGCAAGCCTGATCAACTTCAATACTTTACACCCAATATCAAAAACAGCTCTACAAGCGTACATAGCATAATCACATATATTCTACCCATGATTACTGCATGATTTTTCAATATAAACGGGCCTGTCCAAAGCATGCTGATATAGTCAGAATAGCAGCTTTCTTGACATTTCAAATTCCAGCTGAACCCTCTGTGAAGGTTTGTGAGGCTGTGCTGACATTTTGCCTAATGGCTACTCACGGCTCACTGAATAGCTCAAAATGCTGTGAATAGGCAAATATATGACGTTTCTATATGTTTACCGGAAAACCTTTAAGAAGGAATATCTATAGATTATGCCAAACCAAAGAAATAAACCACAATGATGGCACATTTATTCATCATAACTGTGCTATTTGTATTGTAAGTGGTAAACTGGTAAAACTCACCATGAAGAGGAGCTCTTCTTTCTCCAATCAGTCAGATATGCGTGAGCCGTAGATGCTATTTAATCCAACAGCGGTTTTTGCACTGCTGATGTATTCCAATGGAAACCGAATGGGCACCTGGGGGCACTGGCTCTGGGTATGGTAGTATATGAACATTCACCATGATTTAAACTCAATAACAAACCAACTTTTGACACATGGAGAGTAGAGTCAACTTACGTCATCTGCCATATTGTCTGCAAAGAGAGAAAAAACTGTACGAGACATGTGCAAGGGCAAAAGGTATACGATATTGTCGTGTGCACACACTGGCCTGATTTCGATGGTATTGTACAATGTATTTAATGAAAGAGCCCTGCTTCATTGATTGTTATAGGCCAATATTATGAACTTCTTGCATGATTTTATTACGGGTCAATCCGGGTGAAACTGTTATCTACGCAAATTAACTTGGGAATATCTTATGATCTATGACTGAGTCCCAACCCCACATTTCAAACACCTATCTCCAATGTCTAGGATCCTGGATGTGTATACACATGTATCTATCCATTGAAATACACGTATGTCACTAGAAATTAGACAGTCTAGCAATAATTCCTATGAGCGCTGCAGGTTATTTATCCATGAACCTGCATCAAAGTTCATAGCACCACATCACTTACAGTACTTCTAGATACTATAGGATGCTATAGAAAAAAGAGTCAAATTGACGTATAGACTTGTTTGAAGGTTTCAGAAGGCAAATGAGCCGATTGGTTTGCATGTCAACAAATTGTAATAGTAATATGTTCGTAAGTCCCTTTGTAGATCACGGGAATACATACATGTAGTAGTGTTTGAACTTACAGTATATACACAAACTAAGATACAAACATGAAGATGTTAAATGATAAGTCTAGCTTACCTGTGAGTGTATGAAGGAGAGATAATAAAATCACTTAATGTGCTAAGCTAGCTGACTTAGGTACCAAGTGAATCTTCGCTTTTCAATCCAGCCAACTTGAGTAGGAGAAGCCGGCTCTAAACTCCGCCCACTTTGGTAGTAACCTGAGAGGTCAGGCCAACCATTTATGTCTACAACAAGCCATTAAAGACCAAATATGGTAGAAAGTGGGAGGAGCTTAAGCAGAGCCTGGATGCAATGGGGCCTGGTATCTAAGGAAGATTCCTGTGTAAATCTTTAGCCTGTAATACGTAGACTGGAGTCATCTGGCCTGCCTTAGTAGCCTATGCTTAAACCCTTGCATGCTTCATTCTAATCATATTTTCTGATTGGTATCACTCAAAATACGAATATGAATCAACGGAGTACAATCACTAGTCTTGTATACACAGGGGAAACGACTCCAATAATTAATTTTATAGAAGTGGGTTAACGTCTTTTTTATTTACTGTTTCATTGCCAATAAATGAGTTGGTAGTACTACACGGCCATTCATAGTGCATCCTGATATATCTAGAGACATAGCAGTGCCCCATTCTAATAGACTGCTACTTACCATACATAAAAACACGTCGTGTACTTACTCACAAATTGAACTTATTAGTTGTTATTGAATGAGTTATGTCTGCAGAGGATTCTGTTTGAACCCGAAGGCACATAATTGCCCCAAGTCAACGGCATATGGGTCATACAGCTGAAGGTTGTTAGCTCCAGATGCTAGTTTAGACTGCGAACTGTCTGTTACTATAAGACAACTTTCAATAGGCTGGACCAGGGGTGTGTAATACCCGGCCGTGAGCCTACCTCAGCCCCCCCCCCCGGACTTATCCTAGTAGGCCCATATATTAACCCCATAAATCTATCTTATTACTGAACTCACAACTGCATGGGAACATCCAACTAGTGATTTGAGATGTTGACATTCTTAGTCTTTGGATTTGGCCTATGGAGGCTGCCATGGTCAGATTGAGTTGGTTTGATTCCTTCTTTTTTGGTCATTTATACGAACTAAAATTCGGTACTCACATGTACCTATTCCTTAGGGGGAAAGTAGACCGGCCCTTGGAGAGGTTGCTCACCAATCACAGCCAGACATTGAAAAAAAACATCATTATCTAAAAAGACAGAAGTGGAAGACACAAGTTTGAGTTTGACAGGTAAGAGCAGTATT
>Ga0224511_10002846_pt1:0-7500 | contig 12005 bp, 7 predicted proteins | sample SF_May12_sed_USG_2_FD_169988 | JGI IMG/M metagenome (GOLD analysis project Ga0224511, IMG submission 169988) | Sediment microbial communities from San Francisco Bay, California, United States - SF_May12_sed_USGS_8_1 | ecosystem: Environmental > Aquatic > Marine > Sediment | place: USA... | reverse complement strand
GCAATTTTTTTTCAAAAATACATTTTTATTCATACAGCATGAAAGAACTACTTCCAGAAAGACACCAGTCAAATCTAACATAACATTGGATGCATTAGAAAACACAGAACAATATTTGGAATATTCGTTCTTGAATTCTTGGGAATGCTAAAAATGTGTTCTGTTGTGGAACGGTACGCAATGTGCAGCTTCTGATATGGCGGGATAAAGAAGTATGCGTTGTCTCCGTTTTTGGCATCAACAAAACTTGCCGGCCGTTAACTGAAACAGTACCACAACTGTTTCCTGTTAAAACCCTTCCGGAGCATCATCCTTTACTTTTCCCGTGATCAAAACAATCATTGCGCGTTCGTCAGTTACTGCATGATTATATTTTGGCATATTGAATATGAAATGCTGTTGACTGCCGTGCTAATCAGAACATTGGTAAATCGAAGACAAGGTCTAAATACTACCAGAACATTGATGTTTAGATAGGGTTAGACTCAAAAGGTCTATTTTCTATCCAGATATAGCTGTCGTAAATGTAGTAAAACTGCGACATTTAACATTCATTTAATCTCCGAAAAAACTCCGTAGAATCATCAGAATATTTAAACTAACGCAATTTGGAGATTAAAAACAAATTAGGGATGCTCTTAAAACATTAATTCACAGATTTTTCTGTTTTACTCTTCTACATGTACCGCGACATTTAACTCTCTATCGAAACAACAACAATTGAGTTTGTGAGCATTTAATCACCGACAAGCCTCTTATGACCGATAAAAAGGAAACATACCAATAATAAACCGTTTAGCTTAGTTTAAAAATTAAGTTACTTTTATTTTTATATTTTAAGACTTTTATAGACATTGAAACTGCGACATTTAACTGTCTATCAAAACTACTAAAAGGCGTTTTTTGCCTTTAATCTCCGAAAAACCTCTGTAGAACCATCAGAATATTTAAACAAACGCCACATGGATTTTTAAAACAAATTTAGGATGCTCTTGAAATATAAATCCACAAATGTTTCTGTTTTACTCTTATACCGTGACATTTTATTGTCTATCGAAACAACAACCATTGAGCTTGTGAGCATTTACTTAACGGCAAGCCTTTTATGACCAATAAAAAATGGAAACATACCAGCAATAAACATAAGTTTGTACTTAGTTTGAAGGCGCTTTAACTTTAACATACTTTTATTTTATATTTTAAGACTTTTGGCCCGAAATCAATGTTTCGATATAATATAGACTTTGAAACTGCGACAAGCAGAATTTTAAACGCCAGTAATAAAAACAGTTTAACTTTAGTTTGAAACTCTAAAAAATTAACACTTATGCAACGATATCAATGTTTTTGTAGACTATACGTAGACATTGTAAATACAACATTAAACTATCGAAACATCTAAATGTGTTTTTTCGCCTTTAATCTGTAGAAAAAGTGTATAGAACAATCAGAATATTAAAACACAAGCTAAATGCACATTTTTCAAACTACTGTAGATACTTTTCGAACATTGAGCTACAGTTTTCTTATGTTATATCCCGCTTATAACGGGACTTTAACCTGTCTATCAAAACATCAACAATGGTGTCTGTGCGCCTATAACATTTGGGAGACAACTTCAAAACGAACCGGTTATTAAAGCACTTGCCATATGCATTGGTACGTTGAAAACCAAAAATATATATGCACCAGGTCAAACTATATTTTATAATGCTTTTACATTATGTTTTTTTCTTCGGTTTTAGGTAAAAACGCGCCGTTTTTATTGTTTTTCAAAACGTACACGTGCCTTTTGGGGTGGATTAGCTTTAATCTGAGTATTGTATTGAATTATAATATGTTTTATGTTTAAAGTTGAAATGCGATGCTTTAAGCGTCTTTGTAGATATGGTTTTGTGCCTTTACAAATACGCATACCCTTAAAGTCGCTTCTCGGCCGGCGGCAATTCGACTTAAGAACACCTTTCGTTAAAGGATTTTCGAAAACTTTTCAGGGATCGTACGATACCCGGCGGATGTCACTTAACCATCGTTGGCCCTACAAAACAAAGTACGAGCGTCATGTAGTATCTTAACTTCATTGGGCACCACGCGGTGTTTAATAGGGCTGTGTCGATATATCGATAAACCGATTTATACCGGGTTTTTTGTAGTACGATACGGTTCGGTTATCGGTCTCGCGGCGTATCGATACAAAGGGAAGCAACTCAAACTTAAAATTTGAAAAATATTAATCTGGGTATACTGTTGTTGTTTTTACAGTTTCAGACATTTTTTACATTTACCCCCGTCTTACAAGTTAGTTCCTGTAACTCCCTGACCTTTCTTTTGATGTTTTGTTTTATAAATGATGAATCAATAAACTGTATTAAAGAATATTAATGTGTTGTTTCATTATGACAATATTTCCCCTCTACATTGATTATAACAAATGTATACCTTTGTATTGTATCGTCAATACGTATTGCGTATTGCTATGTGCGTATCGCAATACGTATCGTATCGGTTTTTTCCGTATCGACCCAGCCCTTGTGTTTAAACATTGCCTTTTTGCGTACGACGGCGCCGAAAATCGTACGCTGTTTGGTAATACAGAAGCCGTACGCTGCGAGCCGTTACTCTATATAGAGACCGAGCAGATAACGATATATTAACACGTTCAACTGTTTTATTTGCGATATCAGATATGCGTTGTAATTTAGAAGAGTTCAGTAAGTTTTGAATTGAAAAAGGGCGGGGTACATCATATATACTGTATGTAATAAAAATAAAATCGCGAGCATAGCGAGCGACAAAACCCCAGTTTGTATTGTGCTTAAAATTTATGTAAGAAAATCTTAAATAATGCCACAAAGCAACCAATTATGTTAGCATGCAACTTTTATCCTCGACAGTAAATGCAATACTATAAAATATGATTCATCTGGTGTTTTAAAATGTTGATAAGTTTTTGAGATACTACTAAGTGTATCAAGTGTTGGTCATAAGTGTTTTTCATAAAACTTATTGTATTGTATGCACGTTTTGGCCACCATAATCTAATTTCAGTTCTAAGTTTATTAATAAGTAACTCAAGCAAAAAGAGAGAAAATTACGCGTTTGTGGCATAAAAAGGTCAGCAGCCGTTAGAGTGCACCCCGTAATGATCAGTTTAAGAAGAAAAAGGAGCTTATAAGAATAGTTTATGTTCATAATTTTAACTAATTTGATTCAAGTTCTACTTTTTAATATGCTTTGTTTTTATTTATTGTCTGTGTACTTACGTTTAAATATAACATTTTAACTGTAACAAGATACGTGTAATGTGTATAGTTGTGTACATTTTCAAGAGCAAATTGGACATGTTTTGCTTCACAAAAAAAATTGTTCATTTTATAACATATGGAGCTACACAAAATTCATAAGTATTGAAAGCATTCTGTAAAACATATTTTGCATTGTACGTTATATCGCACAATTATTAACTTTTTCAGTTAAATATACATGTACATAGGCTTAAGAAATCAAGCTTCATTCAACAGACTAGCAAGATAGATGATTTATCCCATACCGTTATAAAATTTATTAGACGTGTATGCCATTTACGGTAGATTGGCAAGACCTGTTTCGAACGGTCATAAATTATGAAAATATAGATTTAGTTTGTTCTTAGCTCAGTGAAATGTGCTAAAGTAAAACATTGGAAATAACTTATTTTCATTTTAATAACTAAAAATGAAACTTTATGGGTTACTTAAGGATTGATTGCTATTTTCGTGCACATATGGAGTATAAACGCCCAGACGGAGGTTTGAAAATTCCGTGAAGCGCGCTAGCAGTGGACTCAGTGCGTTTCGTTTCAAATTGTGTATTACAAATACGTCACAAATAAAACTCTTATAGATCTATATAATAAGTATGGAAAATAACAAAGGGAAACGTCACTTTTGCTTCTGCTTTTTATGCCCCATCAAGTAAAGGTTGTAAACAATCGAACAGTATGCAAACACGTGCTCTTCTAAATTTAGACAAGAAGTACGGTAAAATATTTCTCCGCGCTAAGCAACTGCCAGTCAAAGGGTTGATTGACAAACTTTAGATGTCACGCACTCGAGGCGGTCCCAGAGCGCCGCGGAATACACAAATTAAACGCTCATTTTTCCTACAGAAAATTAAGAGTGAATGTAAATATAAACATTTTAAATGTCAATCAAGATACATGTTTCAATAATTAAACACTTCTAATGTTTGGATAGTGTTACTATAAATAGAATGTCTTCAAATTAGAACGCTTTATGGGTTTTATAACATTTTACGGCATTCGATGTTTGGATAGTATGTTAGCCAAAAATAGAATGTCGCACCCCAATGTTTAGTTACAGTTAAGTGATTCTGTGTTAGATACTGACCGGGATTATTTATACCTATGATCGTTCTCCTGTGAAATCATGTCTTGATTATTTATTCTAATCCTTAATTTGTGTTAGAGGAAGTTTGTGGAATATTTGTCCAAATAAATGGTATGTATTTACAATGGATAATATGTATAAATATATATATATTAGCTTAATTCTGCGACTCAATGTCTTAAACTAATGTAGATCTAGGTCTAGTTACTATGCCTCTTGGTATGGTATGCTAACCATTGATCTGCCTGTATAGATCTATTTATATGCGACATAAACATTTTAAATGGAGGTCAGTCAGGTCATTGTGTCCACCAGATTTATAAATCTATTCAATATGTCTACGTACGACAGGGGTGTGCTTGGGCCATTTTCACTGGGTATATATGTACAATCAAAGCGTCACAGGTTGTGGCTCTCAAAGAATACAGTGTAGTTGTTACTCAACGAAAACTCATGTAGCAGCATGGTCCTCATCCTCAAATTGAATTTGACTTCGTTGAGAAACATATACATTAAAAGTGGTCTTCGTTGAGCACCACACACATTTTCATATTAATGTTTTTCAACGAAGTCAAATTCAACTTCAATTTGAGGATTAGGACCACGCTATTTATATGAGTTTTCGTTGAGTAACAACTACATGTCTTCGTTGAGAAACACAACATGTGACGCTTTGATTGTACCCAGTGATTTTGAGTATATGCACAGGAAGACTTGTTTTGACCTTTTTAACGTCCTAGTGTTGTCACAAATATATATGACTTACGACATCAAACATGGAAATAATAAAACACTACTTTTTAAGCTTAAAATATATATTGATAGATTACTAACATAAAACATATATTTTATTAGAACTTGTCTAACACAACAATACGGTGTTTGACCTTTTTAATTAATAAATACACTATAAAATACTGTTAATAACATGTTCAAACTTACAGATTGAGATCACACAAACAAAGGTTTGAACATCAGTCACAAACACAAACAACAAACAGTTAAACAAAGTTATAAACACAGACATCAAGCAGTCAATCAAAACAAGTTTAAGCATAGCAACAAATAAATAATATACAATTAAGCCCCATTGAGTTATGAGCTTAATAAGCATAGAATTACATGCACAAAACATGCAAAACAAGCACAACAAATAGTAAAACAAGCACAAAACGTACCACAGTACACAAGCAACTTGTGAAAGAGAACAATAAATTAACACAGCAAAACAAAACTTACATGGGTATCCGGTTCCGGTGATATGTAAACATTGTCAAATATTAGCTCTGAATTAAAAGTGTTATTTTGTGTTGCTCTACAGTGATTTGAGTGGATTTGTGTGTATGTATTGGATATATGTGAGTCGCGGGAGCGATTAAGTGTGTCTTGGATAGGTATTTTCGTGCGGAAAGGTGACATTCTAGTTTTCACATATTCGCCTTTGTTTGTTTGAGGTGTGTTACTATTTATAGCTGCATATTGGTTTAGCGATATACCTGTGATTGACTATTGCACAGTGCACCTTTCATATCGCATAACTCGTCACGCTTGACCGAAGCGCTCATTACCTGTTGTAATCCCGTCATTTGAATCTGCGGATTATGGCGACTTCTGCCGATCCGGTGATTATTGCTAACGGGGATGATGCAGCGGAGTTCGTGGACTCAGTAATGGGATCCCAACGTATGGTGCGTGTTGATACACCTGTAACCACCGGAAGCAGAAAACGTCCGGCGGAGAGCCCCTCCGACGATTCTAGTGTAAAAAAACAAAAGCAGTCAGTGAAGCGCGCTCTATATGATGCGCCCCCGACCCCAACCCCAGCTCCACGTCGGTCGGCGGGTAAAACGTCTACAGGATGCGACAATACAGTTGAACACCTTATAAGGCAGATGTCCGCCGACATGCACATGCATTTTACTTCATTGAGTGAACGCGTGGATCAGCTTGAGTCTTCATTAGAACAGCGTATTGCCAACAAGGTTTCTCAGCTGCTAGACAAACGTGTTAACCTTGAGATGAAACGCATATACAAGGATGTTGACACGAAGATTGACGCTTTTAGAGAAACAGTGCGCTCTGACGTCAATGACGAAATTGCTGAGTTAAGAGCTAAGGTTGACCAGCTGTCACTTCCAATCGGCCGTCCATCCAATGATGACGAAAAGGCAAAAAACATTATTTTGCGCGGTCTGCCCTTTTCAGAAAACGAGAACATTACAGCCAAAGTTCATAATATTATAAACGATGGATTACATCTTCAAGGTATAGTGTGCGATTCTGCGGAACGCAAGGACTCTAGGGACGCGCGTCCGGGTGTGGTGGTGGTACGTTTTAGAACGGTTGACGACAAGCGTAAGGTTATGTCTATAAAGCGCGATTTGAAGAACTCCCGACAATATGCCTCAGTCTTCATGACATGTCCTACGCTGACCGGGTCATGTCGAACAACTTCAGAACGCTTCTGAGGTCAATGAAGGACCAGAATCTGTCCATGAGGGGATCACGAGTCGTTCCCCGAGATGACACCGGAAGCAGTCGCTTCGCTAACAACGGCCCCTCACACACTAGGCAGGGTAGTGCTAACGGCGGTCCGGGGGCGAACAGGAACGGCCAAGGTGTTCGTGGTGACAGTGGCGCTTCCGGTGGCGATGACGTGCGTGGAGGTGGACAAGGTGCGGGTGTGGGCGGCAGCGGCGTCCGTGGACGCGGCGGTCGTGGTACTGGGACGTGGAACCATGGCGGGCAGAGGGGTCGTGGTGGCAGTGCATGGAACCGTGGATCCGGCTGGGGCAACAACGACCACCAACGTCATCATAACAGGGGAAATAACTCTAGTTATTAGGTTTCCGCCGGGTTTTGGAACGTTCGAGGGTGGAATAAAAACTGTGACTCAGACAATTTTATAATTAGATCATCGTGTGTTTTTAGTCAAAACTTAGATATTTTAGGAATAGCTGAATCACATCTTTTAAGCGACGAAGTTTTATATCTAAATAATTATACATGGTATGGATTTAATCGGAGGAATATTCATAAAAACGCAAAGCATGGTTCCGGAGGCGTAGGCTTTTTTATTAAAAATGATATTTTGCGTGATTTTGATGTTAGT
>Ga0224511_10002845_pt1 | contig 12006 bp, 3 predicted proteins | sample SF_May12_sed_USG_2_FD_169988 | JGI IMG/M metagenome (GOLD analysis project Ga0224511, IMG submission 169988) | Sediment microbial communities from San Francisco Bay, California, United States - SF_May12_sed_USGS_8_1 | ecosystem: Environmental > Aquatic > Marine > Sediment | place: USA... | reverse complement strand
GGCTATAAGCATCTAAAAAAATATATTAAACAAGAGGACACAAAGGGCCCTGGGTCGCTCACCTAAGGAAAAGGTCAAAGGTCACAGTGGAGCCATTTACAAAGGATCACTAATGTTGTCCACCAAATATTAGTAGAGGACATCTAGATGATTTTATACGTAAAATATGTAAGCTCTGGGCTTTGTAGTTTCAGACATGAAGGTTTTTTTAAATTGCATTTTGAAAACCTAATTTTTGACCCTGTGACCTACTTATGCAACCAATCAGAACCATTTAAATACTTTTGGTAGAGGACCACCCATGGATTATTTCTGCTGAGTTTGGTCAAATTCCCATTAGCTGTTCAAGAGAAGAAGTCGTTATGACAAGTTTTCCTAAAATAATTCAATGTAAAAATGTGACCCCCGGGCCAAGGTCAATTTTAAACCCAGGGGCATAGTTTGAACAACTTTGGTAGAGGACCTCTAGATGATGATATATACCACATATGAAAGCTCTGGGCCTTGTAGTTTCAGACAAGAAGATTTTTGAAAATTGCATTTTCAAAACTTATTTTTTTACCCCGTGACCTACTTATGTAATCAACTTGAACCGTTTAAACAACTTTAATAGGGAACCACCCAGGAATCATTCCTGTGAAGTTTGGTCAAATTCCCATTAGCATTTCAAGAGAGGTTGTTTGAAGTTTTCCTTATATAATTGAATGTTTCGACCCCCGGGGTGGGGTCAATTTTGACCCCAGGGGCATTATTTCAACAACTTTGGTAGAGGACCTCTAGATGATGCTATATACCAAATATGAAAACTCTGGGCCTTGTAGTTTCAGACAAGAAGATTTTTGAAAGTTTCATTTTAAAACATATTTATTGACCCTGTGACCTACTTATGCAACAAACTGGAACGGCTTGAACATGTTTGATAGGGGACCACCCAGGGATTATTCCTGTGAAGTTTGGTCAAATTCCCATTAGTGGTTCAAGAGATGTTGTTTGAAGTTTTCCTTATATAATTCAATGTAAAGTTGTGACCCCCGAGGCGGGGTCAATTTTGACCCCAGCGGCATAATTTGAACAACTTTGGTAGAGGACCTCCTGATGATGCTATATACCAAATATGAAAGCTCTGGGCCTTGTAGTTTCAGACAAGAAGATTTTTCAAGTTTCATTTTAAAAACCTATTTATTGACCTCGTGATCTACTTTTGCAACCAACTGGAACAGTTTGAACAACTTTGATAGGGGACCACCCAGGGATTATTTCTGTGAAGTTTGGTCAAAATCCAAAAAGTGGTTTCAGAGGAGATGTTGTTTAAAGAAATTGTTGACGCACGGACGGAGGATGGACGACGGACAATGGGCCATCACAAAAGCTCACCTTGAGCACTTTGCTCAGGTGAGCTAAAAACGATACTAAAAGACTATGTCAATTAAAAAACGACACTAAAAGACTATGTCATTCGTAATATGCGCATTAAACACAACTTAGCAAAAAGGTTTAAAAAAAACTCTTCTAGCACTATTTGAATTCTAACCGATGGTGTGAAAGGCGCTCACTCAAACTGCTGTACTAATTATTTCTATCTATCATTGAGCACGACAATAACCTTTTATGAGATAAAATCTAATACTCGGCTGTCGATTTAATAACCGCAAACACCCGAACTAGCTTACCATTGTTTCAGAACAGTAACGAGTGCCACTTCAAACCTCAATGACAATAATTCATCCATCGTGTACCTTAAACAGTTTCTGAGCGAAGGGCGAGTCATTAGACACGGTTCGCGGCCCATAGGTTACAGTGTTTCCGAACTGGTATAACATCCATGCTGAAAGCAGATAACACATTAAATATTGATATGTGTGCAACAATATTACAATTGTAATATTTTGTAAACAAAGAAGTAAAAGTGTCAATATGCGTGATATTTTAGTGATCGATTGTAAATGATATGTGCGCGGTTCATGCGTGATTTGTCAGTGATTTCTACCCCCTACATGCTGAAAATTTGGTCAATTTCTTGACGCACAAGCACGCACAAACCCAATCTGTGCGTGATTTGTGAGTGATTCGTGCGTGATCGACACTGTGACTGGCCCTTAACACTGATCAGCACTATATAAGACATTATCCAGTTTTGAAGAATACGGAAAATGCAGATAATAAACCTCCATGTAACAGCATGCTAAATACAGAAAAATAAAAGCACATATCAGAAAACTACTTGACAGCGCAAAATAAAGTTATTACTCAATAAATTTCCAAAGTGTCTACCTGCCTGTATATGTACAAATGTACATGCGTCTTAATCAATAATTTACTTTGAACGATCAAGGCTAGATAGCATGTTTGTAGAATTACAGTATCCGCCATAAAACATATTTAATGAATACACAAAAATACACATCCGTCGACCGTCGTAAATCACTTTTGGAGCGACTTATCAAAAGCTATCCGAATTAAATATTATCCGAATAGTATACGGTGTAACAAACGTAACCACAAACCGTAAGTAGATGTTGTTGTAAGCAGAAACGCTGCCAGACATGATTCCCGATACATCTTGTAATTTATTATTTTCCATTCAAACTACCTTACAGTAAACTTAATATTTACAAATTAAAATATCTTCATCGATTTTGCATTATTAAATTTGTTGAGTACGTTTTCATGTAAACATTGCTGGTTCTATTTGCTATCTCCGTTTTGTCACAAAAGCCAGGAACCATTTAAAATCGAAAGTTGATATTGGTGTGCGCATGCGCTATGTTATCAGCGTGAAAACCCAGGGCGGATTTCATAGAAGAAAAAGAGAGAAAATAATATAATATAAAATAATTATTTGTGTTATTTGTTTAACCTTCGATACCAGCTGTAGATATTTTATGTACGTAAGTTTTAAACCTATAAGTTGATTGTATGTATTTCTTCGGTTGAATTCTGTTTTATTCCGTTTTCTTATTATTTTCTACTTTCGTTTTTGATTTTTGATCGGTAGACAATTATAATATAATTACGTTTCAATATAGTTTGAAAAGAATAATTAAATAAAGGTTGAAATATATACATGTATTAAGAAAATCAATTTCGTTGTTTATAGAAATACATCTCCATGATCTTTAGTAGGATAGAGTAGATCTATATGAAGTACAGTGTAGTTTTTTGACTTCAGGTTTCTATTTGTATAGTAAACATATAGAGGTATTTTTCGACACCTTATAGTATACCTTTAAAACGTTTTAACGTTTGATGACGATACGCTTCTGAATTTTAGCTTTGATATATGTATGTAGAAATTTAGCCGCAAAGTATTTTTGTTTTTAAAGTTAACCGGCAGCGGCCTGACTATTTCGAGTATACATTGTAGAAATCTACATGTAATATGACAACTATCAATAATTTTGAGAGGTAGTTATGTAAAAGGGGCTCCCATGGCCCCGGTCGTACGACACACACAAAAAGCTATCTTTTGATACCTTAATATACATGTATCTTCCATTGGTTGGCAATTCCTTTAAACTGTTATTTTATCTATTGATTTGTGATCTGATCAACATACATGTATAAATTACAAGTTTAAAACAACCTACTATAAGACAGGTTTTGATTCCTCATAAAGGTTGGTATTAAGAAAATATGTTTTCTGCAGATAAGCCCTTTTAAGTAATGTAATTTGTTGGAAAAGATGTTAATTTCAAATGAAATACTTTTGTAAAAAGAAAAACCCATCCCGTTACTGTTCAGTTATTATTTTATTTTTGTCTCAAAGGTAATAATTGAAGAAATATTTACCCTGAAACATTCTGCGGCTATGTTTTACATACCCTGCCGGGAACTAAAGTAAAAGGAAAAAAATCGCTTTGAAATCAAGTCTGTTAGCGCTTGTACGTCTCGGATAATAGACCATATAGACATTAAGACAACAAGTTCAATTTCACTTTGTTGAATCATCCCCCGAAGTACAAATGGTAGATTCAAGAAAAACATTAAATACATGAAACTAAAAAAGACGAATCCTGCCACTGTAAACGTTCTCCTAACTTCTATATCTAGTTTTCCTGTAATTGACATAAATCACTGATTCAGTATTGTCTCCATGATAATTGTCTTAATGTACGAGAGCTTTTACATAAGAAAATCAAATAATAAATAAATACATTTTAGTAACATTCAAACCTATCTCGAAACGTCAACGGTATCTGCAAATATTAAACGATAACAAAACGTGAGTAATAAATCTTTACATGTTCAAAAACGGGACAAAAACATGGCTATATTGATTGAATGGAATCATTTATGTACACTTTAAATTGGTTATGTACAGTATACTTTATTTTGTTGTTTGTTAATATTGATTGCGAAATAAGTTTTTTGCCAAGGCCGAATTGCGATTATAAATGGGGTAAATTTCTTCTTTCGATTTCAATTCCTTGAAATCCACGACCAACCGCGTGTGATAATATTAGACTGTTTATCTAGATAACAAAGCAGTTTGTCTGTATTGCCCTGTTTGTCAGATCTTCACTCGTCAGCACGCACACGTACCCGGCGTATACTGACAGTGTATGGTTATTTTTTTAAGTTATGCAATACAATTTACAATACGTTAATTTCGCAGTACAATTCCGCTTGACTAAGTAGTGTCTTTGAAACTGGAATTTGCTTTTTGATTATTTAAAGAGAGTGGGGCCTACGCATTGATCATTTGTAGGTATGATTTTGTTTTGTATTATTGTAACAAGTTTGAACATCGATTTTAAACGCATTTCTGAGCCAATCGAAATCAGTTACATACTTACATACAAACGATTTTGCAAGTATCGAAAACGAAAGTAAGATATCTTGCAGAATGTTTTTCCTAGTAACCCTTTTCCATGTTCATTAAAAATGATAGCAAAGCAGTTGTTTCAGTTTAAGTTCGATTATAGTATAGGTTAGTGTGTGCAGACTCAAACAACTTTAACTTATGTTCGATTGCCTTTTTGCGTCTGTACAGTCCGTACACATTGTGATTTCACGTGATTACCATATTTGGAAATAATATATTTGCCCAACCTGATATTTTTTCAAAACGCATTTAGTATCGGGGTTAACAATGGATTTAAAAAGCGGCATTGGTGTATAATACTATAAATACTTACTTTATCATTGTACGTATACAGAATACGGAAGTACAATCTTTGATAAAAACGAAAGTAGAATTTCTTGTAATATTTTTGTTGGAACTTATTCAAGCTTTTTTAAGTAGCTTATAAAAAGATTATGGTTTCGAGTTTGTTTAAACAATACGTTCTGTGTACGTGTTTCAATATTTAGGTTTAACTACATACTTAAATTAAGGCGTTAGGCATAAACAAACAATATGTCTGTTTCCTGTTTCATCCAAAATTAAGGGTTGGTAGATGGGCAATTTTACAGTCCTCACAATGTTCAGTAGGGAATGCTGCATCAATGCTTAAGGGCCAGTCACACAGCGAAAAAGCATGAATCACGCACGACTTACGCACGTATTTTCGTTTCTGTGCGGAGCGTGCGTGGTATGCGTATTTCGTCGGTAAATCGAACGCGGATGTCATTGATTGTGGATGTGCGGATGTGCGTCGAAGATGGTTAGTGCGTGATTTTGAGTTTTGATCGGTTAAAAAAATTCCGACGGAGAACTGTGCGTCGGTGTTCGTTATTCATGAGTCGGCGTGCGTAGTTTATGCGTCGAGTATGCGTGACTATGCGTCGGCCGTCAGTGCTTATGCGTCGGAACTGGTTTGTAACCGCGCACGTCCACGTCCGTCCACTGACGCCCCACCTTCATATTACGCATAAACAGCGCACGTATCACGTTCATTCCACTGACTATATCACTTACAAAACTGACGTACGCGTCGACTTGCGCGATATGTCAGTGATTCGTCTGTGATTGTAAATGATTTGTGCGATGTTCATGCGTGATTTACGCGTGATTTGTCAGTGATTTCTGTCCCCCGACACCCCTAAAAAATTGTCAATTTCTCGACACGCAAGCACGCACAAACCCAATCTGTGCGTGACTTGTGAGTGATTCGTGCGTGATCGGCTGTGTGACTGGCCCTTTAATTTATTGTATGGGCAGTAGAATGCTAATATACATGTATAGTGTTGTAGATCTGTATTTTAATGGATATAATCAAAAATGATCTATATTTTAAACAAAACGACTTTCAGTGAATGTCGAGGTCATAAAACATCGGTCGGGGGTAGGAAAGGAGGGTCTATCGGGTTAAAGGAAACAGATATATTGTTATGCCTTATAAAACCGTTGCTTTAACTATTTCAGTCTCAGTGATTAAAAATATTAAGCCTAAGTTGGTAACCACTTGTAAATGTAAAAACTAGGTACAACTTGGAATGATCATACTGCACAAAATTGCCCTGTCGGATTTTTCTTATCGTCCACTCGCCTTCCTTGACAGCGTAATGAATGTGCTGTGCTTTTAATTGGTTATACCACACACTATTTTGGCGCCTTATATTTTAAAAAAAACCCACTTTAATTTGTAATACAATCGTTATTTAGAGCAAATTAATGTCTTTACAGACGCGACCCTAGGCCATGTCCGGTGATAGCGGAGGGGGGCACGCGGACGAGTTCCAATACAGCACTTCCGGTTCCGAGGACGAGACAGAAGACGCACGCGATCCCACCAAGTCGGTGGTGAACGTCTTCAAAGGATTCCACGTAGCTGGAAAATACAAGTATTGTTTATATGTCTCTGATTATTCATATGTTTATTACGACTAGGAACATACCTAGTTTACTGATCAAGGACCTATCCGAGCAAGTTATACAAACAATGTCGTAAAATAGTTATACTAGCCCTCTCTCTCAGAATTACTGGTTAACTTATGCATTAACTTGCTTTAGAACACAATACATTATCTTTAATGTAGGCCTTATAATGATACACTATTTTGTAACTGCACAACTATATAACTGTAACATTTTCAAATTGTTAATTTGAAACATAGATAAAGTGTGCACTGACTAGGTAAACGTTTGTTTAATGATACCAGTTATCACGTTTAGAACTTGTTTGTCATTGTTTTATTGATCATTAAACTTACGGATTAAATGTAGACTAGATTTCTCTGTTTTTATGATCTTTACACTAGAAATGTGACAAGGCATAAGCACCAATAAAAAAGAAAAATATTTTTTTTAGATTTTTCAAGTTATTATATAAGTATAACGTACGCATGCAAGCAAGTTTACCAATCGTTTCTGTATACCTTATTATACCTATGTATTAACTTAGTATACATGTTGTTTTAAACAAAGTTATTTTAATTATACGGACCGATTGTATATTTGGATAGTTTGAACTTTGTTTAGAGTTGATAAACATAGAACCGACGACGGATCTAAAACCATGGAATCCCAGCCGGAAAGATCCGGTGATGCGCCTGAAAACCAGAGTTTTCAAAATAGACGCAGCATGTTTGAGAACCTTTCATCTGGCAACGACAAACCAACCAGTCCCCCTGCATTTCCTAAAAAACACAAGGTTTTGGATACGAAAGAGAAGAAAGATTCTGAAAGTTTTCCAGAGGGAGAAACATCAGATGTTTCAAAGCGCGATTCAACAGTTGACATGCAACAGTCTCTTAAAAAGCCGCCACCACCACCTGTACCACGAAAACCGCCATCATTTAGACTCAGCGTCGGAGACACGCAACAACTGGAAACCAATGAAGGTGCAGTGCCGAAACCATTAAAGGTGATTGAAAGATTTTCCGATTCTGACGATGAGGAAAAACCAAAGGTTCAGTTTGTCAATGATTTTACAAAGTCATTGTTCACTGAAACACTTCCCGATTACGACGAAACCACAAACGAGGAGAATCTAGAAAGTTTTGTAGTACTTGACGTTGAGAAAGACATTTCCCCCGATGTACATACGCAGCCAAACAGTGAGGAAGGCGAAATTTCTATCAGTAATAGGAAGGACCTACCAACAGACAATGATGAAAATACTAGTGTTGCATTCGGACCGGCGATCAGTGAAGTGCATGAAAATATCGACCATGACGCAAATGGTTCAAATAGGGTTGATGAAGGAGCGACTACTGATGGTGGACCAGATGGCTCTAGCTCAGAGAATGAGAGTTTCAAGTCCTTCGAAAACGAAGAAGAAGAAAGCTTGAGCACTAATGACATCTCAATGAAAGAAGACAACGCAACAAGTCAAGCCCCGGTTGAATATAAAAGTATGTCTTCATCTGTAGATACCATCGATATGTCTTGGTCCATTTTGCCTGACAGAGATACAAATACACTTCAGTCACTGCATACATCTTCAGACAGAGCAGGTCTTTCGTCAAACGAAAAGAGCGAAAGTATTGAGGCACCCGCATGCCGTGAAACTGAAGACAGAAAACTTGGTGCAGATGTTAATGAGACTGAAAACATTAATGAAGATGTGCAGTCTCTGAATGCTCGCGAAAATGTAACAGAAGATCATTCAAATGAAATTGATTCGACAGAGACTGCCGTGAAAGTAGACGACCAGCTTTCTAGAGCGAACAGCATGGATGTGCCCGTTGATTCTATCACTGACATTCAACCGATGAAGACAGACAATCAACCCGATAACATTCCACCACCATTACCACCAAAATCAAAAATTGTACAAGATGAACTCATGTCCTTGAGCATGTCTATGAACACGGAAGGTGACTTACCAACAAACCAAACACAACCCGATAAAGAAGACTCATTTACTCAGAGTGGTACTTTTGTCTCAGTTCCTAGTGAACCATCACATATACCTGCTGGGTTGATTCCTATCAACCCGAGCACGTTCCAACCCTATCAGGGTTTTCCACAAACGAGTCAGTCCATGGCATCTTATGTTCCTCTTTCTGCTTCACAAATAATGAATCTGATACCGATATCGTCCCCACCATCGCAGTTTCCGAGTTACATACCAGTGAGTTCTTCACAAGCGCAATTTTCATATGAAAATCCACCACCCAAAACTCCTCAGCGTACCAGCATTCACATTGACACGGCACCGACTGATACAACTCCAAGAAAGGTAAACACCAATACGCTACCGAAACCCGTCTCAACGCCATCAAACACAGAAACAACTGGCCTACAGAAAAGTAAGCAGGTTTTGAAAAGCGAAAAGCCAGAACGTTCTCCAAACCCAAAAAGAACACAATCACAGAAGAAAGCAGAACCAACCAAACAAAAAACTCCTTCTGCTGCTAGTCGCAAATCGACAACACCAGACAAAGAGAAGGTTACACGGAAACGACCAGAGTATGAACCGCATCGTGGTACCCCGACAACTACTCCGAAAGCGGCTCCACGTCGCTCTGTTGCTCCTAAGCAAGCTTCTCGAATGGAGGAAAGCCAAGCAAAAGAAGTTCCTCTCAAGGAGGGAAGCCAACCAAAAGGTATCAGTTTTTGTTTATCGCATTGATGTATACTAGTAGTTTGAACACATCTTCATAACGTTAAAATTACATGATGCAGTTCACGGATTTTCATGAGTTTGTTTGTACTGTAACATACAATTGAGAATGTTGTTCAATACCAACAATGTGTATTTACTTTTATTTAAGTGCACGGGACTTACTAAGGCTTTCCCTTTCAACAGTTTAAACTGTGCTTTATTAACATTTATTTCTCAGCCCATGAATCGGACACCACACCTGTTGAGCCGGACGTTCCGGTCGTGAAGCCGGAGGTACTGTTCATTTTTGTTATTGACTACGATTGACAAATACATGTATGCACAAGGCTTAGTATATACAATTACATGTAATTACAATATCTGTGTAAATGCAGTTAAGTTCATGGATACATGCATATTAATCTGAGGAAAGGTGAACTGTATGTTAATAATATATGTTCCTAAAGTGATGTGTTTGACGATAAGTAATCAATTGTGTACCGCAATTACAGGATACAGACACTGGCAAATACTACTTATTTGTCAGTGGCCTAACGTCCAATGAATCGGTCGATTCTTTGACGAATTATTTCGAGATTGTATGTAACAATACCATTGACGAAAAGAAAGTGTTTAACTATGCCAGGACGTGTATGGTGTTGTCAGTGAATGGTAAACCAGGTACGTTTTCACATTCTCTCATTTCACATTTTCTATTTCACATTTTCAACAACACCACCACCACCACCACTACCACCACCACCAACAACAATAATAATAATAATAATAATGTAATGCCATCTGCTAGTATTTGGTAAATCTTTAATAGCAATCTGAATGTTTTACACGTGTTGTGGCAGACATTGATGAAGTACGACGGAAAATCAGCTCTCGTCCATTGGGTGGCATAACGCCGGAGGTTGAGCTGTTGTTAAGACCCGTTAAGGTTGCTGTTAGTTCCGAGTCGGGCCTGGAGATCACAGAAACGTTAACACTTTACTTCGAAAGCCCAAGAAATGGTGGTATGTACTTTCGCCGTGTAACGACAATATTAGTTTTGAGCAACAACGTGAAAAAAATCAAACAAAAATGTCTGCTTACAAAACTTTGGTAATGCAATTAAATCTTTAAAACTATGCCATATGGTTTGAATATCAACCATTGAATTCGTTGTAAATGTTTTGTCATAGTATGAAATATCAGTTTTTTTCCAAAAAATCGTGCTATTGTTCATAGGAGGCGACCTGGACGAGGATAAGATTGTTTGGACAGACGATGGATGTTGTATCGTTCTGACTTTCACCAATCCAGATGGTATAAACAATTGTGTTTCTCTGTTCATGTTTTAACCTTATATTGATCTTGTAACATAATGCGAATATATATGTGGCAACAAAACAGAAAGTATGACTTGTTGTCTACGTTTTCAATTACGGAATACTTTGTTTTTCTAGTGGTGAAGTCTGTGTGCGCGAAGAGAGACCACGTGATTGACGGGAAAGCAGTAGCGGTATCTCCGTACTTCCGATGTAAACTGGGCGAGGTCTGGGATGCAGATCTTCACAAGTTTCCGCTTCCAGACCCAATAGTTGTCCCTCTCACCGATGCTGTGGCCAGTCTTCTTCAAAAGTAATAATTGTCGTTTTAATTTAGCTGAAAGTGTACAAAACTGACATGCAATTATATATGCAATTTGTTTAAAATTCATTTATTGATGTGTATAGCAAGCTTGAAACTATTTATATCTGCATAAAGCAGATATCGATATGAATTAGGTACATACAAAACATTCATATGGAAACATTATAACCAGCCCTACCATCTTCTAACAACTGCACACTGCACAACGTCTATGTTGAATTTCAGGACACCTGGGACAACGTTGTTTGTTAGTTTAAGAAATGTTTTCTGTGACCCAATGGTGATTGAAAGAAGTTTGAAGATTAACTGCACCCTCAACCCATCTGTTGACAACGTTAAAAACTTAAAAATGCAGTGGAGCGCAACAGTCAAGGAGAAGACTAACACGTTCTTAGAGAACGAAATAGCAGAGCATCACATAACCTTTACAGACGGAGTAGTAGACACAGTCACTGAACTGTGCAAAGGTATGCCACGCTTGTAGTTTCTATATACCATTGAAGTGAATATATGTATGGATCTTTTATTTAAACATTAGTCGTTCCATGACTGCGTTCTCCTTCACGTATTCTTAACGTTAAGCAAAGTCAAAACAATATTGTTTCGTTTTTAATTCGTAAATTGATACCGCTTCGATGTATCCGATATAATTATTTCAATAGCTGTCTATTCCATTTTAAAGCATTTGACGACAATGAAGAGGTTTTGGTTAAATGCGATCTGTCCATCAATGACGTTGTTATCGCTGGTGCAAAGGCTAAGGCCGCCCTTATACAACAACAGTTGCAAGGTGACATACAACAAGCTGAAAAACAGCTCAAGAGAACAAGTAAAACCCTCCGGTATCCACCTCTGGTGTTATCTGTGATGACGAAGATGGGTGTTGTAGAAGGGTTAAGCGATATTAATGATCTTGAGGTGAGCGCGAAAG
>Ga0224511_10002844_pt1 | contig 12007 bp, 4 predicted proteins | sample SF_May12_sed_USG_2_FD_169988 | JGI IMG/M metagenome (GOLD analysis project Ga0224511, IMG submission 169988) | Sediment microbial communities from San Francisco Bay, California, United States - SF_May12_sed_USGS_8_1 | ecosystem: Environmental > Aquatic > Marine > Sediment | place: USA... | reverse complement strand
GTATGTGACCAGCGATCCCCCCCAAATCTCAACAGTTTTCCCCACGTGAAACTTCTGAATTGGGGACAGTGCGACAAGTGTGGCCACTGGGTTCATCTCATGGTTTGCCACGAGAGTCGGGTGGTACGGCGAGGTGCAGAATTTCTCTGCTGTCACTGCAAATGAAAATATTGTTTATTGTTCACTTTTTTTTCCAAATTTATTTTGTTTGTCATTTTACATTGTTCGTAAAATTTATATGATTTATTATACATTGTTTGTGATATTTATATGATATATTAATTGTAAAATGCATGATAAATTGTATATTTATGTACAGAGAAATCGTTATTTACCTTGAAGGTCCTTGTTATTAAACTCCATCACACGTGGTACTTTTGCAGTTTGTCTGGATTTTTCCCCCACAGAAACCACACTCTGATTGAAAACGTGTTCTTGCACACATTCCGTTCCAAGACTACGAGCACAAGTCAAGTAAAACCTTTCTTTTACTCAATTTCATATTTTCTTAACAGAAATATCGTTAATGCTGCAACCATGTGCTCTCGCGAAGTTATGTGTAATGAAATTATCATCAACCTGCTTGATTACGTCATCTACAACACGCTAGAGATTGACCAATCAGATTGACCGAATAGATAGGAAAGCGCCTGCGAGATGCTGAGTAACAACTGTCATTGGAAAATTAGGTCAATGTTTGTAAACAATCAAAACTTGACGGAAGTTTTACATTTTTCGAAGAAATAAATGATTTTTACAATTGTTTTTCAGAAAAAAAAGGTTGTATGTTTGATAAATTCAGGCTGATATACGTTTGAATTCTTAATTGACCGAATAGACAGGAAAACAGGCTATGATGTATTGTGGGCCGGAGGCCTTGAGTTACAAAATAAACCTGTTGACTTGACTTGACTTTAAGAAGTGTACGTTACAAATGTTTCATCAAATACATTACACTTTGAAATGTAACAGTAAATAACAGATGAATTAATAAAAATGTTTTATGTAATATTATGACTGTCCAGAAAAGGTTTTCTATAACTATTGTATGTGTTAGATCTAGATTACAGGGCTTGTTGTTTTCATAGGCCAATTCATTCTATACAAAGTTTAAAATACTTTTGTATATGGGATTCGAACCTCAATACAAAAATAAACAGAGAGTACGCACTGAACTCTAGCCAGTTGAGCTAATTATTAACATAGTTAGGTGGGTGAAAATGTAAGATTAAAATGCAAAGAATACGTGTTTTGTGCTGTTCTAAGTGTTTATTTGTGGACGGGCCATTTAGTCATGGTGCCCTTAAACTCGACCCTATCTACATTGTTTGCAACATTTTTATCCTTTTTTCTCTCTTCGATTTATATTATTTTCTCTGGTATTAAATAACATATATTGTGCCTACGGAGGGAACATCCATTTTTATCTACAACAAATACATGTTTACGAATTATTACGTATTGAATCAAACGCATCCCCTTTTATTTAGGAATATTTGGACTTGCGTTTTACGCATTTACTGAACTGTGGCACAAATATCGTATACTGTATGGAGGAAATGGCTTCTATTGTATAAAAATATAAGTATAGATATGATTCGGACGTTTTATGGCTATGCAAATGTTTAAATAAGTCAATGGCCATATTTTTGCTACTGAACAAATTTATTATTAAAATATTATTGTCATTAGCCTCAGATTTATGCTTACTTATCAGTCGTAATAAATCATCTTAAAAGAGCGCCACATTGTAAATAATACTCTTCTGCAATGCTTTCTTCCTGGTTACAAGGCTGTTAAAGATACCGAAAACATGCATACAGATGAAGTAAACAAACGAGGCCTTGTCAAGATTTATTGAGTTTTATAGTCAAACGTTTTGGGTTAAATATGTTAACCTATTGTCTTATAACGTGTCAAAACACATATTTTAAAATCTTGCAGTCAACCGTCAGTCCTTCAATGTCATTTTGCAACACATTCGTAAAGGCTATATCTACATGTACATGTATATATTTACACGTGTATGTTTGATGTGCGTTGGTTAATATGTTTGCAATTCGTTATGAACATTATTTTTTACAATTGTTTTTATGACACTTTGTGTTCTGAAACATGATTTTAGATAACAATTTCAGGTTTACAAATAAACTTTTTTCAGCCACAATGACCTTCCATACCGCTATCGGCGTTTCTCCAACACGTCTGTGTATGACGTTGACTTGACGTCAGATCTTCGCGTCACGTGGAACACTAATTTATCCCACACGGACATTCCACGACTTCGCAAGGGAAAACTTGGCGCTCAGGTAATATCAAGATATAATGGCTTAATTTGCCTCTTATTAAATGATTTGAAGTGAATGTAAAACGTCATGTACTTTTAATTGTCTGATATTCTTTATTATGTTTTCAATATCTTAGTTTTTACACAGTAAACCATACGTTGCTAAATGCTACTTTGTGCGACAATGTCAAGTTGATTTTTTTTCGGCGCAGCTGATAAATTACAGAAAGAAATACCGGTAATTATAGTCATTATACGCAAATATAAATATTTTGTAAGTGGCATTTAAAAATCACTCAAAATGTCGAAACATTTTTATTTTAGCTTAAATCTTGAACGCAACAGCATTTAACATAAATTATTTTTGTAAGAAAAAACATTTGAGTTCTTTCAATGCTTGACGCATCCGGTAACAATAAAAATGCCATGCAGTGCATTCGTGCATTTAAATGTACATATATTTAAACTAAAAGTTTGTCAAAAGCTCTTATGTCGAAATGTTTAAATACTTGAGAATTGCTTAAACAAATAACATCCTATATCTTCAGATGTTTAATGTATTTATTTAGTCTTTTGTAAAGAAAAAGTTTTATTATGTTAAAGTAATAGTGTACTATACTCGGTAAACATAAAATCAAATAAGCATAAAATATTTCTGAATACCATTACTACTCACTAAACTAGGTGTTACTGCTAGCAGTCTGCGCGTTAGTTATATTCCGACTTTAGCCCTTCGGGTTATTCAAATACAATTTTCTATAGCCCGACTGAAATTTAAATAGCCCATAATTTTTCTTGTGGTCATAATTCATACAATTGGTATTAGAAATGCGTAGAAGTGCACTACTTTTAATTTTGGTTGTGTTTGTTTACGAACAAATAACTTCACAATCAGAACTTATGTTAAAGTTGTTTTAATTGTTAAGAATTTTACTCCAAAATTTAAATCGACTGGTCGGGCTATATTGTATATAATTCTAATCGACCGACAGGCCGTTTACTCGACTCTGGCTTCGGGCTTATAAACTAATTCTCAAACTGACTGCTAGTGTAGTTAATGAATCACGGGACAGAAGTTTTTTTGAAAATAAATGTTATGTCCAAACATGTCCATGTTGATAAACACGTTCAAAGAGAATGTTGCAAGAAAACAAAAGCATTCATATAAAGAGACTATGAATATTTGTCAACATATCGGCGCAGTTCAATTACGTACCACATGATGTGACAGCTACTCTTCTGAAACAGTATATTGTTCCAGTTCTGGGCGTGTTACGTGCCATGCAAGTCTCAGTACAAGGACGCCGTACGTCTGTCGCTGGAGCAGCTTGACGTCATCCGCAAATACGTCACCAAATATCCAGACACGTTCCAGTGGGTGACCACTGCACAGGGTAAGCGCCTTTCTGCACGTTGTGGACAGATAAATACGATTAGTATAGTTTTCAAGAAAAGGGACATGACACTTTAGAAGACTGCGTCATATAATAATATGAAAACATTGCCTGTAGGGATCATTTTCAATATACTAGTATAAACAGAAAATTATCAATACATTGCTCATTGTGTTCTTCTACGCAAATGAGATCAGATTAACTGAGAGTAAATCATAGTGCATACATAAATAATGCGTTTGAAAGCCAGATTTGCATTACTGAATTACATTTCGCAGGTTCTGGCTTGTTAGATGTTTAATCACGCAGAGGCGCAGTTTGTTGAGAACGTGCGCACACATTACCCAACAAGATGTAGCTTCAAATCTAAATTCACCATTATGCACATATGCGAATTCCCCGTGCAGGCATTGTGGACGCCTTCCGTGCAGGTCGAGTGGGAAGTCTAGTCGGACTAGAGGGCGGTCACTCCATCGACAGCAGCCTGGGTGCACTGCGCATGTTCTATGACTTGGGCGTCCGCTACATGACCGTGACCCACAGCTGCAACACGCCCTGGTAAACGCTTTCCACACACAAACGGATGCAACAACAATTACAGCAATTGCCAGTACTAAAACAACACCCATACGTCATTGTCGTAAAAACAATGGCATGTTACATAAATGGAATGAAAATAAAATTTGGTAGGAGCCATAAGAACCATAAATAAGTTCCTGTATGCCAAATTCAACAGTAGTTTGATCAAAGGAATATTTCAGTATTTAACCTGCCATGTTTTATGGAGTACATATATGGAACAAATCAACGTGTAACGGAAAGGGACTTAAATTTCTATTGAAGGCTGCATCGTGAATGCACAACAGATTGTCTATGGGTTATTTGCTGATTTTATAATCCAGTTTCCTTTTTGTTTTCTCAGGGCTGATAACTGGAGAGTGGACACATCAAACTACAATGTGACGGTAGATGGAATCAAAGTCGGTGGACTTACAGAGTTTGGCAAGGTTACCCACAAATGCTATCGCCTTTACTTTTAAGTCATAAGTCTATTGAGTTGGTAGTTAGATAATTATGACTTTAATTTACATAATAGGCTTTTTTACAATTTGTAATTCGCTTTCGTATATTCTGATTTGTTAGCTCATTATTGATATCATTAAAGTTGTAAAACAAATAAAGAAACAAAACTGTTATTGCCAGCTCGTGATCCTTGAGATGAACAGACTGGGCATGCTCGTTGACCTCTCACACGTTGCCAAGGTGACCATGGTAGAAACGTTGAAGGTTACGCGCGCACCTGTCATCTACAGCCATTCCTCGGCTTGGGCCAAGTGCGAACACGCTCGCAACGTCCAGGATGACGTCCTTCAGATGACGGTTTGTAATCAAATGACGTCTTTAAACGTATCGACGTGCAACGGGCATTTCCCTTTCATGCCTTGATAATTATCGTATCAACAACAAGTTTGTCGGACCATCTGAAATGACATTTGGTCTATAAGTGAAATTACTCAACGTTCTAACACAAAATCTCATTTGGGCCAACCAGAAGATTGTTTCTTGTGTGTATCGTTGGTTACACGCACATACAATATTTGACAGTGCTTTTCCGCATCGTACGTCATTTCAAGCGTTCTGTCGATATGTTTTGTATTCATGCACATTCTTGCACTATCTTATCAAGGTCAATAAGGCGTATAGAAAGGATTGCGGTCGAAATCCGTCCCAGAAAAAGTGTAATACAATTTTTATCTAAACGTTGTTTTTGGTCCTACACAACGGTACTAACGATGTCTCTGGTGAATGATAATAAAGAAAGTGCATCGTGTTGATAAAAGAACTAACTTCGATTTCTTGGATTTAAATAAGTCATTTTTGACATAATAACCTCCTGTTCCGTTCCTGATATTTATTACACTGGATCGTATTTATAGCATTGATACTTTAAAAATGTGTTTTGCGCCGGGAATCAGCTTACCCTTTTCATGGTCTTTGCTATATTATAAATTAAAGAGATGTTCAAAGAAAACATATTGTAAACACTGTAGACAGGTCACGTGTAAGGGCACCAAGTCAAAATTGCCCGTACTTACCGGTATTGCCTGCTTCAAATGTGAGTCTAAAAGAACATAACTTGAGCCTTAAATAGCTAATGTGTTTACCAGGTACAACACCTAACAATGACATATATAAATGGAGGAGATGTTGACAGAATCATGTTTTATCTTATATATTTGATGTTTCAGAAAGAGAACGGAGGAATTGTGATGGTCAACTTCTATGACTTGTACATCAACTGTCCCCCCATCAACCAAACTACCCCCACATTGGCACAAGTTGCCGGTAGGTCTTGTTTACACAGTTCACACTGTCCTTGGGCCATATTTGTATTCCAAATGACCATAAGTAAGTTCCTCTATGTTGTTTATTTTTAGGTTTCTCTAGTTGAATTTTTTTAGCACAACACGTCTGTGTTTGGGGTTGAACCTCACATGCATTATTTACGATTTGTTTCTTTTTCACTGGGCATGTTTTATACATGTATGTACATGTATTCATATTTAACATATTTGTCATTTAACAGCTTTTGGAATCTAATTTGTCAGTCCCCCATCTACGCATTAATTGGTGTGTTTTGACAATATCTGGGAGTGAGTAAAACTGTGAGTTCCAGTTATGTACGGGCCATTTTGTTATGGTGCCCTTAAACATTGTTTACAACATTCTTTATTTGAACATCTCTTCAATTCATATAAACGACCCTAATATAAATTGAAGAGATGTTCAAACAAAGAATGCTGTAAACAATGTAGATATGTCATGTTTAAGGGCACCATGACAAAATGGCCCGTACAAAAACTAACACAAGGGACGACACAAAAACATCATGACGCAACAGACATTTAGAAAACATATATTTTTGTGTTTTTCGGAGTCTAAATTGGGTCGTCCTTGTGTCAGAAGAAGACCACTGTTTAAAGTAAGGTTTTGACTTTAGTTTTGGTTGGTTAGTTGGTTGGTTTGTTGTTTTGGATCGAGTTTGTCGTTGGGTAGTTTTTCGTTCCATCTTAATATATTTGTCATTTCTATGACGTCAGCTCTTACTCTTTTGTACTGAAGGTTTGGCAGTCGTGTGTTCCTTACCTTTTCCTGAAAAGAAAATGGGATATTTGTTTCACCAATTTAGGAGATGTTTTACATTATCGTTTGCTTTTAGTTCTAAGTGCAATGTGGTGACAACATTGGTGTGTTCTATATATGGTTAAAGCCAGAATACTTAAACTACATTTTCCTAAAAAGCCGTGCCTGTGTTATTTTATCGAATACAGTCTCAAAGTCTGCTGTTTCCCTTGTCTATGTATTGTATCATTGATGATCAGCGATAATAAAAAGGTTCGGCGCTTAAGTTCAAGATTTCGGTATATATTAGATGTAATTGTGACCATAAACCTCTTGCATAATGTATATTAATAAAGTAACGCCTAAGTATAACTGATGTTTTGTGCTAATATTGGTAATGTTTTGGAAAAGGTATACATTGTACATTAAAATACTGTTTGTCATACAAAGAAGGAAATGCTCCCACCTGCTCAAGCATGTCGTTGTTGGTCAATATTTAGGTACATATATATAGTACTATTTTTTATTTGACCGTTTCCAGACCACATCGATTACATAAAGAATCTGATCGGGGTGGATCACGTATCCATTGGCGCCGACTACGACGGCATACGATCGTAAGTTAGCTTGTACAGACCATACACCAATAAATTTACGTATTTAATACGTAAATAAGCATTATTTTCTTTTCTCCATACGAAATATGGGGTCACTCTTAGATTTATCTTTTGAAAGCAGTAAATCTGAAATAATTATAACTTGCCGGCCCAAGTTGTCAATAAATTGACAGACACACGATGCCTTAACATTATTTAAAACTCTTCTTTAAGTGGTGTACTCACTTGTTTACATGTATCATTAAAAAATAGTGGGTTGGCGCTTTGCTGGATAACCAAATGTGTCTTTTAATTTGGTAGCTGCTGGGCACCTACCTACTTACAATTCAACAACTAAACATGCCTCCCACTCTCTAGTCTGCCGGTGGGTCTGGAGGACGTGTCAACGTACCCGGACCTGTTCGCGGAGTTGTGGCGGCGCGGCTGGCGTGAAGACGACCTCCAGAAACTTGCCGGCCGTAATCTGGTCCGCGTCTTACGGCAGGCAGAACGGGTAACTGTTACCTACACGTACTTGTCTTAGCAATGCAGCGATTGTAGAACTAGTGTTTGGTCTTATGCGAGACGTGTACATTAATGTGTGATTCTTTTTGTTGATTAGAATATTGAACTACAGAATGAGGCTGATATGAAATTTGGAAAAGTCTTGCCCCTGAATATCACGATAAAACAAAGATTATCAGAAACAGCATAGGTTAAAACAGCGTTAACGGAAACTCTGATAGAATATTCAAGTTATCAAATGTTTTGTGTTCATTCCGTGAAAGATGTCTGCCTTTCTAATGATAACAGGTGAAAGCGGAACTGTCGTATGAACCTCCGTACGAGAACATGCTGGACTTCAACGTCGCCAATCCGAATGGAGATACGTGCGCGACGCGCCTGGACGAGTGGTAAACCGGAAGTGGTAGAGCGGAAGTTGGTGCGCCGGTTATGATAGACCGGAAGTGGAAGAACGAAGACCGGGCGGTATATCAAAGGTGGATGCGGCGGTTTGAGCCATAGTGGTTTGAGCGAGAAAGACATATTTTATGATGATTTCTAAAACATATATGTACTATAGACAGATTGTCAAACACTAATGCAGTGCGTAAATGTTTCTGTCTGAAATCCGCTTTGTCATTGCAAAATTGTTAAACAGAGTTTATAATGTCAAGTACTAGTAGTACCTGCATATTTGTATGAATAAAACATTAAACATGTGAACGTGTATTTCATAACGATTTTGTTTGTTTTTGTTCTGAAGTGATGAATAAAATGCATGCATTTAAAATCTTAGTTTACATAAAATATGGTGAAGTGTTTTTATTTTTTGTGGTTCTAATTCATTGAAATAGGTGAACATTAAATGTATTTGAATGGAGACCCACATTTAAACGAAATGTATTAGCCTATGTTTTCACAAATTAATAGGCAAACTCGTTTAGGAAAGAAGTTTTGCAATCTACATTTGTTTATCTCGTTCTTCTCGGAATTAAACAAACATCGTTTGGGAGCATAGTTTAGCAATTTACATTTGGATATCTAATTGGTTGAGAGAAAAACTTTATTAATTAGTTCTTTGAAATAGTATTATATCCGTGAAATATAGTATCAAATCAACAATAATAACAAACAAAACAACAGTAGCAACAACAATATAAATAAGAGATTAGAGAGCGGTATTGCACATTTCTTTAAAGATAAAAACATTCCGTCATGTTGAATTGATTATAAACGTAAACATGCTATAAACATAATGCAACGGTACACGTCTGTCGGAAAATATAAACTTTTGCGACTGTATAGTATGATGAGATTTTTATTCATATTGTAAAGAACCCAATTTAATAAAAATTGCTGGTTTAAAAAAAACAAAAGCTTCTTAGAAATTGTTGTGGTGGTTTCGAAGTAATAAGTTTCAGTATAAAAAATGAACTCGAATGCGTGTGGCTTTGACTCAGAGTAATTATTATAAGGCTTCATTAAAACTTGACTGGTTTAAAACAATAATGACCGGTATAATGTGCATATTTTAGTTACGGAAACCTAGTTTTACTGAATACTTGGAATATTAAATTACATGTATACTTATTGGCCTTACGTAATTATGTGAAGTATAATACGCTGCGCGTATTTAGTTTCTTAATTTTCTTAATTGTGCAATCAATGTTTATATCACGTCAACAAATGTTCAAAACACGCATTTCTTTACCTGTTGACAAATTGCAACGTAGACTGCAGTTGCAGATTTATATCTAGATACGTATAATAAATACCTCGTCACACCGTTCAACCATTTATACGCTAGTGAGTGAATAAGGAACTCGGATTATTCGCACGAATTAATGCCGGAGCACAATCGCACCTGAACGGCATCGGTCATTGTGCTACCTGTCAATGTAGAAGTGGACTCTGTCTATGGCGACAGAGACAGTTACCTTCAAAGAAGGAAGTGCAAGTTTAAGTTCCAGATCAGATTTATTTGGTGAATCTAAATCATCAAAGATGCAGAGTCGGGTAGTTTACGGCGCGATGTTTGTGTTGATAGTGACCGTTTTGGCTCTTGTGATTGCACTGGCGGTTGTTGCGACACAAAATACAAAAGATGATTCTAGCAGTGGCCAAGGAAATCCTAATTCCGAGGCCCAAACCGATGTCTTCATAGATCTTCCAACTGTTGATTGTTCGTACGCAACAACAAACCTGGAAAAGGCGAAGTGTGTTTTGGATAGTTATCCCATTGTTGACGGGTATGTGTTTGTGTACGTATTTAAAAACACATGCTGCAGTACTGCAATTAATTTTATTTATTTTAGCAATAGATTTATTTATTTCCCCTACTGAAATATGTGTTTCTATCAATTACGCGTGTTTGTGAATAAACACAATAATTTGGTTACATTTCGGTCTGGGACACAAACATATCATATCGTAAATACTGAACGAAATATATACGTATAATCTATAATGATTTTCTCACATAGTGTCCCGAACATTTTTATATTTATTATATATAAGTATGTAAATCAATTTAGTTTTTTCTAAATGTCTGTTACGTAGTGTTGTTTTGCGTGTTTCGTAATGTTCTGGGTTTTTTGTACGGGCCATTTTGTCATGGTGTCCTTGAACTTGAATCTTGATCTTTTCTACCTTGTTTGCAACACTTCTTCTGAACATCTCTTTAATTCAGGATACCGAAAACGTGCACACAGATGAAGTAAACAAACGAGGCCTTGGCATGATTGATAGAGTTCTATCGAGTCAACCGTCAGTCGTTTAACGCAATATTTGCAGCACAATTATTGAACCATGTGCAAATATATCTACATGCACATTATATATTTACACATGTGTGTTTGATGTTTGTTGGCTAATGTCTATGCAATTCGTCATGAACATTATAATAATGTTTTATTTTTATGACGCTTTGTGTTCAAAAACATGTGTTTTAGATAATAATTTCAGCTTAAATTAATACTTTCAGCCACAATGACCTTCCATACCGCTATCGGCGTTTCTCCAACACGTCTGTGTATGACGTTGACCTGACGTCAGATCTTCGCGTCACGTGGAAAACTAATTTATCCCACACGGACATTCCACGTCTTCGCAAGGGAAAACTTGGCGCTCAGGTAATATCAAATTAAGGGCTTATTTGCCTCTTACCCAATGAACTTTTTGAGTGAGCGTATATAAATGTACTATCATGCAGCATATAAAAATTTGCCGGAGGCATTATAATCATTTATTATTATGTCATTAATTAAATCAATTTGATAAATAATTTAAAAAACAAATAAAAAAACATATCAATAAAAACCATATCGAAACATTTTGATTTCAGCTTAAATATCGCACTCAGAAGCTTTAAATGTCATTTTTTGTTAGAAGAACATGTAAGTTGTCTCAATGCTTGATGCACCCGGTGACAATGAAATGCCATGCAGTGCATGTGTGTATTTTAAATGTACTTAAACCAAACATGTGTCAAGGGCTCATACGTCGAAGTGCTAACATACTTAAGAATTTTTTTTAAAGATAAACCCCCCTGCACTTTTAGATGTTTTATGCATTTATTTAGTTCTTTATATAAAAGTGTTCAGTTTGTTCTCATTTTTGTTCAACAAATGCATGCTATGTTTATTAACCGAAGTTTTTAAACTCACTTTTACTAGTGATTACTTTAGGTAGTATTTAATGAAAGATCACGACGGCGTTTTGACATCATATTGTGTTAAAGTAATGGTGTGACATCCTCGGTCAATTGTATAATCAGTGTTTTGCCAACTGATTCACCACCAATAGAAGTCTTTGACCGTACCAATGCGGTAACTTTACATTTCTTGGTGAAATCATTTTAATAAATAACAAATATGAATAACAATGCAAAAATCCAAGTAATAAAAAAAGTTTATTCTAAGTGTCTGGTACGTCTTGGTTTTGTGTGTGCGTTCTGTGTGTTTGTTTAGTACGGGCCGTTTTGTCATGGTGCCCTTAACTTGACCCTATCAACATTGTTTACATCATTCTTTCTTTGAACATCTCTTCAATTTATATTATACTCTTATACAACTACCTATTATTCCAGTTCTGGGCGTGTTACG
>Ga0224511_10002843_pt1 | contig 12008 bp, 4 predicted proteins | sample SF_May12_sed_USG_2_FD_169988 | JGI IMG/M metagenome (GOLD analysis project Ga0224511, IMG submission 169988) | Sediment microbial communities from San Francisco Bay, California, United States - SF_May12_sed_USGS_8_1 | ecosystem: Environmental > Aquatic > Marine > Sediment | place: USA... | reverse complement strand
ATAATAATTCTTTATATTGTAAAAAAGACACAGTTAAGCATTTTGCTGTCAACGACAGCATGTTTTTTAGAAATAAAATAAAATATTCAAAAATGTATAAAATATATGGAATGAAATAATAAACAATAAAACATATTTATTTAGGTGATTTCTACCAGTAGTATTTTCTCTACATCATTTGCCTTAATTATGCACATTGTTTAAGCACAGGTCATAGCGATATCCAAATTAAAACATATGGTACATCTTGTGAATCTAAAATGAGGATAAAAACCCTAAATAACATCATCATGTAAAACCTACGGTACTCTTGTATGTGTAGTCATTTACGTGGTTGATTTACATTTGTGTATTTAATACGATAAACATATCCTGGAGCTACTTTTAGAAGCAAACATTGTAAAGTTTTTAGGTAAACTGCTTGGAATAATGCAATGTGTTTATTTTTTTAACTAAGTAAGGTCGTTTGCGAGTGCGATTAAATTAACGTACGAGTTTATACATGTTGCAACATATTGCCTCAGATATAAAACAAAGCAAATTAGGGACATGAATGTATTTGCTCGTAACTTTCATGTGCGTTACTTTGGCAATCGATATACAGAATATTAAAATGCTTAAGTGTCTTACTTTGTTTTTTAAAACTATAAACTTCAAAAGGTTGCATTCAATACCTATGCCACATATTTTAACTGAAGTGACATTGAGGATCAAGTTTTTTTGCCTGTTAAAGTTCCGGGGAACTATTGAAATAGGATATTATCATCAATTTAACTATTTTGTAGATACCATATGAAGGAAACTGCACGCATTGACATTTGATTCGAAATTGATTTAAGTTGTATGTCGCCTGAATAAGTTTGCTTTTGAAGTTGATATGTTAAACTAGTGTTTTGTTATTTCCCACTTTAAAATTTCATTAATACTTTTATTTAAGTCTTAAATCGTCACTCTTCGTGAAATATAAATTATCGCGCAAAAAAATCGCAATGATAAATAAAGATTTAGGACTTCTAATATAGAAAGAATCTAATAAAACGGAACGGCCTTTGAAAGCTTTGTTTGAATGAGTAAAACAGCAGTCTCGATTCTATTGATGTTATTAAAGTTATTTATGCATATTAATTTAGAGGCCACATCATTGATGTGCGAATTTTATTTCAAAACCCAAGATAGATTATCAATGATCCCAAAGGACCTGATTTTAACTAAGAAAAGGGAAAGCCCACAGAAAGAACAGCTTGCATCAGGACAATTGCAGATACGGTTTTATTGAAGCTGTTCATCAATGATAATGAAAGATGCAACACCACTGACACCCCTAGCGCATGAGCGGAACTCTATTTTCAAATGTAAATAAATACAAATGATACCTGAGGACCAGGAAAAAACATCCTTTCAGTGGCGGGATTTGAATCCGGATCCACTTGCAAAATATTTTAATATGTGTACATTATAATGACTGCAGTTGTATTTATCTTAAAATCAGTTTGCAAACAAGAATGTACAATTTAAATGATAAATGTAAGCCATTATATCATTTACACAAAACTGCAGTTTTAGAAAAAAAAAATCAGAAATAATCAGAAATTAACAAATATTACCACGTTATGTTATTTGTTGCGAGGGCGCTACCCAACCCAAACTCCAAGTGAGAGAGGCTAGATTTTTTCCAAGGCTCAAGAACTGCAGACGGTGTTAACCGACCATATGGCATTATTAGAGGCATTTCAACTAATACTTTTAGATTTGAACATTTTTCTAACGTTAACACATAAACACATTGCTAAATCGAAAGAGAACATTCTATGATACCACAAGATAGGTATTGATGCCCAAAACGTTGTAAGCATAAATGTTTAGGTTTACGAAAACATTCCTTTTGTCCATACAGCAGGAATGTCTTTCTTTGAATTGCATATAATGTTTTCCAATTATTATGTGCGTTAAATGTTTTTGTTGTTGATTGGTTGATGTTTGTGTACAACGTAAAACTTGGTTTCAATTTTCTTTTGTCCATGTATTCTAAACCTGTATCCCCGTGTAAGCCTATATCACTTATTATATAGTATCGCTTAGCCTCTGGTCTATATACTAAGTTGCCCTGTTTTGGTCTAATAACATACACTACCTGTTTGTTTTCATTTTGTCCGATTTTCTGTATTCTAGAGTCATACATCTAAACTATCGCGTGGTCACTTAACTAACCACTTCCAAAGGACAAAATCATGTCAGTTACGGTTACTAAGGCCTTCCCCACTGTCCAACTTGATAAGGATGTGGTGGCGATCAGATATACAAATAAAGCTATGATCAAATCACCACAACTTGTTTCTGAGAAGTCAAGGTAATACCGTAAGTGGCAGGTAGTAAACAGTTTGATGTACTGATCGACTATCGTAGACTGAATTAGACATTACTGATGCTGTTCCATTAACAATGATCGGTAAATAACAAAATAATTTACATCAACATAATGCCTAATTAGTTAAATAAATACCAAACGATAAAATGGGGACAACATTTCATCTTCAGTGTATCCAGCTGACCAGCGTCGTAATCCAAGAACAGACAACCGAAGTTTATTGGCAAAGTCAACCCGTCAAACGTCCAATTTGGTTGGCTCTTTGATCTCTGCGACCCAACAGTTTTCTACCATGACAACGCCGTATTCAGCATCAACAGTATCAACAGGGTCAATAAATCAACAGAAACGGCCTCCTTTACCCACCATGCTTTTGACTGAATATAAAGACAGTGATGAAATAAACAAATCAACGCGAGTAATTGAACCAAACCTAAACATTACCGTTAACAAATATGTTTTTAAAAAACAGAATTTAGAACCAGACGAAGGTAAACCCATTGAGACCGTAGAAGATACATACTTAAAGTCGTTAAAAGAACATCAGTTACGAATTAAAAATCTGGAGGAGAAATGCTCAGCACATACACTGGAAAACGCTGTATACTCAGGAAAAGCCCGTCCACGCTATTTCCGATCCAGGATGTATAATATCGCATATTGCAAAGTGCCTAAATGTGGATCAACCTTCTGGACAAGACTTTTTACCGTGTTAGACAATGGAATTGAAGAAGCAAAGGAATTTATGAAATTATCTCGCGCTGCAATTCACAGCAGACGGCACACATTCAATGATAATGTCCGAAATGTAATACAATTACCGTCTCCATCCATTCTATCATCACGAAATCCATACTCCAGATTGTTTTCAGCATTCATCGATAAATCATACTTACCTTTGATGTATGAAATCAATTATGACATAAAAGGTAAAAGTAGCAAAATAAGAGGCAAAAGCACATGTCCTGGGCGAGTGACATTTCAAGATTTCCTACACTGGATAGTTAGGTCAGCTCAGCGAGGAATGAGTTTAAATAGACACTGGGCACCTATATTTACTTTATGCAAACCATGCAAAGTAAAACCGTTAGCAATCTTACACCAAGAAACATTTGCACAGGATGTTGATTTTATTACAAAATATATGTCTGTAGAAAAAGAAAAGTATGATTTTATAAGGAACACTCTGCAGGGCCATAGAGATGAGGTTTCCTTGCCAAGCATAATTGGCACTATACTCGAACGGGCAGAAACACCGAGCAGGCTGCGTTGTTTGGGTGGGTGGGACGGGGTAATGCGCCGTGTATGGAACTCGCTGGTCATTCAAGGATTTATTTCGGTAAATGCAGAATACCCATCTGGGGTATTTGCAGCCATGAATGATCCATCAGATGGGCATGAAGCTAGTGAAATAATATTATCCGTCATAGCCAAACATCCTATGACTTCAGAAGAAAAACATACACAACGAAATGAAGCCCTCAAAGCAGCATATGCCAAAGTTGATGATAAAACAATAAACGCTATTAAACAACTGTACAGAGAAGATTTTGAGCTATTCGGATATTCAAACGTTCCACCGCACTTAGTTTAGAGTTTTTTTATTTGATAATTAGATATATCTTTCTTTACCATCGAGCTGTAGATAACTATATAACTTGGCTGAACTTTATAGTGATGGTTGTTATTAAATGGATATTGGAGTGCATTTCTACAAGATTGCCTCGATAGTGTGTAGATGTACTGGGGCATTGCATGCATTTCTGTGAAAGAGCTTGGTCATTTCGTTCATTTCTATGATAGTGCCACGTCATTAAAATTGCATGTTTCTAGATCGACATTTGAATGTATTTTTTTAAATTTACATATTAGATGTGACGTTATTTTTACATTTGATGTATTGTAGAAAAGGGTAAATAGTAAAAGGGTAAATTTTGTTCTACTTTTTCTGCAAATTGCTAAAACAAAGTAGGGTTTCTGGTTATTTTTCTTTTCCCCTTTCAGACCCATTTTATATGCTTGGCTAGGTAAGCGTTAGATATGTAACCTTTTATGTTTGTAAATACTTTAGTGCATATAGTCATTACCTTTGTAGGATCTAGTGTTTTAGTTACTCACATTTGCAGTATTTGCATAAAAATACATGGAAATTACTGGTACATTGAATTACAATAGTTATTGGGGCTACATTAGTTATGATTGAATACACGAATTAACTAGGACTTTAATATCTAGTTACCTGGGAATATAAAAGATACATTGGGATTTACTAGATAAAGTAGCATTAGCGCTCAATATAAAACGGTGAAAAAATGTGTGATTCCTCGTTGAAATATGTTTTACATGCTATTCAGTTAGGTATCTGTTAATCAGAAATTTTTATCAAACAACATTGCCAACCAGAATATAGTGTCTTAAGGGGACTGCACCGAGGTCTGGTCGTGTAACACACTTCAAAAGATTTTTCAAAACCCTTGCTTTTTGTCAACGTGTGTAGGGCATAGCATCTTGTGTTACCTTTGTATGTCTTGCATCGGTTAGCAATTCATTTCAAATACACTGATAAAAGTTTAACAGATACATTTCAATTTTAAATCGAGTTGCCAAATCGATAGAGGGAATATTAAGGTACCACAAAATAAGATTTGATACACTAAATACGTTGGTAAAAAGAAAATACAGGTTTTCGTTTTAGGTGTGTTACGACCTTACCTCAGCTTTGTGGAGTTTCTTTAAAACAAACTCAGCTTTCCCTTTCATCAGTTTTATATTATTTATCTGAAAGTGCACACACTTGGTCGATAAACATGCACATTTATTATTTGGTAGACAGTTCATTTGTACCTGCTTTCATATAGGTATGTTCTAAGGGGACTTCGCAGGTTCCTATGGTAACAGGTGACTGCCAGTCACTTTTCTTTTACCTATGTTGGTTTACATCTTGCTTACGCAATTTGTTTGTGCCTTACGTTATTATTCAATGTTACATTTTCAGTTATCATTATGTTCTTTTCTTTTTTTTGGTTTGAATGTTTGATATAATGTGATATATATTTTTTTACCAAAAGCAATTTTACAAACGTTGTTATAGTTAGATAACAATTATTAACCTCTTGTGGGCTGTTTTGTCAAGCGTTTAGGTTTGACGGTTTTAATAAAAAAGTATATCGTGAATTTCGAGTTACTGTTATTATTTTGTTATATAATGTAAAGCTTCTATCTAAGTAGACTTTTAATAACAAAAAGAACAGAAAGTTTCTCAGATCAATTCACTAGGCGTGTCGTGTTGAATTAATCAAAACTAGAAAAGTCTGAACACAAAATTTATTTTTAATATCCACAAGACCATCTAATATAATTTCTTTTCAAAGCAAATTTATCATCATTTTTGTACACAGAATAGTTCAATTACTGTAAACTAGGTTTTATTCGTTGGACATTTAATTTCGTGATTTTCTTGGAAAAGGCAATCAACGAATTTAAGATTACAACAAAATATTATTAGCTTTAGTTATATTGCATATAATTAGAAATCCACGAATCAAGTGTCCACGAACATGTCCATCGAAGTTTATTGGCAAAGTCAACCCACGACATTCCATGCCTTTGAGACTAATTGATTATATAGTTATTAAAGACCGTATACATATCACTAAAATAATGTTAATAAACAAACATAAAATGTAACATAGTTCCATTTATATTGTAGTTATAATTTTAGATATCTATGAAAGTCGAAAACAGGGATTTACATTCGTATGTTGTTAACTCAAACAAAAACTTTAAATTAAACTATAAGCATGCTTACTAGATTGAATGTTTTGTCCGTGATTTTACTTACCATTATTTCAATCCAGTAACATACATAAAAGTGATATCGCATAATTTGGGATATTTGCAGATAGATCTATCAAGAAGAATTCAGCTGATAAAGATTCACACTATATCAGAAAGTTTGGAACAGAAACAATAGGAAATACGAAGGACATTGCATCGCTAGGCTTCGACCATATGCAGTCAGAATCAAAGACGGAACCTGCGCATTCCATTCGACGCTTACGCCCCCAAGTAATACATACTTCCGGTGAAACAAAAACTACAGTCCGCACAACGCGCCCCAGAGCCGGCTTAAAAGATCACGTGAAGTCAAGTTTGTCACGTGGTATCGCCATGTCAACAACAACAACAACAACAACAACAACAACAACATTTCAGTCGTCGTCAACAAACAAATTCACGACAGACTCAGGACAAGAGCCACCCACCACCAAATCAGCTGCTGTCTTTGCTAACAAAACGTCGACAATACCAGTAAACACGGTCAGTACAAAATCCTCACTCATCTCAAATTATGTAAACGAGGCAGATGTGAAGCCAAACGCAACATCAACTTCAACTACTCAATCATCAACATCGACAGAGAGGTTATATACGTCATCATCCAAATCAGCAGATAGATCAACAAAACCACCATTTTTATTAGCAGAGAAATCAACAAAACCAGCATCTACATCTGAAGCGAGGTCAACTAAACCATCATCTACACCTGAAGCGAGGTCAACTAAACCATCATCTACACCTGAAGCGAGGTCAACTAAACCATCATCTACACCTGAAGCGAGGTCAACTAAACCATCATCTAGATCTGCAGAGAGGTCAACTAAACCATCATTTAAATCAGCACATATGTCAACAAATATATCATCAACTAGAGCAAAGAACTCAACTAAACAACCATACACAGCACACGCGAATGTTTCTATTGCAATAGAAAAGAAAATGGACACATATACCAACTATTCTTTAGAACACTATTATCGAATGGCTCACTTGAAAAATATATGCAGCCATTATAACATTTACAATAACTCCTTATATAAAGGTGTTTTTGAAGGCTCCTTTTTAAGGTCAGCAAGATATAACTTTACCGTATGCAAAGTAGCCAAAGTTGGCTCAACATTTTGGATTCAACTTTTGTCGACTTTAGACTTTGGAATCAACAACGGCAAGGCAATATTTGAAACTAAACGCAGTTCAATTCATGGAAGAACTGGAAAATTCAGAACCACTGTCGAGCAGGCGAAGGTGGAACGAACAATTCTAATGTCAAGGGATCCCTACTCTAGACTTTACTCTGCATATGTAGATAAAATATTTCTACCATTGATGTTTTTTACAAGCTACAATATCCGCCACAAAAATTACTTGCAAGATGACAGTGACCCTGATTGTCCAATCGATGTGTCCTTCCACGAGTTTCTTGCCTTTACAGTAAAGGTTGCAAGCCGTGGTTCAAATTGGAACCATCACTGGGCTCCTATAGCTACCTATTGCCACCCATGCACAGTCAAGCCTTACCTAGTAGTGAAACAGGAAACATTCGGCAAGGATATTGAGTTTGTTCTCGATTCTCTTAACGTAACTAAAGAAGAAAAGATGCTTGTATTTGATGCGCTAAATGGCAATCGTGTTGAGCTGACAGTATCTGGTTTAGTGAAGACCGTGTACGGATGGGCAGCAAAGGATATGAATATCTTTAAATGTTTTGGTTGGCAAAAACTAGCAGAAAGACTGTGGATTTCTTTTCAAATTCAGGGATATGTCAGACGTGGCTGGCCGTTTCCGCATGAATTGTTTGATCACGAAGGACATTACTCAGACGCAGACTTTGTCGCAAACAGTTTTATGAACGTTATAAGGACACATCCTATGGCTTCTGAAGAGAGTCGCGAACAAAGACGGCAGTACTTGTGCCAAGCATACAGTCATATTCCAAACGATATAATATCAGCAATACAAACTATATATCAGTACGATTTCCTTGTGTTTAACTATTCAATAACGCCCCCATGTTGGAAGGATTGATTTTTTGTGATGATATGTGAAGTTATGCACGAATAAAAGTATTATATTTTGCTTTATTTATTTCTTTGGTAATATAATTTTGAATTGAAACACAGTTTCCCTATAGATCATATGGGTCGTTACTTTGAAATAGAACATCAACTTTTGAGTAAAAGCCATAGTAATAGTAAAATTAAAAGTATTCACGTTCTTGCTGAAGATGTTTGTCATTTCTGCAAACGCAGTGAAGTGACTTAAGCTAAATTATAAAATCATAGGGTAACCTTTACGAGGACAAACAATGAATAAAAAACTTGAGGTGCTTGAAGTGTTTAAATATTGACAAATATGCCTACTGTATGAGAGAGAAAAACGGGGATTAAGGCACATATTCCTTTTCAAGACTCCACACACTTTTCTTGAGTAAAATAGAGGAATAATCCTCTTAAATGGTTTTATGGTCCAAGGTAACCCCGAAGTCGGGTTTGCTTTGGTATTCACAAACATAAGTACCCGTGAGGTAAACCTGTAAACTTGAGTATCCGGTAAGTGTTTGAAACAATCACTTGAACTTCACTTGAGTGTTAAAAATGATACTTAAACATATGGTAAATGAAGTTTATTATCTGGTAGGGCGTTATTTATTGTCTTATTTAAGGTTATTATCAAATATGTTGTAAAAGTTTATATCAAATGGGTACACAATACATATTAAAAGAGCACTATTATATTGAATAAATGTAGTACGTACAATTTACTAAAACAGAACTTTTGCCATTTCTAACCAGTCGTTTAAAGATGCTAGGTCTGTATCTTTATACGCTTATAATCGGTCACAAATCTTGCAATATGTTAAGAATACTAAATAAATTAATATTGTAAAAGGAATTGCAAACTTTTGTGATAAATAATGCGATTTTGGACAAACAAGTAAAACCACAACAACAACAAAACAAAAGATCAAACATAAAAACCCTTGCCGGAGCCGGGGATTGAACCCGGGAGCTCTTGCACCCAAAGCGGATGCGTTACCACTGCACCACCGAGTCAACTGAAAATATTGGTTGTAGTCAAGCTATTTAACTGTTTCGACGCAATGGGTCGAAACGTAAACAAACAAAGCCACATTTGCGGGCCAGACATTTTCAACAAATACATTTTTCTGTAATATTTTTACATGCATGAACAACCATATTTGGCAGTTTCTCATATTTACGGGAGTAGGTTTCGCTGCTTAAATATGGTTAAAATGTAAGATGTAAACAATTCTGACCTAAAAGATACAGGCATAGCATCTTTAAAATGATGTTGAGTACACAGGTGTTCAAGTTATGTAGTACATATTGAAAAGGTGAAAATTATGTAAAATAATTGTAATTTCAACGAAGACGAACATTACCTTTTTCCATTTGCTACTGCAAAAAATGATGACAATACATGAAAATAAGTATTACGCTCTTTTTAAATGTAATATTTCGTAATATACTACTACTACTACTAAATGTAAAATCTATCATTTTTTCGTGCAGTCAACGACGACACATAGTGTACAGCTTGTCTACAATCCCCTTGTTTTCATACAGTGAAGTGAAATTTGTATACGATAAATGCTTAAAAATACCTCGAAAATAATAATGTGAAATCGCTTAGTGTAGAAAACGAATAATAAACTGGCACTTGATGGTCACCCACTCAGGTGTTCCTTGAGTCGAACTGGATTCTAACTCAACCCTTATTATTGGAGGTTGAATCGAGTTGAAGTGAAATGTGGAAACAGTATATGAGCCAAAGTGTCTATGGATAATATATTGACCGTGAAATCGACTTATGTCTTTTCGGATGAATGGGTCTTATTATCCCTTTTCATATGAGGGTGCAATTTTTTATCGGTTGTCATTTGGCAAGTAACACTGAATGAATTATAACGCACGTGTGTGTTCCGGTGATTTTGCGATTTACGTGTTACAGCGGAACCTCGTTGATCCGAAGTCATGGGGACCGCGTTAAATACTTCGAAATAGTGAGGCTTCGAAATAACGAATTACATGCATCCATATTTCGTCCACACCCAGTTAAGGTGGGTCGGTACCTTACTCGGGAAATAGCCGAAAAAAATTCATGGCGTCCGATTGTTATTAAACTTGGAATACGGGTACCCCAAGGTGTCTTGTTTGATTTGTCAGTAACCTTGGCGACGTTGCTCTTATATTCATGACGTCACGAACGTCACATTGAGTCCCGCCATTTTTAGGTGCACACGTGCTCCACAACCGCTATTTTTTTCAACAAAGATGCTAGGAAACTAAAACATATACCTGGATGACCCCGACATTGTCACCACTTTGTTTTGTTTGTTTTTAATGTGAAAGATAAAATAACAATGGTTGATAACGTCGTTCTTATAACTAAATTAGTGTTTTTAAAGTCATTTTTATTCTGTGACCGCCGCTGTTTAACTGCATTTTTCACATTGATGCAGATCGATGGTTATATTCTCATTAAGATATTCAAGAAGAACACAACGGTTATTCCACATAATCAGTGTCTCAGGGCTCACGTGTACAATTCAACTGAGAAAAGGGAAAGCCCTCAGGAAACATCGCCTGCAAAGGGAAAATAGCAGTCTCGATTTTATTGAGGTTGTTCATCAGTGGTAACGAAAAATGCCACACCACTGACGCCCCCAGCGCATGAGCAAACTCTATTTTCAAATGTAAACAAATGCAAGCCATGATCACTAAGGACCAGAAAAATCTAACTTTACAATGTAGTCCGGGCCGACAAGTCTCATTACATTGAAAGCGACTGACTGCTTCCTCATATGAGCCAGATGTGAGGGATAAATGAACCAGACGATGGTCGCTATGCTTAGACGCAATGATTACGAATGGCTTGCCGTTCCCACTGGAGCTGAAACCGGTGACCTTTGGGTTTCGACTCCATAGTTTAAAGTGTCATAATTGTGTTGTAATAAAACACGTTGTTTTATTCAGAATCTTGAACAGCTAAATATGTATGATAATATTGCTATGTAGAGATATTTGCTTTATTATGAAACCCTTACTTTATTCAAAATATTACCATGGCAACAAGTTTACTAAATTCTATATTTTCAAAATTACTGCATAAAATAATACCAACTTGCATATGCCTTCTGGTTTAATGTTTTATCAATGTTAAAAACTTACTTTTTATATTTATGGGTTCAATTTAAAGCAAATAATATTTTTACATGAAAACCTGGTAATATACAAGTGAAACAGAGAAACAAAAACAGGGACGGCTTATATTATTTAATAGGGAGGTTGCGAAACCTACTTCAACTTTGACTTCAAAGTGCCTGAACCAAGTCGGGTCGAAGTTGAAGTTATTATTAAAATGTGAAATCTCTGGTTGGAGAGATTAAATGCATTTTTTAATTCTTTTTCCTCTCCAAAAAATGTTGGGAAAGTGTGAGGTTTGCTATAGCTTAAAACTGGTTTAAACTCCCAATAAAAGTCATTGACCGTACCAAGGCGGTAACTCAACATTTCTTGGAGAAATCATTTAAGAAATTATCAATAAAAAAGAAAATAAAAAATAAAAATCCGAACTACACAAAAATATAGTTTTTCTAAATGTCTGTTGCGTCATGTTGTTGCACGTGTTTTTGTATTGTTCTGTGTGTTAGTTTTTGTACGGGCTATTTTGTCATGGTGCCCTTAAAGGGAAGCTGTCTGATTCTTTCACTAATTACAATTATGTAGGAAACACAAAAGTAAGTGTATCGATTAAAAAAACTTAAGCCAACAAATGCACA
>Ga0224511_10002842_pt1 | contig 12008 bp, 4 predicted proteins | sample SF_May12_sed_USG_2_FD_169988 | JGI IMG/M metagenome (GOLD analysis project Ga0224511, IMG submission 169988) | Sediment microbial communities from San Francisco Bay, California, United States - SF_May12_sed_USGS_8_1 | ecosystem: Environmental > Aquatic > Marine > Sediment | place: USA... | reverse complement strand
TATATCACAAATCATAATCTATTTCTCTACTTCTTGTTTTATCGAAACTTTAAAAAAATATTGCACAACAGGACATAAAGTTCTGAAAGTTTTACACAAAACATTGCATTTTAAAACTAAAACAACAATATTTTATCAAGAAAAAGAGGCCGTTTTAATTTTTATATTATCTGGATACTTCACACTTTTATAGTTGTGTTTATGTTTGATAGCATAGATTGATAAGAAAACAATGAAATAGATCAAGTTGGCAATTACAGTATTCAAATATTTTGTTGAAAATGCATGTCATGTTTTAAACGCAAAATGCCATGTGGAGCTAAAAACTTAATTTAGTAACTAATAATCATCTTCACATACATGTATAAACAGCTATATAACATTCATTCATGTTAATATTCACGTACTTAAAACGCAAACGCCAACACTACATTAATCGTCTCTGCACACACCCTATGGATTTGGATTGTGTGGCTACATAACACTGATATGTGTGTATTTGCGAGTGTGTGTAAAAGTTACTCCCCTTTAGCACCAATCTTGTCATTTTCACACCAACAATCTTAAATTGTACTGACAGTGTCTATTCAGTCACGTGACGGGATACGTGCTCATATGACTGGCCTAAATTTACGTGGCATGTGAAAATCACGTTTAAAAGAAACGTCTTCGTGTGTATTGAGACTTTGTGAAAGCTCAATATATTACTGACCATGCTCATTATTTAATAGCGGCAATACCGCTGAACACTGTGGGTGACATCTTTGATCTCTCGTACAACGTAGAAACACAAGCTTCACGAAACAGACGAAATAACGTTGCCGTAACGTTTCTATACGTTCGTCATACAGTTGACGTCACACGTACAATTGAGGTTACCAAATAATGTAAGTGAAACGTAGATCATTTACATATTTAGAAATGGAACCTAAAATGTATTTAATGCCTAAACAAAGATTGGTCCAATGCCTCATCCGTTACGGTGTGATTTGTGGTGCGTCCCGTGTCTCCTTTTGTTAGAACTGATTCCAAACAACTTTTGAATGTTCTCTCTATCACAGTAACTAAACTCTGCCGGCCCTTGTCCGGGGGACGGGCATCTTTGCACATCATTTGTGTTCGTATTTGTTGAATCTGTCTGAGGTAGATCAACCTTCTTGAAAGTGAAGCAGTCTATCTTCTTCCGATTTTTCAATCGTTTTATGTCCTTTCCTTTCAAGGCCTTGCCAGTCTTTTTATGAAACCCAAGATATCGCTTCCTCCTCTTAGTGCTTGCTGCTACAAAGTGACTCTGCCCGTCCTCTGAATACACTTCTTCGAACTCGCACGACCGGATGTTCTTGCGCCGTTCGATGTCATACTGAAACAGAAGAAAGTTTTTTTCTCTAAAATTAAACATATCAATACACGTGGTTCAGTTCAACGGGGTCATGGCTCCCTTACAGTGTTATAAATCACAAACCAACAAACAACAGGGGTATGTTGAGACAGTATATTAAGCAAACGGCAATTATTTTCGATTACCATCTTTTATGGTTCGGGTTGTCAAAAATAATAACTACAATAACAGTACATTCGTTCACGCATGGTTATCACTTTAAATGTGTAATATTTCACTGAAAATCTAATATAGTCATTCCATACGTGCCAATGTTTTGTAATAATAGCCTGAAAATGGGTTTCGTCATGAATGAAAGAATGCAAGTGCGTGTATAAGCTCATCATAGAGGACCTGTATGCTAATACAACAAATTTTCCTCATGGCTGTGACCAAATTGCTATAAGTTGATCCTAAATTATACTTTTGAACGCCCTCACTGCCAAAGCGAGCCTAAAGCTGTGTATCTACAACGACCACACGCCTGGCACAGCAAGTGGGTGGGGGACTCGGCTTAGTGTCGTCAATATTTATTTATAAAACACAGATGTCAGGTGGGTTCAGTTTATAAGAATTTCCTAACACCAATATCATCATGCTGGCATGTCTGTGTTTGCTTATTCTGAATAGAAGTTGTAATTGCAATTGTTAACACAAGGATTTGAACGTGCCTTGTAATATACGCGTGAGATTTTCATGTAAATTGCACACTGACTCTTACTAAAATTATCTTGGTTCAATAATGTCCTAAAAGAAACGAAAACGATACACACATCTTTCATATGAAATACTTTTTGTGTTCGCGCCTAGCATGAAGGAATGCTTTATTAATTTTATTGCTCTTTTACTACGCTGTTTATAAGAATAACATAGTTGTTGACAATGTGGTAAAATATTATAATTTATTCTCCCCCATTTTGTGAATTTAATTCGGAAATGCGATAGTTAAAGGCAATGTATGAAAATTGTCATAAAACAACTTACACCAATTCGACAATCAAACAAAACGTTTACAAACTATATCTCAATAACACCTGGTACGAATCATTGTGAAATGCCTGTATTACAACCACGTTTGTAAGCCACAGATCAAAGCTACTACCCAGCTTGGTGACATTCCTGGGGATAAAAACAAAGCTTTTGTCAAAGTGTACATACACTTTGAAAGTTGTAATTAAAACGTTTTCATAGAAAGTAATTTTCATACTTGTGAAATTCATTTAAAATACGAATTATTTGACAGTTTAAACACAGATGTTTCATTGTGCGGTATACAAGCAGGGACAGTTAGTGACTGTACTCATTAACTAAAATGAACGGTGGTCGACAGTATGACATAGTCACGTCAATTGTACTTAGATACCAATACAAACTTATCATATACGTAACCTTCTTTGTCAAACGGTACTATGATAAAAGTCCAATAATTAATAGGCAATTAGGTATGATAATTATGGATAACACCGCATGATAAAGAAATACATATATCCTCTACGGGAATAGCAATACACGGGTCTGAATGAGAGTGTGTTGTTATCGGCTTATCTTTTTATGTTTTGGGAGAAATTTGAGACGTGGAAGATTGTCAGGCATGTCTTTGACGGACAGACGCAATTGTGCGATTCAACAGGTGCGCATATTTATGTACACACTCCGCGTACAGCTAGACTCAAATTGTCATTCCACCATAGCACATTCGTATCTACTACATATATTTATACCCAGGCTTGTTTTAAACTTTAATAATGATAAAAGTTGATTTTACACATACTTATTACGCGTATATAGACTTAATTTTCCATATTCATGTTTAAATTATGTAATAATGCAGTACAAAACGATTAAGTAAAATGTAGTTTAATTTTAACAACAAAACTAACGACAAAACGCAGTAAATCTGTTAAAATGATTGTTTCATATTTCGCAAATATTACTTTAAACATAGTACAAACTATCAAAGACGCACATTAGCATTTTTAGATTCTTTTATATATAAATTTGACGATATTTGCACCTGCAAACGCCCAGGAAATGTCAATTCATCTATACAACACCGCTGTTTCAATTGGAAACAACTACATCAACGCGAAATTATTACAACGACTACTATCCTATCTCAATTCGATCTTCCGTCAACAATTGGCATATTAACGAAAAGTCTGCTGAATAACGAGAAAAAGTTTTTCCTCCCATTTTCGCGTTTTTTGTCATTGCTTTGTGGACAATAGTTACAATAATAAGCTTGCCTTCTTTGGTGCGTTTAAATAGATGGTTATTTGTGTGATATGATATAGTAATTAGCGAGTAGTTTACATTCCCCACTTGAATACAATATACCCAGTCTTACACCCCCTGACCCGCTATGTCGGCGTACGACGCAAGACACCAATGACAACTTCACAGTATTACAGTACATTGACAAGAGACGATCTTTTGTTTTTGATAACGATTATGAAAATAAATTATTTAGGCGATTAAATCTGACAGAAGAATCTTTACATGTTTGACAATAGAATGAGTTGGCATTGAATTTGTTTCGATTAAGTGACATTACGTTTTTTCGCATTTTTGGTTAAATGAACTTCCTTACTTAAAAACGTCTATGTGTCTATGTCTGCACTTTTGTTTTAAGTATACTTGTACCGTAAATGGCTCAGCAAGTTGGAGGACGTTTGTATGTATGGCTGGGAAACAGGACTTGACGTTCCATAATGATCAGTGTACATTACAGCCTAGGCCTCGTCTTTATCCAAACGCATACAATATTATAATCATATCGCCATAGTGTTAGGAAATTGGGCCAAATCGTTCATTGAACTAATTCAGATTTGTTCATGTTTTACGATTTTGTACTAGATATAAATTATAACCCAAATGTTTCCCATTTTGAAATCGAAGCCTTAAAAAAGCATTGGCAATATCGGCATCCTTTATTAACGTGTTTCAAAATAAGAAGTATACAGATTGTAAAACAGTCGGATACATTTTATGGTCTCACTCGTATATCCATTCATCTTGTGTATGTTTGAGGAGGCAATTAATGAGATTTTAACTGAAATATAAATAATAAAAGTCTTCAACTATAATGAAACGCAGAATGAAGACTTATGTCGCCAAATTTGTACTGATATTAATTCAGTTTTATTTAATATCAAAACAACCGTAAAACTTAATATCATTAATGCGTGTACTTTTGCATGGTCTTCTGTGCCATAATGTGAACATCCTAAAAAAGGCGACAAACTTGTGAGTTTTAAAAAGACAATTCGATAGGCACGAATGTAATGTCGCGTTTAACCATCAATATAATATGTTACTATTCAAAGCGGGATTCAAGAAGATTGACTTTGAAATGAATGGTATAAAGTACTAGGTCTAGCAACGCAGACGCGAAGAATGACATATAAACGGATGGGAATTATTTCATAGCCTTGTCGGACACCTACTGAGAAAGAATGAACGGTAAATGGATATGTCAGCTATCATATCGTTAAGCTTATTCTATTTTTCAAATCAGCGTGGTCTAATTGTTAATAACGAGATTTAGTTCAAATTTTTATATCTGACTGAACAGCGTACAAATAGTGTCAAATGCTGCGAGAAAGGCAACAAATACAGTATATTGTAGTTACCGCCTTTTTTAACTTTCTTTTTTCACAAATGCCTTAGCGTGAAATCAAAATAATTGGCAAGCATATGTCACCCTGTTGCATTAAACATGCGGCTAGCCCCATGCGTCAGCGTATTTTACTAACAAAGAAAACGCGATACACATATTATGTATTAGATGAAATGGGTACGTAAAAAAGTGATCTGTGAGAAAACATCGCCAAGGAAGTTGTTGACTTTGCGTGGGTCATTGAACTCGAGCAACAAAATGCGTTTTTAACACTTATTAATACAAAAAACACAGCAAACTGACCAGGAAATTGTTCTAAGAACACTGGATTTTTTTATTTCCAAAAAATCACGGGGTAAAGATTTATTTATGCGTGCTACTCTACAGTTTTTTTAATTAATTCTTACAAGCATGGACAAAAAAGAATCATATTCTCATCCGTACTCAAACGACAAAAAATTAATTATCTTTTAGAAAGTGTTTTCCTGTTTATAATTATCAGAATAACAAAAAAACAAAATCATCATTTCTAACCACAGGCTTATTTATATGTACACCGTAAAAAGTAAAATGACCATTTTCTAGTCGATTTTTTATATAGAGTTAACAATTGTTATCCAAAATTGTAAAATAACTTAACTTAATTTTTTGCTCGTGTATGTAATATACATGGTTAATGCAAAGAATAATAAACTGAACATATTTGAGCCATTTTTGCCGCCTTATTATGATTATGATTTATGCTCTTTGAAGTAACGCGTGTAATTTTTTTATCCACAGTTCAATGTCATTTTTGTCATCATGTTGTGCATGAAATCTTTAAAACACTGTATATGTATCATGATTTCAAAAATATTTTGGCCATAATAAGACGCATCAACAATACTAAAGATACCAATGGTTCAATAGGGTAGAACTATGAAATATTCTTTGTGCTCTGAATTATTGTACTGACTCTACATCATGGTTATTGAAACCACAATAAATTGCGCTCTTTACAACTGATTCAATAACAAAACAGTTTCCAAATAAAGGAGTATCATAAATTTTAATTGCGAATCATTTATATTTCATGAAATGAAACTTATCGGAACGTTTTAGGCATTTTTGTACTGCAATAAACAACGATAGTTAATCAGTAAAACTGTTCGCCTGCTTAAGAACGTGTGAATTTCGCGAAAACAAATTAAGAACAAATAAAACATCTCATAAATTATTAAGACATAATGAGATCAAAGACGAAAGAGTGAGAGGAACTGTTTTCCTCCCGACACCAATAGTCAAACCTTGATTGTTTTAAATGAAATATATCTTAAAACGAAACATTTACTTGTAAAGAAATCTTATTGAAAACTGAGCAATGGGTCTAAGCTCATACGCTTAATGATAACACTGCCACAAATTGTTTTATGGTTAACGAACTAGTTCTTGTTTTATGACTTAGGTTGGTTGTATATCATAAAGTGGACCTCAATTTGATAACATGGGTATAAAAGCATACATAAAGAAATCGTCGACATTGGAGTTTTCTGCTATCGCACCTATTCGATCACAGATATATAAACATTGCACTCATAAATCACATGTCTTTGTTTATTTTGATTAGATATGCGACTTTGATCATGCGCTTATAATTTATCTAAATAAACATTTAATAAAACAAAGTCGTGTTTGTGGTAAGAGCTTAGAGTTTTAACAACATGCATTTTCTTTCCAAACTAGAACACTTACGTAAGATATTGGCATATTTAGTTGTGTCTTGTTCAATATTTTTTTCTAATCTTATGAAAGAATGTCCTTACTGAGGTCTTGAAAATGGATTGTTATACATTTTTTCCACGATTTGTACCCTCGTTCAGTAGTGTGCGCCCGTTGTTGCCGTTGTACAGGGAACCAGTGCCACAATATCAGTGCTACACATTTCAAACATTACCTTAATAATGACATCACGTTAAAGTTACTTGTTTGTTATTTAGTACCAAGCCTAAGTATGGATATCATAAAAGGAGTCTGATTTCAATTGATGCCAACTAGTCACAAAACTGAATATTACGTCTTCTTTCAGTTATCATGCCAGTATAAATATACAGTGACAGTAAGACCGATTTCGGGGTGTTCTTTATCAAATAACATCCTACAAAGATGACACTCCGTGGCTGTAAAAAGGGTATGAACGCTCGAAAGAAATCCCTTTATCATTCATAGCCAATTAGGAAGGAATGCGCCTTTTATCTGTGCTAAATGTCCGGACAAATTGGGCTGAACTTTATAGGTCAAGCACAGTATATATAATCCGCGCAGGTTATTAAGACACTGTTATCATGGTATCGGGTTTCGAACTGACGAGCCACATACTGTTTCCATTTCTTTTCCAGTTTTTTCTTCACTCCTATATAGAGACATATTTGGTGGGAAAGAAGTTAGTCAAGGTGTTGTTTCTATCGCCGAACGTTTCTTTGTTTTGATAATTAGGTGTCATTTATTGGTTTGTGTTTTTTTTACTTTGATTGACACAGCATCGTGTTTCCAAAAGTGGCTTTTCGTGTCACATATTCATTAATGTGTTAAAAAACGATTTTGCGTGTCCATTTTTATTAACGTAGAAACACTATGTTTTTGTGCACAATAAAGAAGCATGTGAACGATTTTAAATTCTTAAAGTATACATTTTGTTTGAGGGACACTTACTGTAGCTACTGGCTTCCATTTCTTGTTGAAGCAAATGTAGAGTCCGCTAATCTGGCAGAATATCCGGAAGTGACCTTTCGTTATGGTCTCGAACGTCAGAAAACCTGAAACATGACATCGGAAACATGGCGTAAGAAACATTATACCAAAAACGTGATGTCATTTTAATGTAATTAACAAGTAAAACATGTTGAAGTATAATAATAATAATAATAATAATAATAATAATAATAATAATAATAATAATAATAATAATAATAATACAAATAGTTAGAGGATGAAATCTTAATATCTTTTTTCATTGGTCGGGTTTGGTTATGAATGGCAAATTATTCTATAATTACCGTATCATTTTGCGATAAACTGATTTGTAATACAGAACAGAACACAAACATTTCACTGTATAAATAAGAGAGATTGAATGAATGTTTTACGGTTGAATCAACTGTTTATGATACATTATGGACATTATTCCAAACAAATTAAAACGGTCCAACATTCAAAAGACAGGCGTTATCATTTTACACACTTGTTTTTGCTTTTGTTTTTATTACTTCGAATTCATGCATAATTATACGATTTTCATTTATTTTGTCATAAGAAACACAACTGGTCTTGCAAATTGCCTTATCATCATAGATGCGTAAAGCGAATTTCGTGATGAGATTTTATTAGTTACTGAGATGCTTAATGAACTCTCTGATCGCCGCGTTCTCGTTATATGAACATTGTTTAATGTGTATGCATTGCACAACGTTTAAAAGCAAATAATTAAATCTAAGCTTATTCTAAAATAATCATGATAACAACATTTACCAAGGCATGCGCTTTGAAATTCATAATTATATCAAAATCACATTCCATTCGAAAGCGAAAAGGGAGATAAGAAACGATATTGCAGAACTGAGTGCGCTAATCAGTTTTACATTTTCACGGTTAGCACTGTAACATAAGAATTAATTAGTAACAATTTAGCTATGATGAAAGACATTGACCCTGCACAATCTAAGGGCGTATATGCATTATACTGCTTGCCGATTGCAGACCCATTAAAATTTATTTTAAAGCACTTCTTGACATATGCGCCGACGTACTTGCCAAAATCGAGATGTGATCGTAAATTAACAAAGTCGTGTAAACATACAGTAGCATACAAGGTACCAACCTAAGCATATATATTTTTGCTTCGACAGAAATATGTTTGCTTAAGTGTGTTTTGCAGAAGATCTTTTTGTGTTTGCTTTCTGTTTTATAGGCATTAATTACTGAGTGCAGTGGAATTTGGAGTGGTATTATGCAATGTCTGCGTCGCATGACACCTGTTGTATGCGATAAAAAGGTCCAGAATTGACACAAGGTCATGTCAAACAACTTTCTTGTTTTGGGGAAAATAAAACGTTTAAGTGAGTGGCATACTGATTTAGCTGAGTTTAGGTTTTAAAATTGCAATGCGAAATATTGCTCTGTATGATAATAACATTATTTCTTTACTTAATATAAGCTATTTTTAAATAGTTGGAATACTAGTATTGTGTTATTTATTTATTTCGATAGCAGAAACCTTGTGCATATCTAAATTAAGGATCGAAATTCAAGCTGAACCATATTTGGAATAGTTCAATGACTTTTAATTTATTGGATCCTTCTAGGAGTATGCCTGGGACCATATCACATCAGCTTTAAATAAAAAAAACCTGGCGAATATGTAATATCGAAACAAGGTTATGACTTTACATAGAGATTTAAGGGGGATCCATTGATACCTTATGAATGGCCACCCTGGGTTTGTCCTTAGTGTGAGATTTGTTTGCTCAAATTGGGGGGTACTCCAAATGTCAATGATGTCTCTGGCAATTTATATATTATCACTTGTGCGTTGGAACATAGATCGTTTTTGTTGGCGTGTTTATTTAGACACGAATAAAGGCCGGTGTGAGACAACTAATAATTTTGAAGGATAATGATATAACAAGGCCTCAATCTAATCGCCACTACGACAAATATTTATCTTAACGATTTTACGACTTAAGTTAATATTTTGAATACCAATACCGCCATTGAGCTTGCGAGAAATGACCATTCACCAACGTGTACGGATAGTATTTTTTGCGAAATTTGATCCTAACATTAAAGCATTACCGGTGTACTACAATCCACTTTGATCATTTGATCCAAAGTTAATTCCTAATGGGTAAACAAAGGATAATACGTCTCGTCTCGATGCGGGCTATTTAGCAAAAAAATGGGATGACCATGCAATTAAAAATTAATTAGATAGGTGTGCTTTTCTGTGGGTTAAAGAAACATGACCAGATGACCACATGCGAAGATCTATAAACTAATTTCTATGAGCAGAACTGGTTTTTAAACTTGCTTGTTCAATTTGTAAAACTGAATTATCATTTGACTTCATGACCTTTAGGTCAAAAGGAAATCCTTTGTGGAACATTGTAGTGTGTCTCTATATAATTAACAATTAGAGACTAGAAAGTCGAAAATTATAGAGGGAAATGACTGACTTTGTGGTGCATTCATTGTAGTTTTCATCAGGTAATTCAATTAGATAAATAACTGATTTAGAAGCATTAAGTGCAGGCACTAAAATTGGATAACTATCCTCATTTAAGGACAAGGCCTCAACTTATAATCTTGTTTCTGGGCTCAATATTCAAACTGAACAGGGTCGTTGTGTCAGGAATCTGTTCGTTTATTATTTTAGGAACAAAACTGAAGGTTTATTAATCTAAACCGTTACACTTCTTTTCTTTCCAGTTCTGTTTATTTGTAAAAGTAAGCCGTAAGCATTGGCAATACTTTATTATTTAATTTTCTTTTGGATAAGTCACATGCTTTCGACAAAGAAGCTAATCAAATAATTTTCTGTCAAAATATTGCGTATTTACAGAGCAGTGTAAAGGCTTTAGCCCGTTCGAAAGAAGTAGCGCTACGGTGGGATATTAAAAATTAATATATTGGTGGTTCGCATGACCAGCAACTATTTTTTCTAGGCCTTTTACAAGCCACGAGTCTGCACGCTGGACAGATGGTGGTAGGTCCAGTCCCAACGTGATGATTATACAGCAGTAAAGTGGTCTATTAAAGCGATAGTGTGCCCGGGGATTAAAAACTTCTTTGCCATATAAAGTAATGACAACACTCTGTGTCTGGTCTCTGGTCAGTTCAACAATGGCCTCTGATGTTTGAACAAACCGCATTACGTTCTTCTTATCAGTCTTTTGACCCCTAATAGAGGTCACACATTTATTGTTGACTGCTACTCTTGAAAGTGCAAATACACTTAGAACTATAAGTAAACCGTCAAGTGTATGCTAATTGCCTTAAATATGATAATGCTATCAAAATAAATGAAAAACTGATTGTACTTAAATGGCTTTAATATCAACAGGTGCTACAGTTAGCAATAAAATGGTTTATTGTTCTGTTTAATTCTAATTTTGTATCAGTTTTAAGTAAATATTTGCAAACAACTGTTATTCATGAACTGTATATGTACTTATCTAATGGAGCATTTAACAATAAAATTTTAATGTTTATATATCGGTGCTCGGGGTCAAACTAATAATAATAATAATAATAATAATAATAATAATAATAATAATAATAATAATAATAAAAATAATAATAATAATTCAAATTGTGAGGTAAATAGGAGGAGACGAAAGAAGTGGAAATTAACGTTGTAGGAAGATATGATGATAGTGTTGGTAATGAGACAAGACACCAAGGGCATAGCGACTGCGATGATAGTGTTGGTAATGAGACAAGACACCAAGGGCATGGCGACTTATGATAGTGTTGGTAATGAGACAAGACACCAAGGGCATAGCGACTGTGATGCTAGTGTTGGTAATGAGACAAGGCACCAAGGGCATAGCGACTGTGATGATGGTGTTGGTAATGAGACAAGACACCAAGGGCATAGCGACTGTGATGCTAGTGTTGGTAATGAGACAAGACACCAAGGGCATAGCGACTGTGATGTTAGTGTTGGTAATGAGACAAGACACCAAGGGCATAGCGACTAATGATAGTGTTGGTAATGAGACAAGACACCAAGGGCATAGCGACTGCGATGGTAGTGTTGGTAATGAGACAAGACACCAAGGGCATAGCGACTGATGATAGTGTTGGTAATGAGACAAGACACCAAGGGCATAGCGACTGTGGTGATAGTGTTGGTAATGAGACAAGACACCAAGGGCATAGCGACTGTGATGCTAGTGTTGGTAATGAGACAAGACACCAAGGGCATAGCGACTGTGATGCTAGTGTTGGTTATGAGACAAGACACCAAGGGCATGG
>Ga0224511_10002841_pt1 | contig 12009 bp, 8 predicted proteins | sample SF_May12_sed_USG_2_FD_169988 | JGI IMG/M metagenome (GOLD analysis project Ga0224511, IMG submission 169988) | Sediment microbial communities from San Francisco Bay, California, United States - SF_May12_sed_USGS_8_1 | ecosystem: Environmental > Aquatic > Marine > Sediment | place: USA... | reverse complement strand
AAAAATGGGGGTGAGTCGTTCTTTCAAATTATCATTTGACAAAGATTGGTTGTGTAACAAAGCAAAATAAATACTGAATTATGAGGTGTTGTCCTTGCTAAGCAACATAATTGGAACACAAGTTTTTTAAACGCCATATATAATTATTGTTTTGGATCTTGCAACCTGTATCTAGGTTTAGTTTATACGATGTTTTGCGAACTACTAGGCCGCAGTGCGGTATAAAAAGTACACGTAGCGGGTCCAATTATTACCAGTTTTAAGTTGTATACATATGTTTTAAAGCATTTAATGCATTTAATGCCAGAGCTTTATTTCTTCTTTATGGTAGATTATAAAAGTGGAAGATATCTCTAAATACAGATATTACATGTACGGAGGTACCATCTGTGTTTGGTGATCAGATGTCATTTGATGAACAAAATGATTATTCCTAATCTTAAGAATATCGCGTGGATTGCTTAAACAAATAATGGAAATCCCAGAGACAAAGGGCGAATCGCTTCATACCTAATTCCAAATTAAAAATCTTGCACATAAGTAGTTGTCCAATCCACTTATTACAACTGATAAGGGAACAGACACGAGAACTGCATAAACAAGCTACTTACAATCTTAAAATGTCAGAATAGTTTTTACTCTTCTTATTAATCTGGATATTTCACACACCACGTCCCCTGCAGTTAATGATAATATAACGGTATTATTTTTAGTGTTCATCAAATTGATGTTTCAGTCTTTTTAGTTTTAGTCAGCTTTTTGCCAATGTTTAAACATGGGATTTTCCTTGGCGACAATTGTTTTTGTATTAAGTGTTGGGGTTTTCTTTTGCATTTCCAATGGCAGTGGAAAAACTCAAAATGTAAGTTTATTTTTTAATAAGTTTCCAAACTATTGATGAAAAACCTTTTAGTGCCAGAATAATATTGAAATTAATGATGTTCCTTAAAAATATTGTGTTTACCGTAGTCGATGTGGAAAAGCAATCTATATTTATATCCAGATGAAAGACGATAGTTTTTCTTATTCTCATCGCACCTTATCTTCAACATTTCAAAATAAATGTTGTGCTTAAAGACGTTTACAATTAAACTTGACCTGTCTACATTCCTTACAACATTGTTTCTTTGGACATCTCTTCAATTTAAATTGAAGCACAATTTGCAATATTATTTAAACGTATATGATTAATGTAAATACCCACATATCTAGTCCGGGTCGACAACCACGACTTCAACATCTATAACCGCTACCATGGTAACGACGTCCTCGCAGTTGTGTGGAAACATCACATGCCCGGGTTGTACTGCGTGTACTAATGGCACCACATGCAAAACTATTCTTGGCTTTAAACCCGTGGTATGAATATAGAATCCGTAATAAGAGCACTTTCAAGCAAACAGAAAATACCGAATCTATAACAAGCTCTTCTAAACTTCATTATGACTTAGTCAGAATAAAGAGATACCTAAATAGCTAAAATCTATTTTTACAATATGAGTCGTAATATGTGTATGTAAAATAAAGAACAACTATGTATTTATACAGAATTGGTATGTCTGCAATACGTATTTTGTCTCTCTATCCATCAGAATGGCAAGTGTGCAGATATTGACGAGTGTGATGGACACAATTCATGTAGATATGCCGGCCATTGTACAAACACAGTGGGCAGCTTCACGTAAGAAGAGTTATACATATGTTACTTGGACTTTAATTTTATTACCATAATGTTTTAACTTTTGTATTCAAAGAATGTAATTCTTTATGTTATATCAAAATTAATAATTGTTTAAATATTGGAACATTTCAGTTGTGACTGCCTATCCGGTTGGCTTGGCGCTAATTGTCAAGATCTAGACACAAACGTGACATCTCCTGAATGCGTTCCTGGCTACGCCTTCTTACAGGCTAGAAACCGGTGTTGGGATCTTGATGAGTGCCAACACAAGTATCTTGAATTGTTTTAACAATAACGCAAAACGCATTTATCTTGTATATCATTCACCTTTAAATCCATTTGGTGAAGAGTTAAGTAAATATCTACTAGTATCATTCAAAACCTCCAATGCTAAAATAATATTCCCCCAATATGGTTTCATATTTCAGTTCAACGTATACCTGTCTGATTCACCAACATTGCCGAAACACACATGGGAATTACGAATGTGAGTGTAACAACGGATGGACGGGCACAAATTGCACAGTTGATGTCGACGAATGCTTGCCCAACCCCTGTTATACTAATTCAACCTGCGTTAATACACCGGGTTCGTTCGCGTGCGTGTGTCCTGTCGGTGTGACCGGTAAGCTATGTGACAAAGACGTGGACGAATGTGCTTGAAATGTGTGTGAAAACAAAAGATCGTCCTCTACTGGCTTTTGTTTGTTTACCTGGTCGTGTATGTAAAGTTATGATTTGGACACTTGTGCCGACGATGTTAAAGAATTTCCTTGGTGGACCATGCTTAAAAGGTGCAACGTGTACAAATACTCGTTGCTCGTATTTGTGTTCTTTGTTGTTCTTTAGGTAAAACATGTGTAGATGACGTCGACGAATGCTTGACGGATATATGTATGCACAACGGGACTTGCACTAACACAGTTGGCAGTTTTGTTTGTAACTGTCCGGAAGGATTTGAGGGCCTAACATGTTCCACTTGTCAAGGGCTCAATTGTTCCCAAATAAGTAAGTATGTCAAACTTTGTTATATGACACATCTTTAACTTATCCTTTCTTCCGGGTTCAGATAGCTCAGTCAATTATTTGTCGGACTACTAATTCGTAAACATTGGTTTGATCCCTTACAAGGGCACTAACTTGAGTAAAAAAGATTATAAACACTGTAATTGTGCCGGCAACCTCTTTCACATCTTTATACTAGAAATGGCAATCCAATATGAGTTCCGCCGCCTGTTTTATCTCATGCATATTAAACGCATGGAAATTTAATCCCAACATGGCAGATTTGATGTGCATTTTCAACAGTCAATTTCGCTGTTATAACAATAGAAAAAAAAATATTTTTTTCCTGCAATGTGCAAAGGTCAATATGCTTGTGCATTCAAGAAATATCATTGACACGCTGTTATTTCGCCAAAGAATGTATTGGTTAAAAAATTGAAAGGGTAGATTTTGTCGATTACACTCGATCTAAAAATGATGTCATTTTACACATACGACCCCGTATTATATCCGTAAATTAACATTAAACATCAATCGGAACCTGAAAATGATGTTGCAAAACAGGTTACAATTTAACGAACGAACAGAAAATAAACTGTGTACAATAGTACTTTTTATTTTGAAGTAAATCATGTGTTAAATAAATAAGCATTTAGTCTTTTCAGCAGTATAAGTTGAATTGCAATGATTGAAAATTCGTCATTGTTTCATACACAAACGACATAGCTTCGCATCCAGGATCAGGGTTCCAGTTGTGGTTGGTCGTGGCCAGTGCGGTGGGTGGCAGTCTGGTGTTGGGTGCTACCATCGCCACGTGCATCGTCACCAGGCCTCACAGGTAAATGTTTGTATTAGGTTAAAACAGCTCAAAATGCTTTTATAGATAAAAAACTACTGAAGCTTTAATAAGGATATGATATGCATTTTACGATTCTAAGTTTACTGTGATGAGCGTCCGGGTACATTTTATGCTGATGGTAAAACGAACGGGCGTTAATTGACAATTAACTAAGGTTTGTGTTAAATTAACCTTTGTACCCTTTTCCTACGCTACCATTTTTAAATTAGTGGGGTAAGGGGAAACGAACAATTATTTATTAAAGGTTTTCTTGTATTTATGAAGACCATCACGAAAAGTCACCAATGGGCGCGCGGAGAACCGGCGGATGGAAGGGACAGTGCTTAAGGACGATAAAGTTCCGGGCAAGAACGTCCGTCACGTGGTCGTCAACACGAGTCTCACCATCGGAGTGGGGAAATGATCAACCGTTGAAGAGGACAGATGAACAGTGACTATTGAGAGCGATATGTGATGCTTGAACTGTGTTGTACTGTTCTTGAAAAATATTTGATTGGTTGTGCTTTAAGCCCTTAATAAATGTTTTCTTCCAAAACGACATTATTAATTGCGTGTCGAAACATGTAGTTCTTGCAAAACATCAATTTCAAAAAGATTATATATATAATTTTTTCTCTTATATGTGCATCGTGCCGTTTGTGATATTAATACCATTTTTTGCGATATGTCGGACCCGTGGCAATAGGCGATATGCAATGTATACGAATTAGACCAAAACAAATAAAGGTTCCACATTGTATGTGTTAGGATTAATATATTCTAGTTTAATTTCATCCTAATGGTAAATACAATGTGGAATATGCATTTAAGTACAGATAAAACTGGGAAGACAGCAGTTTTGTTTGGTAATCACATATCATTTAACGACAGAAAAGGATTACTTTAAATCTTGGGAAAATCGCGTCGATTGTTTAAACAAATCATGGAAGAAAACATCACATTGACATGGGGCTATCTCACTATACCTAATTGCAGAACGGTGCATTGCTATTTCAGTCGTGAAGCCAAATATCCTGACCAGGTGTGATCATGGGTTCTTACCTGGCAAATGTTGTTTATATATTTGGTGTATGGGCTTTCTTTCGCATCTCTTATTGCAGCGGACAAACTCAAAATGTGAGATATATTATATAAATTGATATAAATGTTTAATGTGCCAAAGAGGATAAGTTAAACACAAAAGCACACGTTAATTGGTCAACTATGGATATATATAAATTATATATTAATATTAGCTCTAATAGATGTTAATATATATAACTGTCATAAATTGTATGTTAATTATTAATATATTTAATTCTAGAAATTATTATGTTTGACGTCCGTCGATGGATAATCTTTTTCAAATATTCGGCAAAACAATTCGATGAATTTGTTATTGTTTGTCTCACCTGAAATAGGAAATGAAAAACCAATGATGTGCTACAAGCTGTACACGAGCGAAAATAACATGATGGGCTTCTAGGAGGGCCCTTTAGATTTAAACATCGTAAATTCAAAGATGGTTCCAGTCAGATGTTTTAACGCTGGCTGCAGTATTCCCGTAAATGTAGCGTTGATTTGTAAACCTTTTTTGCAGAATAATTTATTTGAAATCACCCCACCATACTAGACTTGCTATTTGAACATGTGAATTGTGTTATATTAAATGTTCTAGGTAAGGTCGACAACACCGACATCAACAACTCTGACCGCTTTTATGACAACGACGTCGCCGTGTGGAGGCATCACTTGCCCGGAATGTACTATGTGTGTTAATGGCACCGAATGCAAATCCATTCTCGGCTTTCACCTGGTGGTATGTGTTTATAACAATCATTATAAGAACACTTTGAAGAACGGATCATACATATTCTATTGCAAGTTTTACTCTAGATTAAATAGTGTGTTTCGTGTTTTTGAAAATAAAGAGATGCTTATACAGCTAATATTGGATCTCAACCAATACTTGTCATGTGTGTATTCTTGAAGGAAAAATATTTATTGGTACAAAATCGGTATGTGTTTAATGTGTATGTAATCTCTATTTCCATCAGAATGGCACGTGTGCAGATGTTGACGAGTGTGATGGACACAATCCATGTAGATATGCCGGCCATTGTACTAACACAGTGGGCAGCTTTGCGGAAGAAGAGTTATACATACGTTACTTGGACTTTTACTTTTTTACCATATATATTTATTTTTATTTAAATACTGTTAAGTTTCAAATTGGTGTAATAATAAAAATAAATATTGTGTTTACATATTGAAACATTCCAGTTGTGCCTGCCTACCAGGTTGGCTTGGCGCTAATTGTCAAGAACTAGACCCAAACGTGAGCACCCACGAATGCCTTCCTGGCTTTTCCATGTCACAGGCTAGACGCCGGTGCTGGGATATTGATGAGTGCCGAGACAAGTAGGAATGACGTTCGTCATGTTTTAAGTATTAGTATTGTTCTAAGATGCTTCGTTAAAGTAATTTATGTAGGGTAAAATGATTTGTTACACGTCACCCTTGTTCTATATCAATGCAGATATACATATATTGTTCTGGTCCTCTGCGATCATTGATTGCCTGTTATTTTGGCTTACAACTATATTTCATCTCGTGCGTTAGGGGGCATCAGTGCTATGGCATGTTCTACTTGATGAGCAGCTTTAATAAAACCGAGGTTGCTTTTTTCTTTATGCCGGATATGTTTCATGAGAACGTTTCGCAAATTAATTGCACGAATACTGTTGTTTCGGCGTTAAATATTTTTGGAGGCAATTTCAACCATTTACCGTGTACAAATATTACTACAAATAAAAAAGAATAATTTTTGATTGACTGATTTCATTGTGGGTAGTGTGATCTACTACAAATACCGGTATAACATTTAAAGCCTACAAGGACAAAACTGAAACTACAATGTTTTCTTTTATGTAAATATTTTACCAATTAGACAATCTTGTTTCAGTTCAACGTTAACGTGTTTGATTCACCAGCATTGCCGAAACACGTTTGGGTCCTACACATGTGATTGTGACAATGGGTGGACGGGCAAAAATTGTACGGTCGATTTAGACGAATGTTTGTCCGGCCCCTGTAATCCTGGTTCTACCTGTGCTAACACACACGGTTCGTTTTCGTGTGTGTGTCCTCTTGGGTCTACCGGTACACGTTGTGACCAAGATGTTGATGAATGCCTGACGGATATATGTATGCACAACGGAACTTGCACTAACACAGTTGGCAGTTTTGTTTGTAACTGTACTGAAGGATTTGAGGGCCAGACATGTTCCAGTTGCCACGGGGTCAACTGTCCCCAAAACGGTCAGTCTCATCAAATCGTTTTTCGACACATCCTAAAATTATTGTTTTTCAAAGTTTGGGTAACTCAATCGATAGACTAGACTGTCGGACTACCAGTTCAAGAAAATAGGTTCGACCACCGACCTGGTCACTAACTTCTTCTAATTTAACCTTATTGATCCGTCGACCACCGCGTTCTTACGTCTCAATACTGGTTAAAATAAAGTAGCACAGTTTATTATATTGGCATGTGTTTATGCACTCGATGCTGTTACATTTATGTGGTTTCAATTTCTATACCCAGTAAAGTGTAAAGGGTAAAGGGTAAATGGGTTCTCTACCCAGTAAAGGATTATCTAAATGTCGTTATATAGCCTACACGAAGATGGTGTTGAAACAGTTACAATTACAGAAACAAACAGACAACAACAACAAACTATGCACAAAACATATTTTTCTCAGTATACAAGTAAATCGTATAATTAAAAACAGAGCACATTCTGTTTAACAAAATAAATTATATTACAAGTTGTTTCTACTTTTAATAAATGAACAGACGCCGAACTTTTCAGTCCCTGAGTCTGGCTACGAGTTATGGATGGTCGTGGTCAGCGCGGTAGGCGGAAGTCTGGTGCTGGGTGCTACCATCGCCACGTGCATCGTCACCAGGCTGCACAGGTAAAATGGTTACATAACGTTAACAAAGTTTAACCTTTAATGGTTCCGATAAGTCTGGAGTTGTTTTAACACAAGAATATCAACCTAAAATCAGGCTTTGATTAATATTTATTACTACACCAACTAAAGGGTGAGAGTCCGGGAACATTAAGAAGGGATCGTAAAATAAAATTGCCTTGTGTTAACATTTCACGTAGGCTGATGTTAAAGTAACGTTTGTACCCACTGATACAATCATTTCTAAAATCATTAGCGGGAAATGAACGCATATTAATCATAGGTTTTTTTTCGGTTAAGGCCATCACGAAAAGTGACCAGTGGGCGCGCAAGGAAGTCAGGGGACCGGCGGGTGGAAGGAACCGTGCTTGAGGACGATACAGTTCCAGACAAGCGTCACGTGGTCGTGAACACGAGCGTCACCATCGGAGTGGGGAAATAATCAACCTAACTTTTGAAGAGGAAAGATGAACATTGACTGTTGAGAGCGGGTAAACCGCTGACGATATTGTGATGATTTAAATGTGCTTTGAATTTTTTGTTGAACATTATTTAATTGGTTGTGATTTAAGACCTGAATAAATATGTTTCTTCAAAAACAACATTTCATAATGGTTGTTGTTTTAAAAAGCACAAGTACTGAATTAAGATGTGCAGTTTGAAAAAAACTCGAAGCTTAATCTGAGATATGAGATGTTTTATACGTTTTCGTTTTTCTTATGAGTGAATCGTTAAACGAAACTAAGTTGTTTTGACATTTGACTTAGGGCTTTGTAAACATAGCATGTGTAATCTACTAAAACACTTCTACACACATTGGTCTGGGAAACAAAGAAATTACAATTTAAAACAGTATGGCATTTATTAGTTAAATAACATCACGATATGTGAGCAGTGAATGCACGAAGAGCTCGGGGTACCGGCGGGTGGAAATGGTGGTGCTAGAGGACAATGTAGTTCCGGTGGCTGCGTCGCCGGTCATGATGCAGCTACAGTGGCCCTTGGCAGACAGGGACGTCCGTCCCTTTGTCGTCATCACGAGCATTACCATCTAAAAGGAGAAAACAACAACATATTTGAGACAGATTATCATTGAATAGTGAGAGCGGCTAAACTGCTGACCATATGACACTTGGCAATGAGTGGTTGTGTTTACAAAACAACACAATGACTGAATTTTGATGGGATGGTGTTGCAAAACAATATAACTGGAACATACGTTTAAAGAAATCTTAAATAACTATATGTATTCCTTTAAAACTAACAACTGCCTCTTGTCTTATGTGTCTATTTATTGCATTTATTTTGCAATATATTTTTGCGCGGTGCGATGTGCAATATACACCGTTCATGTCCAATAATTAAAACTTCAAAGTTGTATTTATACAGCATTTAATATCTTAGTATTATTTCATCTAAGTGATAGATATAAACGTTAAAAACTCATCTTATTAAAGGTTCACTTGCCGTCGGTATTAGCTGTATATGGTGACGAAATTTTATGCAATGACAGAAAAAGTAAATTAAAGCCCTGTGAATATCCCATTATTGCTTAAACAAATAATGGAAGAAAACATCAAAGTGACATAGGGCTAATCATTTCATATGTAATTCCAAACGATTAAGTCTTGCACGTGAGTAGTTTTCAATCCACTAGTTAAACTGATAAGGGAAATGAAACAGAGAATCCATATACAAACTCCGTTAATCTGAAAATGTTAAAATGATGGGTTTTTTTTACTTTTCTGATTTGATACTAAACACATCACAGTCCTTGCATTTGAATAATATTATATATTACCCCACGGTATTGTTATCAGTGTTCATCTCAGTGGCATTCTAGTCGTAAAGCCAATGCATAGTTCCGTATATTTTTTTTATCTCCTCCCACGTTTGCTGTTTTCCATTGTTCATGTGATAAGGTTTATCACAAACAGGAAGTACGCTTTATTGTGTTTGTACTAGGCCAGATCATTCCCTGACAATATAATCCTAATCCATTGGATAAAAATTGACCATGTATTGTTATAAATGATCATGATTGACAGTTGCGGAACTGTCCATTGTCCTGACTTGGTATCATCATGGGATCTGACAAGGTGTTTGATGTTACGTATATATCATATTGTGACTGCCTACCAGGTTGGCTTGACACTAATTGTAATACCAAACGTGACCTCTCCTGAATGAGTTCTTGGCTACCCCTTATCACAGACTAGAAGTCGGTGCTGGGATCTAGATGAGTGCCTACACAGAATAACTTTCATTATGTTTAAAGTGAAGAAGTATGCGGTATAAAAGTATTTCATGTGGCTTACAAAGGTTTGTTACACACCGCCTTAGTTTGTCAACTGCACTTTTTGACCGAGTCCAATATAAAGTGTGATAATTTTTTCGCCTCGTAATACATTATTTTGTAGTAATAATTTTCCTGCCGAACGTTCGACATGTATATATTTTCGAAAAACAACTATTATTCGAACTCGGGTGACCGGCTGGGGGAAGAGTCAGTGCTTGATGGCGATAAAGATCCAGGCAAAAACGTTCGGCATGTGTCGGCAACATAATCCTTACTATCGGAGATGATAAATGATCAACCTAACTTGTAGAAAACAAATTGACAACGAGTAAAGGAGAGTCTAAACGTCTGACGATATGTGATATGAATGAAACGTGTATTTAATTGTTCATTGAGTAATAGGGTAAGTGTTGTGTCGCTTTTGAAAAACAACCTTTGCCATTTAAAGTGTGTTAAAGGTATAAATGCTGAATTAGGATCTGCTGTTCTTGCAATACAATTTTACTCTATATCTTTATCTAGGGTAATGCGATTGATTTTGCAAAATATTGGGCCTGGTTCAATAGACGATATGCCAAATCTACAAAACAAACATAATTATAACAGTTTAAAGGTTTATGTGTTAAGTATTAAATAGCTTAGTTATATTTTCAACTGACAGCAAAAAAATGTGGAGTGCATCTAATTACAGCGTGCAGAATTAGTGTGTTTAGTGCTTCAATTGCATTAAATTTAAGGAAAACAATCCAATTGTATTACTATCGCGCATATTGTTAAGACAAGTTATAGAAAAAAAAACAAAGACATTGTGCGAAACACTTCACAGTAAAGAGCAAATTATTAAGGTTTGCACATACAGTGGCAGATCAAACCACTTGGCACCACTGATAAGGGACGAGAACAAGAAATACCATATGTACAAATGACTTACCTACTTAAGATGTCAAAATAATACGTTTACTCTTCTGATTTTATTTTCTGCTTTCCTAGCATAATATGATATTGCCATCCCATGGTATTTCTTTATTGACCGCCAACTCGGCACTCCAGTCGTTGGGACTTTTGAAGAGTGAACATGGAATCTTTCTTGGCGACTGTTGTTTTGATATTTAGTGCAGGCGTTTTCGTTTGCATTTCTAATGGCAGCACACAAACTCAATCTGTGAGTTTAATGTTTTTAATACCAATGTTAAAACGTAAAGTGCGAACACGATTTTGTTTAAAAACAAGTTTAGAAAGAATGTAAAAAAAGAATGTAATTTGTTAAGCGTACATCAAGTTGGATAAAAAATACAAATATTTTGTTTCGAGAAGACAATCGACAATAATTTTTATTATGCTTATGTTCGTCTCTAAACTAAGCTGGACAATTCAAACTACGAGCTATTGTGTGTCATAAATGGCTCTCAAAACAATCTTAATTTCGAAACATTGAAACATAACAGATGGTTCCAGTACGGAGTGTCAGATTCTGGTTCCAATATACCGTTGTATTAAGTATTGGTGTGTAATACGTATTGTAAAATTATTTAATTAAAATCCAACATAATTTCAAGTATTATTTAAATATTATATAATCTTTATGTATTATGTCAAAGTCAAAGAACATGTCAAATTATGTAAGTATCTTTTGTCTAGGACGGGACGACAACCACGACTACAACAGATATAACCTCTTCCATGGCAACGACGTCCTCGCATTTGTGTGGAAATATCACTTGTCCGGAATGTACTGCGTGTATAAACAATGGCACCGAATGCAAAACTATTCTCGGCTACAAAAAGGGGGTAATAACCCAAATTGTTATAATGAGGCGGTCCACAAACTAAATATTTTGACAAAACCCGGAATTGGAGTAGATGTATATGTATAGTCTTTATATTGTTGATTTTGTTAGAGGACATGTTGATGTTAAATATTCTGAATGATGCCGGCTAGGCATCATTGAGCTTTTCGAGAAGTCCAAGAAGGCCGCTAAGATGGCCTTCGAAAGTGTATAGTTCGAACTTATTAACCCCGACTTGACCTTTATGCAAGAATATATTATCTGTTCTATTAGCTTTCGTAAATGCAATCGGTGAAAGTCGTTTGAGGTCGTGCACGTTTGTTTAAACAATAACAAGAAAAAGTAAAACAGAGGCTGTTTTACAGAGACGGTCTATGTTGAAGCTTGGTGTGATATGCAAATACATGAAGCGTTATGGAAAGTG
>Ga0224511_10002840_pt1 | contig 12009 bp, 4 predicted proteins | sample SF_May12_sed_USG_2_FD_169988 | JGI IMG/M metagenome (GOLD analysis project Ga0224511, IMG submission 169988) | Sediment microbial communities from San Francisco Bay, California, United States - SF_May12_sed_USGS_8_1 | ecosystem: Environmental > Aquatic > Marine > Sediment | place: USA... | reverse complement strand
GTTATTTTTACAATTATTGTATTGCCAGTGGGATAAGAAATGTATCCAGTTATCGACATATTGTAAACAATCCAAGTAAAAAATGGATTGTGGTATATTTGTGAATCTTCGTGAATATACTTCATATATGTTTGTTCTACAAAATAATAGATGTGCAGAATGTGTTTAGCTAATGTGTTGTCTTCTTACATTTTTGGGTTCATTTGTATATTACACAGATTTTGAGATTTTATTAATTGCTGAAAGGGCTACGGTTTTAGTTTTTGTGTTAAACCTTATTATATAAATTTAGGGGATGGCATGACAAAATGGCCCGTACAAAACTAACACACAGAACGACACAAAAACACCTACATCATCATGACGCAACAGACATTTAGAAAGAACTATATTTTTGTGTACAATAAGCCACATTAAAACAAAAGACAAAGCGTCCCATATGTAATAGCTGTCAAGTAAAGGTCCAATGTGTTATTTTTTGTATATTCATAGTGCACAAACACATAACAAACTAGAAAACTACAGAAACATCCAAATCACAACATTTCTTATTTATGTGAACAAAGTGTATGTTAGCATGAGATCTTCTGAGAGTCTAGCAAGGTGAACGGTCTGCATGGAAGGCCATAGATGTCAGATGCATAACGCAAGTAATGCAATGACTTGTGATTTGTATTGGTCCTTAAATCATACAAATGCTGCTTCCATAATTTAAGACCAAGTTTCCGGAAATGATGCTGACTGGAGTGCGTTTTCTTAAAAGGGTCAGTGACCTAGGAAAATTGTTAAAACACGAAACAGAAAAGAAATTAAAAAGCAAACGAACCTTTCCTTTAAATGCACTGTGTAGTTAATAGGAGAATAGTGAGTTAATGTCTTCATCACAGTAAGTTATGTCTTTAATTAGTAATTATTATTTGTAATAAAAATTAAAACTATTTTATGTTACTTTTGTACATGTAATCAAATACGAAACAGGGTGCTTTTGAATAGACCTAAAAACTGTTATTGTTAGCAAAATATGGAAGAAATGTATGAAGAACAACGCAATCTTACCGGTTATTTTGTTTTAAAACAAAAACGTCTCAGTAAACTCATCGGCGTTAAGCTGCAAAATATGCTAATCTATATTGTAAAGTTTGGCATTGTTGAATTAAACGTTTAAATATAATGTAAATAGAAAACCTAAAGTAAAAATTAATCACCTATTCTCTGGTTGAGAAGTTCCACATAAGCGTTATCAAGATGAGCTGTCTTCCTACATTAATATGATGTATAGCTATAATAATGAAAGTAACCGCGATTTAAGAACCATGAACAACTCAAGAAATATCAGAACGAGGCCCAGTTTCAGGCTGGTGGCTTGGCACTTGCAACCTAGTTATAAACTATTGCTCTACTATTCTACTTAACGAAACTGAAGGCAGATTTCAGAAGGGGTTTCAATTATCGATACACTATGTTTGTTCACAAACAATGGTGTCAGTAATTATTAAAATATATGTTATTTTTATTTCCAAATTGATTGTTAGTACTCTTAACATTCAGCCAACATATGGTTAATATTATATACATGTACATTATAAAAACGGTATGAAACTGAATGAACACATATTTTCCGAATAACACACAAAATATATGGGTTTTTTTCTAAATGTATGTTGCGTCATGGTGTTCTATGTGTTTTTGTCTTGTTGTGTGTGTTGCCTTTATTGTACGGGCCATTTTGTCATAGCGCCCTTAAACATGACATATCTACATTGTTTACAAAAATTTTCTTTGAACATCTCTTTAATTTATAGTGTAATGCTTTTTTAATCTTACCAATGTCACTTAATAGTACAGTTTAAAATAATGTGAGAAAACTATCCAAAGGGCAAATAAATACTTATAAGACCATTTTCATACATTTATATGTTTACATTGATCATATGTGTCCAAGTCTGACATTTTGGGTCCAATTGACTATTTAAGCGATATAGAGAATTTGGTATCGTTTGAAAGGGCTATGTTTGAAGATTACGGTTTTAAATACAGAATAAAAATATTCCTATTATTTACGTTAATATCAATACTTTGAAATACATGCCTGGAGCATCATGAACAGAGTGCATGTCAAATATAAGGGCAAAACATTTTTATCAATACATTTTGGGCTTATTTAATAAGATAATTTTGCAAATGTATGATATATTTATATCATTTGTAAAGAATATTGACACTGAACCACTTTAAACAGTTTTTATGATCCGGTAAAAATGCTCTAAAATACCCTAATAATTTAATGCGTTTCTGACGTCATTTTACCAAGTGACGTCATTTCGTCAATTGGACCCAAAATCTCAGACTGTGACACAAAATTATATAAACATAGTTTGTTGTCTGGTACATTTTCCGCATGGTATTATACGTTCGATTGAAAAAAAGATGAATGTGCATTAACCTACAACAAGTCATTATTTTGTCTATTAGACTTTCAATCGTCGTATTAAAGTCACAGAACCGAGTTCATTTTTTTCAATACAGCAAAAGGTTAAAGTTGTGCACGTATTTTGAAATACGAAACCTGTCAATTAGCGTACATCTAGCCTGAGAACACTGTTGAACTCAATTTAAAGAAATCGTCTGAACGATAAAACCTTTTTGCAGGTCGAGAAAGTGAACGCTCTCGGGAACCTCACTTTACGTCAGATACCAATCGCATGTAATGCGAAGACATATGACTTGCATTGTGGATAAAATCATATAACTGCTGTAATCACATTTCAAGAACAATTCTCCGGAAATGATGCTGACATGTAAATGGTTTTAAGGACTTTGTTTTTGAATCAAAGATTCTTTTTTAAAAATATTTCTTAGAATTTGTAAAGAAAGCTACACTACTATATTATAATTATTTAAAACTCAGGTTAAAAAATGATGGGTAGTTATGATGGAATTATTGCACACCTAACTATATTTGCAAATATATAGGCCAAATACAAAAAGTAATAAAAACTAAATTTAAGCGTATACTATTTCTGTGTTATTGTTGTGAAACGTTTTATTTTTGTACGCAACAGAAAACACAAAACTCACAATAAAACGGACTGTGTACGGTCATGGAATTGTCATGTACGATTATGTAAATACTTATAAAACTCAATAGTCATCTCAAAGACACACTAGTTATTGTACCGTTTATAAAGTCTTTTGCTGAAAATGCGTATTATATGTTATATATATTTTTTTCTGAATTATGATTTCGCTTCTCAGTAGAAAAAACCCGGATCCCGGGTTTTAGTAGCCACCTGTAATATCTCTATATACACTTTTGGTGGCAGTCAGTATTTTAATCGCTGTATATGGCGTATCCCATTTTAAAGTATTTTACCAAATGTTTCGGTGTTATATTATTTCTTAATACTGTTTGACGATACAATGTCATTTTTAATAATATATATATACAAAACAGTTGATAAAAAGATCGTGTACCCGACCTTTAAATGCATATGTTATAAACAAAAAGGTTAATCTTTTTAAATAGTGTTCCTTTAAAACGTAAGTCAGATATACGTGTTTGAGTCCCAAGTTCTCCCTGAACGTTGTATCTTTAAAGGATTAAACAAAACAACAATGAAACTTAACTGTGAATAAATGTTTTAAATTTGCCTGATTCTTCTTACCTTACTAAATGGACGGTTCAAACATGTAACGGCATTTGGTCCAGAAATTGAACAAACAAGAGCGTACGCTTTTACACATGCGATGAATAATATAGCACCATGATATATCGGTTTTCCAACACAAAGAGAATCGTGGTACAATACCTCAGTTATTTCTGTATGAAACTTTTCCGAAAAATATAAATTGAGAAAATTGTCTGAAAATTGAAAAAGCATTAGTGACAGACGGACCCGAATCCGAAGCGAGAAATATAGCTCGAAGTTAATGTTAAACACAAGTGTTCACAGTTGTAAATTAGATTATGGTACCAATCAGATTACATTTCACATGTGAATTTTGTTAAATTAATTGAAGAAGGTTGAAAATTAATTTCACAATGTTTTCTAAACATGGCGTCATTTACAATGAAAAGGGATGAATGTTGTTTTTTTCAACACAGAATAAAATATTGAATTTAAATGTTAGTATGTCAAAATTGTTAGATTTATCAGTTAGCTAGGATAACTGAACCATTTTTATACACTTGAGTTCATTACTTTTATATTAATACATGTATGTGTTTCATGAGTGCTAAATAAGTAGGTATTCACTATCCAATAGAATTCTAAAAATAGCATTCAAAGTCTTGAACACTTGAACTGTTATCGTTTCTGGAAAACGCATATGTTAATGCTTATACATAAATAGTCCAATGCAAATCTTTGAAAAGTTGCTAAAATGTGAGTTGAAACATAATTGTATAATACAATGTCAAGATAACTATGCGATGTGTGTATTTTAGGAATTGCCAATTCACAATTTTATCCATTTTTCTTAACATGAAACCGATACAAGATAATTCAATTTATTTAATATACATCCTCCAGACAGCTATTTTATTTCTTCTCCGACATTAAATTGTTCGAAATATCAGCGGAATACTATATTTAGATGTCCAAAATGCTATATAAAATAATATGTTTTCGCTTATTGTTAGACAGTTAGAAATAGAAATCGTTCAAGGAAAACAGACAAGGGTTTTGTGAAAAATTAAGTTCCTTTCGAAAAAAGTACATAAGAAAACAGAAAAAAATACTAAAATATTTTCAAATGAATCACGTTTTCAGAGCCAACTAGGATTTCCAATATTTTAAACACGCAAAGCACAATTCGCAGTACATAAACATTTGTTGTAGCATTAGTATTTAAAAGTGGAATTAAAAGCCCGATATAATTAAACAATGCTTAATTGAAAAAAAATCGATAACTAAATTCACGCTATTTGTTGGGAAATTTTTTAAAATATGATAGTGACAACTATTTTAAATTTGTGATAAATTATCATATTTTTATCGTCGTAAGTGTTTTGAGAAGAAAATAAGCATGTATAATTAAGAACTGATTCTAATTTTGATGCGGTTCATGCAGGAAATAAACATCAACCTTTCCTTCAGAAACTAATAAGCGAATGTAAATAGTGTTAAATAAAACTGTATTGACAACACGGGCACCTGAGTAAAATACACATCATATCGTGTGCAGTCACTCATTTGAATATAAAGAATGATTTTAATCTACCTACAAATACCATAACTTACTGATACAAGTCAAATAACAAATGTCCCGACGTGGCAATCATTAGTTCGTTAATCGTTCAAGTTATTCAATTACAACGCATGGCGTTTCCTTATCACTGCATGGCTATGCTTTGTTCCGTGATAAACAAGGGCAACACTATTAATTAGGATTTAAGCTAAACAATAGAAGTCAACATCACATGATTATAACAAATCTAAGACAGGAAATAAAAGCCCTGCCACATTTTTTCAAGAGCACTTAGCTTAGCATGGCGTGTTATTGCCTGGTATTAAACACAAACATGATTTGGTTGCAAATGGTTGCTAAACAACAATAGAATGATAAGAGGTCAATAGTGTGATTACAAACCTGTCACAAGGGTCCTTGACATATACGTTGACAAGCATTGCAATGATATAGAGACATGCGTTTTAACTTTAAAATACTAGAAGGGAACAGTTTCGTGTGATATGTTTTATGTATCGACCAATGCAAGTAACTGTATGTCCATTATCCGTTAGCCAGTGATTAAATGTCAACGTTTAACTTATCAGATACGTAAATTGTTGTAAGTATTCGGCCATATAATTTATTTGATTATAGATGTCCTATGTAGCTCTGCAATGAAATACAGGCAGTATTGTTCCTGTGACGTAAGCAGGACACTATTGTTTTAACATCGTATTCGGCTTTCCGAAATATAAAATAAGGATAGGATAGAAAACACATTTTTGTCATGTTTACGAGTTTAAAACTTTCCTTTGAGGAATACATCAAATGAAATATCCTTGTGCGATATAATGTGACATGTATTCGCAGATCACATCTTTGTTAGGCGCTAGGCGCTCAGAATATAGGAGGCATAGATCAATTAGCCGATTACCCGTAGGTGGTATAACATTACTCAGTGTAAAATATTTAGGCCGTTATCTTTACAATTATTGCTATTGCCAGTGGATATACGAAAATATCAAGTTTGGTATTATAACTTAAGAACTTAAAAAGGTTTTCACGTTTAAGCTGCTGTGTGCGATATTTCAGCAAAAAATAAATAATTGTAGTAGTAAATAGCATACTTTTGTATAAACTAAACTGATGAAGTGTTTAGTAAAACAAACCGGTGTAATTTACCCTTGGATATTGTTTTGTTCAACACTTAAAGTGTTGTCAAAAATACATAACGCAAAGCAACATCCATCAAAACCTCTTGTACTCTTGTAAATAAAGTATATGTCTACATGATATAGATTTAGCAAGGTGAATGGACTATATCAAAGGCTATACATGTTAGACGCAAAACGCATATAATGCAAATACGTGTATTTTTATAAGTGTTTTTAATCTCAAAAAGGGGGAAAGTTTGCATTTAGAATATTCCATGAAAGCCTCTTTTATATTGAAGCTGTTTTTCAATGGTAATGCATTATGCTACACAAATCACGCCCCCTGAGGCGGACCTTTATTTTCTAACTAAAACGACATACAATCCATGATCCCAGTAAACCAGAAAAAAATGGAACTAAACAATTATGGAGAAAGGGGCAACTTTTTAAAAACCATCAAATAACTGTAGAAAGTTGAAATAATCTAAGACTATGTGAATGTCCTCTGGAAGCATAGCTTGCATGGAGAAAAAGTCACGTGCTGTTATCATTGTTCTACCACCAGATTCAGGACACCAGATTCCGGAAATGAGGAAGACTGGAGTGTGTTATTGTTTTGTTGATTTTTTTCTTCCAAAATCAACGAATGGAAAATGCTATCAATGGTCATTGTCCTAGGAAATGGTAAAAACGAGAAGCCAAGCAGTAGTGGAAGATTATAACGGCCTTTATTTGAATTTATATTGCTGATGGCTCGTAAAGTGTAGTCATTGGAAATTACCGACCAATTTTCCTCAATTATAATGCGTAGTTGCATCATTTAAATGCATATGTGTTCATAAAATTAGTCTTAAAACAGGAATAAATATGCACTACAAAATGGTATCATATTGAAAACGTTGATACCCCTCTAATAACCACAGATATTTCACATAATATTATTTTTACCTTGTATACATGCGGACATGATTCACAGTAATGCATATCATTAAGAAATGCCTCAGACAATCATTATTTCGTCTCAGAAAGCATACTAAAATATCGCCATAAGCGCTATCGTAACAGTAACATACTTTGGAACGATATTTTATCATTTTTGTCAAACTTATCATTTAATATATTATCCTATGGTAAGATTTAACTAATTCAATGAGATGCTTTTATCCGTATACAACATTAAATGCAAATAAATGTATATATCATATGGTCAATTAATATCAGCAAAAAGAAAGCTTGGCTAGCTACAGAATTACTTCACACTAACAAAGCAAAAACAAAACATGTTCTGTGACTGTTATCCTTGCTTAAGTATATGAATTATCTTACTTATTAATACTTTAAATATGTATTTATCAAATGCTGCACCTGCAAAACCATTCTATGTCGCAGTAAGTTAGAATGCATGGTATGATAGAACAACACTATTTTGCGAATAAAACGATCGTGACAAACGAAAAACAAAACAAGGGAACGGTTGTTGTCTTGATTAAACGATCCACTAAATGCTGCAAGCAAAACCAACCCCAACTACAATGGAAAATCACAGGAAGGGGAGACATCTGAATGTGATTTGTCCCCAGGCGACGCCCTGACACGGCGCCCTGTTATTTATTTCCATATCACGTCCAAATTTATTGCTGCTTTTGTATTGTTCAAATCAATTACACGAGATACAATGGTTGGCTGAAGAATTACTGGAAATGTAAGCATCATGTTTATACCGCTTGGTCAAGATAGTAAACATTTGTCAATGTTTATGTGACGAGCGGACAATTCATACATCTCTATACGATACTAGGAACGTATATCGGTCAATGCTTTCATTTCGGAGGCATAATAGTAATTCCCAAATGCGCTTTTAAATTGAATCATTGCAACCAGAGATTTTGTAACTTAATTTTAATTTAATCTATATTGCCTATTAATCATATCTGTTACCTGTAGTGTTTTCCCCTGAAACATTTTAAACGTCCTTACATTACTTGTTTTCATTGGCATACATACATTGCAAATGTCATCCCATACAATCTATTTATCATGATAGATCACGGTTAATAGTTGTACCATTACTGGACAGTTCCTGTTTTCTGGTCAGCCGGGAATGACGCGGGAATAGCGACATATGACTTGTCATTACCGATGTAAGGTTTCATTAATGTTCCGTGTGTCTTGTCGAACACATTCTCTTATTTTATTATCGAAGTCTGGAGAAACAATCAGTGTAGGGACTTGGTTTAAATTATGCATTGATTGAGGAGGTTAAAAAGTACACCCCAGACGATAAAGACCAATGCCAGTTGTAGGAATTCGCATATGGTTTCTTCAAAGCTTTAATATCATATAAGGTTAATGACTGCCTAGAAAGTAAAAAAGGAAGGTTGAATGAACGCTTCTGCAAACCCGGTTCTGTACGCGGTCAATGGTCGGGAAAGTGACAATGTGGTATTTGCTTTACTATATGTTAGTATCAAACATCCTTAAGCAAAACATTTTAGTATTACGTCCTCTGGATTAAAAAACTATGAGTGTTGTGTTAAAAACAGTTTGACCTACATGTTTAAGCCAAAGAAAAAAGACGCATTCAGTTGGACAGCAGAAACAATTGTTCGCGTAGTTTGGTTCTATGCTCATAATATAAACCTCGATTGACAGTTTGCACTACTTAGTGAGAGACTGGCGCACATTCAATATAAAAGTTAAAAACTAAAATCGCGTATATTCCTCTTTGGACATACGAACATATGAATATATGAACTTCGCTATAAGTCAGTTGCCTAAGCAAACGAAGTGTCGGCAATGCCTGAAAAAGAGACTTACACAAGAAACTTGTATAACATTTATGTTTGAACAGTCTGCAACACCTCGAAGCATTTCCGTTCAGGTCGCTAGTGATATATCGTATACAAATATATTTTGTAAATATAGAGGCAAACTAACACAATCAAAAAGGACAAATATATATTTTTCGTTTAAAAACACAGAAACACGTCCCATTTAAAGTGCACTACCCGGTACTATAAATATTTTATTTTATTGCTTTCAATACATGTATGCAAAACAAAACGAATGCATTGTTTCTGTAACTCGAGAACTATGCATATATTGATATTTGTTCATAAAATAAACTTCCAGCTCTGATGTATCTTGACATGCCCATTGGTCGTTGATTGTTTATATTACTTCGACAAAGAAAGATAACTCATTTAGATGTGTTTATTCCGTTTGGACAAACGAGAGGTATATTTGTGCGTTAAACATGACACACAACAAAGCTGGTCTTCCCATTATCATAGATTAAAACACTACTGTTTTTTCTCTTAAGTGGAATTATTTGCCATGCTAAAGTACACGCAATTTACTAATGACATTTTGACATTTCGAAAAGTCTACTTAAATGTGTGTGTATACATTTGTATGTATGAACATTTTGAATCATATGACCACTAACTAATCGACCTATGCCAAAACATGTAAGTGATCAGAATGCACTTTGCCAACGTCGCAACACTTTTAAACCTCAATCATAAAAACCTACTTAATGTTCTTCGAAATGTATCACTTTCATTCCCACGTTGAAGATAACATTGCACAACTCCTCATACGTAGCTATGTGATAGAAAACATAAATAAGATGACAATATTACTGCTATTTTTTTGCAAACCTCCCGCCTTTCCAGACATTTCAGAAGTAATTACATAAATCTCGTTCTATTACGGCAATAAACCTATAATCAAGTATATATGTCTGCAATCTTTGTTTCTTTGTCGATTTTCCTGCAGCGATTAGGAAAATATGGTTGGCACATATGCATAGCCATGCACATTGAGAAGAATGAAATAAATGTATATATTTATGTCAAATGATTGATTTAATGTCGCGTTAATGCTTTTTTAACGGGTATAGTAAGCGATTAGTGCAAATGTTTTGTGTGTGATAAAAACGATTGAAATACACTTATTGTTCGCGGTGGTTCCATTATACAGGCAATACAACAATTTAAGGGTTACGTGTAACCTACACTTACCACAAATGGAGTCCAGCCATCCCAAGGGGCGGGGTTAAACCTTTATCATTGACACAGTGGTTGTGGTCGTTTGTATAGTTTTCTTGCATGTATTGTATGCCAGTGCTTATTGCAAGGTTATGTCGTGATTGAATCATATGACCAAACATGTGCTTACACATATATAAGTTCAACTATAAATAGCACAACTGTATTCCATTTTGGACATATATGTACTTGCATTACCTAAGGGCCGAAAAATCAGTTTTTGTGTGTTTTAAATCCTAACAAAGAGCTTTGAGACGAGCATTTGTCTACAAGATTCATTAGTTGATGGACAGATAGGTGGTTCATAATCACAACATGTGCTTGCATAGACGGTCGTGGTAAAATACCATGTCTGTTTGCTTCGTTTAAAGAAATGCACAGCCTATTTAATAACACATTTTAACGTATTTAACATGTTTGTTGCCTTTGCAACATTTAGTTTCTGGTCGGCTTTATTATTTCTAATTTTTCAATAAAACCGACATTCGAATATGATTGTATCAGAGCAGTGTTTTATCGGATTGGAAGAAAATAACTACGAATATTTAGACTAAAAAATAGTCATAAATAGCAAATGTCAATTACAAAAAAACCTTCCTGATAGAAATGGATGTGCGTTAATACACTATATATGTCGTAAACCCTCGCAAATGGGATTAGGTATAAGAAAGGTAATTCCTTTTTCATTCACAAAGGAAATAAATATTTTATAATCTCAGAAACAATTCCTCCCCTATGAGCAATAAAACTCGTACAGGAGGTTTCATGCGTAATTTCTGGTGTGGTTAAAATGAAAAACAAGGAAAATATGTACAGCAGGACTGAAGTGACTGTCGTCGAGGAAGTAGATGCACTGTTAATTTGATGGACTTATATGTGTGACACATCTAACACGTGCAAACATGAACGTTAACTGTGAACCATTTATTGGTCTGAACGAATGTCATAGTGCACGCAGAAGAAGTGGTGGGATTCATGACTTTCCTATTTTGCTCAGATTGATTGACCCTGACAATGGTGACAATATAATGGCAGTTTGCAAAATATATATTGACATTATATAAAACTATTCATTCGTAAAACTAAGCAAACCTATCCTATGAAGTATACAATGGCATAAGCAGTTGCAAAAAATGCGGGTTTATATAAAATAGTTATACATTGTATTATTCAAGAGACCTTGAAATTTAAAAAAAAATGTTTTCTTAAGCTTCAATTTGGTATCACGCAATAATGTCGTAACGGTTTATCTAGTGTTAAAGTGGAGTTAGACAAAGACTTTTGCATTCATGAAAATAAAGTAAAAATAGGTTCGATTGACGGGATCCTTAAAATGAAAAGCTGTATCGACTACACAGGGGATTATATTGATAACGCAATTGTTGGCTATGCAACATTCGGTTGTTTTGTTCAGGACATTTGACATCATAAATTAAATAGAGAATTATTTACACATAACCAGTTTGTATGATAAATATGGTAAGCAACTTCGCCTTCAAATACCCTTAACACCCTTACGTCCATTATACTGATGCACATTAGGGCTATTATTATATCAATATTGAACTTACACTAGTGTTATAATTACTCGTACTGATGTTGATGTTTGTATATTTTATAATGAATAGAAA
>Ga0224511_10002839_pt1 | contig 12010 bp, 3 predicted proteins | sample SF_May12_sed_USG_2_FD_169988 | JGI IMG/M metagenome (GOLD analysis project Ga0224511, IMG submission 169988) | Sediment microbial communities from San Francisco Bay, California, United States - SF_May12_sed_USGS_8_1 | ecosystem: Environmental > Aquatic > Marine > Sediment | place: USA... | reverse complement strand
TACTTTTGAGGTAACCTCACAGTATTTTGCTTATTTCATTTCAATATCATCTCTAGTTTTTGAAAATGACAAATGGACTTTTTGGGGGCTGCTTTGGGCATTTCAACATGTATCACCACCTTAACCAACAAAACTGCGAAAATGAAAGATAAAAACACGACGCTAAAGACGTTGCTTTGCACTTGGCGTTTTGAATAAATACAAAATTGTATCATGCCAATCAACAGCACCGTTGGCTTGATTAAAAAAGTCTTTAATATGCATTTGGGTGTGTCTACAACACTACACGGCACACCTAGCGACTTCTTAATAATTACATTTGCATTGATTACCGATTTTAATGATATAATCCGTTGAAAATCTATATTTGAATATCAGTAAAGGTTTCGAAAACACTAATTGTGGACTGATTTGACTTGAAAATGCGATGGAGTTTATGAAAATAATGTCGCACCTGCACTGTAACCTTTTATAAGGAAATTGGCAAAGGTATTTTGTTTCATGAACCGTCTTCAAAATTGAAGGCGTTTATTGGTTTTTGAGTACAAAATCAATTTAGGCAAATTAGATTGGGGCTAAATTAATTTGGATGATGTCCGGGTATGTGTTAGCTCGTAATACAGTGCGGTTTGATATAATAACTATACATATTGACCCCAAACAAGTATGATTCCTCCTATATGTTCTCCTAAAAAGCTATATGTATGTTTAGTTGTGTTGCTGTTTGTTTGCTATTTTGACGAAAATTATTTTGTTTCATGAGCCTTCTTCTTAGTGTTTTAAGTGACAGCAATTTATTCCTTTGGATTTTGTTTAAAACATGTAAAGAAATAGTTGTTTAACAAATGGAAACTCATATAAACGTGATAGCCTGGTTGAATTGTATTTATTTTACCTCATATTACATATTTTGTGTACTAAGTGTAATGAATACATCTCGATAGCCTCGTTAAATTGTATTTATTTTTACTCGTATTACATATTTTGTGTACTGAGTGAAATGAAAAAATCTTGAAAATCTTGAAATCTCTTCAAAATTGAATGCTTTCAATATATGTACTTAATTGGTTTTTAAGGATACTGAACAACAATGAACGCACCATTTAATTGATCACTGTATTTCTCAAACCTAACTGGTCGTAAATGCAATATAAATTTATAACTTATTAAATACACTTTTCAAAAATTTCGCAAAAATTATTCACATTCAATTAATTAATTGTTACTTTTAACGACCGATTACTAACACAGGGGTGCACAACAAAAATAGTCCTGTCTGAAGAGTGTGTGTCGACTCCGATTTGCAATAAAATGATCACAATGGTGTCTCATTAAATAAATAACTATTTTTGATTTTACATTTCGCAACGCACGCCACACTTCATGAAGTCCATTTTCGAGCTGTTGCAGCGTCTGTGGTTGTACAAGACGTTGGCAAACACCGCAATGCATTATTTAAATACATATTTTCTTTTACAAAAAAACTGGTAGTTTTGATAATAAGGTAATTGTACAGAATTTATTAATAAATAAAGATCGCTAGCTAGCGATTTGCGTTTAATGTCTAAACCTTCATCTGAGCGTTTATGTTGAAAATACTCCTAACAATAACCACTCCTAATAAAAAAGTCACTTGTGTTTGAATGCCCGAGTTATGCTATGACTTCGTCCTACATTTTGTAAGAGTTTGTTTGATATCCTTTTTATAGGGGGAATAAAGCATTGCATTGAATAGGATTGAATTGGGCTTGTGATAATACTCATTGAAAAGTTTAAACCTAAAATTCAACCTTTGTAAAATCAGAACAGGGTGTACAAGGTGTATCTGCTTTCATCTTTGAAAGAGAATGCTCAGGTAAATTCACTGCCGAAATTTAATACGTGTGTATAAACTACACAAAATAAAAGCAAACTGTCAACACTACCTAACATCGCAATACGTTATGAATACTGCGATGTTGGAAAACTGAAACGCAAAACTGTGGACAATTTTACAGTATAATTCATATCTATATTCGTATCTGGAAGGGTGACACTCCCCACCTGTTTGAACGCAGTAGGGGGGGGGGGAGGACGGACGTAGTACGCAAAAGGCCAGTAAAAAAATATCTGTTGTATCCTACGCAGGCCTTACAATTACATTTAAGGCTGCAGTTCTTAAAAAGAAGCACGACAAACGTCACATAAAAGTCAAATAACTCACTATTTTAACCGCGCATTCGCTCCGCTCGTGCATATTTTCGACATTTTATCGTTAATATATAGATCCATAACATTGACCATTTAATTAATTTCAAAAACAATAGATTTAACTACCCCTTCTTTTAAAGTATATATTTAAAGTTTATGTTTTCTTGTGATTTGTTGTACATTTATTTATTCATTCGTTCGTTCGTTTGTTTGTTCGTACGTTCGTTCGTTCGTTCGTTCGTTCGTTCGTTCATTCATTCATTCATTCATTCATTCATTCATTCATTCATTCATTCATTCATTCATTGATTGATTGATTGATTGATTGATTGATTGATTGATTGATTGATTGATTGATTGATTGATTGATTGATTGATTGATTGATTGATATATTTATTTATTTATTTATTTATTTATGCATTTATTTATGTATTTATTTATTTATTTGGGGTAGGTGGGGCATATTGACTTTCTTTTAAATGATTTTTAATGATGTTTCTTAAATAGATATGGTACACAACCTATGACGACATCAAGTTTACTTAATTACAATTGGAAATAAAAAAATCTTAAAACTGCAAAGGCACTGCGTGCTGTTTTGGGCCTGGACAAATATTTACTTTCCGGCCGAGAGTGTGCGCCCCCACTCAAACGGTCATATAAGATTGTTATGTTTGGACGTTATCATAATATGCCATTACAAATATTTTAGTGTATGATAATATATAAGGCTCGCTATGCTCGCGTACTATTTCATTATATTATTTAAAAAAATATGCATTGATTCAATAAGTTTACTATGACCAAATACAACCTGCACGATACAATATAATCTAAATGTTAAACGCTTCTGGTTTAAAACATTGATTTCAATATGACATATGTATGGAAAAATTAGCTTGATTAGGAACAGTAGTAAGATGTAATGTCAACTTAGTAAACTTAGTAAACTTCAATAAAATAAGGTTGGGGACACCATACTATAGCACCAAGAATTTGCATTCAATTGATTAATTGATTATTTGTTTATTTATTAAACATCATTATGACATGGTTATTTGTTTTCGGTCTTATGTGTTTCAAACAAACGGCTGATCATGTCAATTGATTTATCTTTGTTCAGAAAGGCACTGACACAATCTTATGGCAGTAGGCCGATTTTTACTGGACACTTGATATTGCTTGGACTCGTCTAGCATTTGATGCCTCTTGTCTTTTTCACTTAGAGGCTTTACATCTTTTCTTCAAATGAACGTTTTGACCGTACCAAGGCGGTGACTCAACATTTTTGTTCGATTTTTAAGTGTTTGTGTCGCCCTCTTGAAGAAAAAGGCTATACATAGGGGTCGCATTGTCCGGCTGTCCCTCCCTCCGTCGGTCCGTCATGAAACTCAATGTTGGCTATAACTTAGAATTGCTTCGTCAATCTTTAAAATTAGATCTTCATTTCTTTTGACAACACGGACATTGTGATGTCGTATTCTTTACATTAATGATACATTTGACGAAGCCCCCCTCCTCACATTTTGTAATATTTCTTCATCGGACCTTCCTTTTTCGCAGTTGAATTCAACTTATATTGCTTATGACAACACGGACATTATGATGTCAAATTATTTATGGTAAGGTCATATTTGCTAGATTTTTCCCCTTGTGTACTTGGATTTTGTCACGAAAACTTTATGTTGCTATGCCTTATGACTTGTTATTTCTAAATACTTCTGCATCAAACTTTCAAAGTACATTGCTTATGACAACACGGACATATACAATGATGCCAAATTCTTTAGGTCAAGGGCACATTCACTATGAATTTGATTCTATTTGTCCTTAGATTTTGTCACGAAAACGTATACGTGTGCTATATAACTCTTGTTACCTTTTTGTTATTCTGACAAAGTATCCGATGGTGACACAAGTGTTCCACTGAACGTCCATCTACTGTTGAAAGTAAAACACGCAAGACGTTCCGAAATCTTTTCACGCCTACTGTTTGTGAGTCTTATTCGTGTGGCATGTTTCATTACGACTGATGAACAGCTTCACTAAAACCGAGGCTGCTATTTTCCCATGCATGCTATGCTTCCTGGGGGCTTTCCCTTTCTTCAGTTTAATTGTTCTGTGTGTTTATCGTGGCGCTGTTATGCTGACACGTGTAACCATTTTGTCATGGTGCCCTTAAATTTGACCCTGGCTGCGTTGTCTGCAAAAGCGTTTTCAATGAAAGTGTCTTTAATTTATATTACAACATGTGGTATTCTGATTCACAGCATGGGCTTTATTGTTGATCTGAGAAAACGATCCTCAGGGAGAAATAGCCTGCAGAGTCAAACAAGCAGCCTCGGATTTATAGAAGATGTTCATCAATGGTAATTAAAGTTGTCAAAATATTGATACCCCGTGTCGCATGTACTGTACACCATTTTCAAACCAGAAACAGCAAACAAACCATGTTCAAAAAGGGCCAGACAATATTACAACACTTTTCAGCGCCAACAGACAATGAAAGACTAATGCAACATGCTTCACTGTAAACCTGTTGCTATGCCAAGCTTGATCGAACAGATCTCTTTAAATTGTTTGATATTTATATTATTTGTTTGTGACTTACATATTTTAAACTTATCTTTATACATAAACCTTATCTACATTTCTCCTTTATTTGTATGAAAGGATATCTCAAGTTCAAAAAAGAATTGCAGTGCAGCAATACGTTGAATTGGATAAATAATACATAATTATGTTACTATGTATAGATCTAGTAACAAAACCGTTAAAAAAATATTATTACTCGGCCTCGGCCGATTTTATCGCATAATTGCCCCGCACGTGGAGGGCAATTATGTGATTAAAGCCCTTGGAAAAGAAGCACGTGCAGTTCTTGGTTTTGAGTTACGTCATTAGTTGCATTCCTGACAGGCAAATGGCCGCCTATAGATGGGCGCTTATCAAAGAAATATTCTTTTTGAGATGCAAGATAGATGTTATTTGAAAAGAACACAAACGGTACTGGTAAAACCGCATTTTACACAAGCCGGAAGAGTATTTTGAATTGTAACCGTCATAAATGACGTCATCATTTAAACCATGTAAACAATAACAAATCGCTGTCAGTTAAAACACTCCTTTTTATGATTTTCATTAGAATAATACACAATATTGTAAGTAAACAATGCATTGTATTTCGTAGATAAAAAGTCTCTATTTGTTTTATATATATTTCATGTCTGTTGATAAAAATAAAAAATTAAAACGAACAATTGGACTTGGAGTCAACTGGCTCAATCCGAATTCTCTAAATAATCACGTCTCAGTAGTTAATCGGACATCTTAATAAAGGTTCAAAAGACGAAACGTGTACTTTCTTTTATTCCAAAATGTATTTTTTATAACGGATTTATGTTGTTTGTGTGTAGATTTTTTCTTTTTATCACCAGAAGACCAATATTTGAACGCAGGGTACCAAGCTATTGTAGCAAAGGGATCACGTGATTTCAGCTACTATTACAATGGTTAGCCATACTTACACTATTAGAAGCCGGAACAGTTGACTCACGCTGTAGCGCAGTAGGTCACAATTATTCTTTCGCTGGCCAGCTTGCACGGGGTCAAAACCGCTCGAGACCGTTTATAGTTTTTAGTTGTTATTTATATAAAAATACATTTCACTTAGATCTGCTCATTTTTAGCGCCTACTTTTTTTTGAAATTAGTTATTGTTTTTAAATACTGTCGCGTTAATGTCTGCGTTCGAATCGTCTTTTTGGGGGCGGGGGGGGGGGGGCTGTACGCGTGTTTTGTTCGGCCTTCAGATCGCTTTGGACCAATCGCTGAGCTTGTTCTTAAATATTGAGTTTACGAATTTTCGCTTACAACGTTTCTCATTAGCTACAGTACAATTTAACCCCTGGGTCAGACGCAACAAACAAACAAACGTAACCCTTATTGGTATAGTTCTCTGGAGGGGCAACAAACATTATTTTATATTAGGTCTTAGTATACGTTGACGCTGAAAAAAGTCTTAAAGTTATCGTTTAAATTAATTTGGTTTTCCGGTAATATTCAGTTTATATATGTTTACAATAACTATTTAAAAAGACATTAACCTACTTTGTAAAGATGCATTAATGTTATTGATTACAGTTTGCGTGCGCTATCCTAACTAGATCAGTAAAGGTAACGCGTAAATGTTCTATATTTTTATTAAATAAACTTAAGGAAACATGGTATGCGTTATGAACAAAATTATTATTTGACTTGAAAACTCTTATTGTTAATTTATCCTCAAAGGTATCACATTTCCTTACTCACACGTGAACCCGTCCTTTCAATTAATACACAGAATACATTACTTCGTTTACGGTCGACACAATAACCTTATATTGCTGTTCGTCTTGATTATTCACTTAAGATTTTGCATTCCTCTGTGTCATATTATCATTCTGCTTTGGGGATAGAATTACTCCAAAACAGACTGCTTTTATGAAACTTTAACTAAAGTTGTAGACGCCTTTTGTGAATAGTTGTCGTTTGAATCCGCGTGGCTACAAACACACATCTTTTTTAATTAAGTAAAAAAGACGAATCCCTATGAATCATTCCCCGTGACAATCATACCCATCGGAAATATTGTAGGGGTGTTCTAAAACGATCAGACCCAACCAGAATAGTTTTTTTGTCTATTTTTGGCCGCACCAATTTTATTTTGCCGTCGATGGCGCTGTGTCTAAAGACAAGCAGTATGCCATTAAGTATTACATTTATATTAACTGCAAACAACAATAAAAATTGTCATATATGACAATATGAATACAGAAAAGTTCATTTCTTAAAATTTATATTTTTTTCCACAGCTCACTCGTTTCAATAAAACTGCAAACGAGTACACTGTACATTTATATCTTTACATCAGATAAAGTTTCAAGTTGGTGGGAGCAAATTACAACAACAACAATAACAACAACATCAACCTTTATTGCAACAGTGATACATATCACAACAGCAATTTAAACATGAAGTTAAACGGTAGAGGGTTTTGTGTTTTCTAGAAATGGTAAGTATATGTACAAGTGATGTAAAATTGTAATGCCTTGACAGCAGTGACAATGAGTATTAGAACAAAAAAAATAAATAAAAATACTCGTTTATAATAGCGTGAGAATACAATAAAACATCGTGGTACATGTATTTGATATTCAGTAAACAATTAAAGAATCAAATTATATTTGCTCATTCCAACTAAACTACTAATAATTAACTAACTAATAAACTAACGGTTTTGCAATTTGAGCGATAATGGCTCGATTGACGCATTATTGTCAATAGGGACATCAGTTGTTTCTAAATATGAGGCGTCATTAGCAGTGACGGCGATGGTATCTCTGGACAATTTGAGGTTTACAGCACTAGCGGATCCAGGGGGAGAGCGTACCCGGCGCCCCCCCCCCCCTAACGGCCGCGGACCTATTATATTGTATGCCCAAATCTCTATTTTTTCTCAATTATTTCTTCGCTAGCTACGCTCGCGATTAATTTAAAGCATGATCCCTAATGTCAAATCCTGGATCCGCCAGTGTACAGGATCGCATACACGATGTCCGCGTGTGCGTGAATGCGTCTGTGCACAAGATTGTGTGTTTGCAATTAGTTGATGAAACTTAATGTTATCGTATTAAAACTTAAGCTTTAGTATAAAGTCAACCGCAATGCAAAGCTTGTATTATATAAACATTTATTAACAAGATGCTACTTAATTAGGATCTGCTAAATCTAAGATTTCAGTTTATATAACTTGAATTTATTATGCACCCTAGTTGTCTTTACCGTCACGACATGAAAAAAGACTGTAGCGGTAAAGACACTTTCGTAAACATGGCAGATGTATAGCTTGCTTCTTGTCATAACAACATATTTCACATTGTTTAAAATAAATTATGGTGGACAACAATTTCGAATAGGAAAAAGCCTTTTTTATATGCAACATTCAGACAAACATTTATAAACGGTAAAGAAACGCTGTGTGATAAAAAGTTACAAAATATGGATTTGCCTTTTTAAACCGCCCGCCATCACAAACTTCTCCCGGGAAAGAGCGAAGTGGCGCGAAAATATGAATTACATCATGCGTGGAAACCAGTTTCATTTTGAAAAGTATTTAGAAGGAAACGAATCTAATTGTTGTGATGGTAAAGAGAAATTTTATGTGGGATATAATTGAGCGAACATAATTACCTCTTATGATTATATTTATTTGTCATATAAAACATAAACATATAACATAAAACAATATGTTGTTAATTTCTTAAGGCCTTTGACCAAGCCAACATGTTCTAGTACGAACACGTTAACTTATTTCAAAAGCTTATATATAGCGAATTCGTCATTGGGACATTTCAAAAGACCGTAATTGTAAATTCACCTATTGAAAATGACTTTTATTAACAGCTTGTTAGTGTAGCATTTGTTTTTTAATGTTAAACATTGCTTACCTAATGTTTGTAATACACCGCCGCGTAGAAATGGCACATTTGTCTTGTATTTTGATTAAAAAAATGTCATAAAAGTTATGTTTACCGTCACAGCCGTCCAAACGTGACGGTAAAAATATATGCAATAATTATTGATTTTAGTTTCGAAACTACATGGTATGGTTATTGAATTAATTTGAATCAATCAATCACCAAAGCTGTCTAATAATGAATAAAAGAGAACGCAGTTGTTGTTTTTTAAAACTTATGCAGACATTTACAAAATTTGATCTGTAAATTATCATAATAATATTTTTTTTAATATTCTCTGGTTTTGTTGTTATTCAGTGCCAATTTTTTCTCTTAACTTCAGTTTTTCCCTCAGGTGTTTTATGAATACGGCCCCAGGGCATAGACGTTTTGAAAATTGAAAATCAGAAAATGACCTACTTAAACATGTTTCTTCAGATAGTACATGCAGAACAGAAGTTGTAAATGTAGATACTTTTAAAGACAAGTCTGTAGCCTATGAACCAAACGCACTTTTACTCCGTCGGTCGACACGGTAAGCCAAATAGAACTGGTGACGTTTAGATTCCCATATAACGCCTTTTCAAAAGCTTGTTTAACCAGAAAACAATCAGGCATTCCAAAATTCTAGGTTGCATGACTAACATATTTATTAATAAGTTGACGTTTCTGGTACATGTATAGTAGCTTGGCCACACAACATAATTTCAAACCTCAATCACATGTTGTTAATAAAAACAAAATACAATGTATACTAACAGACAAATGAAACTGGACATCTGTATACACATGCAATTGTATTTTTAAGAAGAGCAAATTACATATAAATTTGGTATCAAATTAAAGGGAACTTTTTAAAGTTGCAAATCAATTGCAATAGATTTGCCGAAATTGGTCATAAAATGAGCGCGCTAGCTCAATTGACGCCGCCAGGCCGCTGGGCCGCTAGGCCGCCAACTTGACAGACATATAGATTAATCTGATTTAAGGTGGAACAGGACACCCGAAATGACGTCGTTTTTGACGTCAAAACCAGCGTTTTTAAGTTGACGACAGTGGGTGGTTGAATTTCAAAATAATTTGTTCATTTAATATGTGAGATAATTTACACGCGCATTAAATGAAAGCCAACACACTTGTCTTTCATTTGATATAAAATGTGTCTATGTAAGAGGAAAATGGCATGGTTCATTTATTCACTGTGTTTACTAGTTTTGTAAATTAAAAGAGTTGTTTTTTAATCAAACTTCGTTTTTAAAAAATTGACCCGAGCGATTTTTTTTTAAAGTTACTAAATACGAGTTTAATTAATTTTAAATAAATTTACAAAAAAATAAACGAAATCGTTCGAGCCGTTTTGGTTTAATATAACGTTAAACTTACTCACGTCAAAATCGGTGCAAAAGCACGACGTCAGTGTATACTTACGTTCGCGTGGATATAAGTTACATATCACGTAGAATTGGCGGCGTCCGGCATACTTTTGTAACGAATTAAAAACAGACAAACCCTGATATATCTTTAAATTGTATTATACAAAGATTAAACGTATTACAATGCTTAAATCACGTACTTACTATAACTGTTACAAAACACCCGCAACTTATAATATCATAAAATATCAATTCATGCAATATTTTATTAAACACTACATGTCGGATTTTTCTTCGATATTTAACAACTTTTACTGTCGAAATTCAATAAATGCAAGTACTATAAATGTAATTAATCGGCGCTTGATGTTCGTAAGTACGTAATTTATTTTGAGACTTTAAGACTTTAAGACTTTACAAACCTCAACATTGTAGTCTAAGTTTATTAAGTGTATTAATGCTCATGTATGTGTCTGATATCAGTTTTGACGGTTTAGGTATATGTATATTATTATATTTTGTGCAAGCTTTGGCCGACTTTTGGGTTTAAATTGTTTAAATGCATGTCGCGATCGAAGCGATAAAAATGAGAAAAATTAGCGTAACGGGCGTCAACAAAATCATGTAGCTCGGCATCCGTTTGGGGGCGGATTCACGTTAACGGTTAACGTAAGATGACGGTCGCCAATATTTTGTAAAAGTACTAACCCCGCGAGAATTAGCGGATTAGATGTGATGCCTTCATAAATGACTTTTAAAATATCTTTATTTAAATAACATGGAGTGCGAACGACATTGTTTTTGGAATAACAGAAAATATGCCGATAGCGATAAAATGTTCCAAGATGTACGCGCTTTCTATTTTATTATGCAGAGAAAACTAAAGGCATCGTCACTGTAATATGGTTCTGCTGGTAACGTTAATTTTATATCGTTTTAATTTAGTTTTTCCGTTAAAGAACGAGAACATATCTAGGTTAGGCGCACGTGTACATTCTACTTACAGGAGTTCGCGGTGTTTTTTAAAACTCATTTGTGCATTAGGCTGCACATGATTAAATGTATCAGCTGAAAAAAACATAATTCAGGCATGATGAGATTGTATTGTATGTAAGTATTTATTACAATGCCATTAAAACGTTTTTGATCTGAATTAAAAACACTTATTTAACGTGTACAACATTTCAGGGAAATAATTCAAGTTTAACTGTGCATTACGCCCCTATAAAACTTATTGTGAAATTGTAAATACGCATTATTATATAAAATACAATGTTTCATCTAGATTATTTGTTTATGCATATTTTAAATAATAGTTGTTTTATAACAACAACGCATACCTTATAAAAAAGTTTTATATTTCACATTTAAATACCAAAATCAGTTATTTGTTAGTTTGCTTATCGTTATTTATTGAAATTCCTAAGTTTAGTTCAATGTCTAATGGCAATGTGTTTTTTAGAAAAATGTTATCAGTTGAACATAATAATTAACTCAACGTTTGTCCTAGCGCATATATGGTATATTGTATAAAAATATTAAGCGCCACATGTATGAAATAGTCACTATGAGAATTAAAAAAAATCTTCAAATATTTATAACAGAAGTATGTCAGAAGTCGCGAATAAAAGGAAAATGTAACTTCTATTCACGCTGCCGTCAGTCAACAATGACGCCGCGTTGCCGCCTCTACTTTGACGGATGCTGTGCAACTTTACCGTAATATTAAACAAAAACGGCTCGAACGATTTCTATCAAATTTTCTGTGGTTATTTACAAATAATCAAACTTTATTTTAATTGTTTTAAGAAATAATCGCTCGAGTCATTTTTTGTAAAAACGTTTTTCAATTAAACACAGCGTTTTTAATTTACAAATTTAGTAAACAAAGTGAATAAATTCAGCATGTCAGTATCATCATACATAGACAGTTTTCATATCAAATGAAAG
>Ga0224511_10002838_pt1 | contig 12011 bp, 8 predicted proteins | sample SF_May12_sed_USG_2_FD_169988 | JGI IMG/M metagenome (GOLD analysis project Ga0224511, IMG submission 169988) | Sediment microbial communities from San Francisco Bay, California, United States - SF_May12_sed_USGS_8_1 | ecosystem: Environmental > Aquatic > Marine > Sediment | place: USA... | reverse complement strand
TGCAAGTACTGACTGCAAGTAAAACATGACACAATCATGACCATACTTCTCATGTCACTATTTGCTTATTTATTTAACAGTAGAGACATTATCTTTATACGCAAATAACAATAATCCATCACGCATCTTTATATAAATAGTATAAGGTTTACTTATCTGAGATACATTCTGGAAGGTTTCCGACAAAATATTATGTTGCCAATGTTGGGTAATTGTAGATCATGGCAGGAATCCAAGCGTAAATATTCTTTGATTCGCTACCTTATTCGATTTTAGAAGAAACAACACTGTATTCTAAAATAGTTTATTTCCATCCCGCTAGAATTTGCTGTCCAAATTAATCATTTTAAATCAAGAACAAGCTTGTTTTCCCGATTTCTTCATCATCGCGAGACATGTGTCCACCATGTTAACTGCTTGAGCCGTCGTCTGTCAGCGGCGCTGATTGGCTTTCTTAACCCCTGTCAGCCAATGAAATTACGTGTTGTAAAAGCGATTGCGTATATCCTTTGTTCTGTTCTGAATAATTTATAAGCGTCTACTGATATTGGTTTAAAATGCGGATCAGAGCATTACTAGGCATTGAATCGAAAATCGAACACTAAGAATCGAAAATCGCATCGGCGGGTCCGTAATCGATTTCCGATGCATCGAATCGAATCGTTGCCCTAATTTAGAGGTACATGGTGTAAAAGGTCAACATTGCACTAGCGGATCCAGGGCGCCCCCCACCCCCTAACGGCCGCGGACCAATGATTTTTTATGCCCAAAACGCTAATTTTTCTCAATGATTTTCTACATCCCCCCGTTGACAAAGTCCACGCCCGCCCAAGGTCAAATCCTGGATCCGCCACTGCATTGATTAAAATAAGGTTTGTCCAAACTCGAACGTTGCAATAAGTTGTTGGATTTTAAAATAACTCGACACAACTGCTTGGTTGGTGAGTGAGCGGTTGGTGAGTGTTTCTTAGTGTGCTCTTTTGCACCGACACGTTAAAAGCGTTAAAAGTTGGGCCAACTGTTTGCATACAAATTGCCATTTTTTTTGATGTAAAGGATCGTTCGTTTGAACGAATAAAAATATTTTAGAGCAAAAATCCGTATTATTTTTTATCAACCCTCGTACAAACCGACGGATGAACAAGCTAACGTAATGTTACTTTTATTATATACATTTTCCATAACTTTTATAATTGTTTAAATCTAAAAACATCTTATTTACACAGAAATCGATGTAATGCCACAACTCGCTTGTTATTGATTACACATGGCGGGAGTGTGATACGGGATTTTAATCTGTTACACACGGTTGAAGCATGATACGGAGTTTTCAATCCGACTTGTTGTATTCTTTAGCTTGTATTGTTTGCAGATCATTATAAGGTATATAATAAAATATTACATAACTATCATTTATTAAGCCTGTAACTGTCTACAGCCCTACCAAATAACTGACTGTTGGTCGTAATAAGCGGTCCGATAAGTAATATCACTATCGGACCGTGGCCGAAAATGTTATTTTTATTATCCCTGTTTGATTTTGCAAACATTTTCAGCGATGGCTTTCAGTGAAATCTAAAAGTAAGTTGAATATTTTTATCGACCTCCTGAAATGTACTTACTCTAATGGATTAATTCCTGAACTTACTTTTCTTTTAAATAATTAAAAGTTAGGTAAAAAGTGTCAATAAATAAAGTGTTTTGATATTGGCACTGGTATTTGTCCTCAAGAAAGTTGTATTAGCTCTCGGCCTTTGGCCTCGGAACAATACGACTGCCCTTAGACATATAACGGTGTCAATATCAAACCTTAAACCAAATTGTTAACGCATTCATTCAGCAGTCTTTCACGGCACCTATCCCTGAAAATTTGAATGCAACATAAATTGAAGAGATGTTTAAAGAAAAAAATGTTGCAAACAATGTAGACGGGTCAAGTTGAACGGCATCATAGAACCATGGCCAGAAAGTGGGAAATGGCGCACAATCCCAGAAAACGTTGATGTGATTTATGGTTCACTTTATATGGTTTTACATGATTTGTATTTTGGGTTATACATATTGATGCTGCGATATTCCCCTTGCTTGCTATGCTTTCTGATGACTTCAATTGTTTGCAAAAGATGGGCAAAATGATGTTTTAATATAATAGTAATAATTTGCAAATATGTGAGCCATTTCCCTAACTCAGCGCGACAAAAGACAGTGATGTTTACTCAGCCGGCATAAAGTTAGTAATAAAACTCAACATTAATAGTTAATTAACCATTAATTAGCCAAAACAATAGATTTAACGCGGGCATGCAGAACTCAAAATTTTATAGGAAAATACCTTTCACATTTAGCTGTATTAAACTCCATGCACCAATGAAGGTAATCTTAGAGTTTGATAAGTCAAACACCAATAGTTTGTCCAAAAAAGACAAATCAATTTTGGTTCAAACTTTTGTTTACGTCCTACTTTCTAACCTTTTCATCTTTGGACAAACTATTGATGTTTCACTCATAAAACTCTAAGAACTATAGTTTGACCCCTTCAAAAGCGGTCGAATGCGTTACTATGGATGCAGAAACGCTTCTGTAGATTTAGTAAAATCTTCATTTGTAATGAAGTGTGTGTATGACACGTCAATAAAAATCTTCAACACGCGCTACCCGTTGGTTTGTATGGTATGTCACGGCTTAACTGTATATTGATTAGACAAACTTATGTTTTTTGTTATTGTAAGCGATTAAAATATTGATGAAATCCGTCTATGAACTGTTTTGAAAAAGAAAAATCAACATAGACGAGTAATACATGCTTTTCTTATTTCTCGTTATCAGGTTATACAATTTTAAGATGATCATTTCATTTTTCAAGTTTGGCGTGTATAAAAGGTCAAGGGTCAAACTATGTCAATATTGTCTTAACACGAGCTCTATTCTGGCCATAGGTTGTTGGTTTTAATAATATTTTGGCACAAACGTTAACGCCGATAAGACGGAGTGTTTCACGGAAAGATAACATTGTTACCTTAGAATTTGTTGGCAGACTTAGAGGTAAAATGTCAAAATTGGTCAAAATGATGTTTCAGTATAGTAATAAAATTTGCATATATGCGCCGGTTTTCCCTAACTTAACGCACAAAAATACACCGATATTTACTTTGCCGGCTAGAAAATGTACAATGACATAGTGTGTCCACATATGCAAGTTAATATCTTAAGTAGAATAGGTAAGTACATTTAGCATAATTCATGCATGCTGAATGTGTTTTAAGACCAACTATTGAATGTCTGTCCATGACTGTTATTTCTGTATGTAGGTATTGTAACACCTTCGTGCACTACTAAAATAAATTATATAAACTGATAACGATGTTGTAGATGGGAATATCCATACAAACATTATATACGTAATGGGTAAAGGAATCTTAGAGATTAAACAGTGCAAAATATTCGTCCTGTTTTAAAGTTATTTTAAAAAAATGTTTAGGCCAAGTTTTTTTATCAATTTAAAAGCTATCCTCAGAAATGTCGTAAAGATTATAGTAAAGGTAACCCTTTTAGGTATCAATGCTTTACAATTTTCAATTTTTGTTATCTCCGCCGCTACTAAAGTTACATCAGAAACTATAACTAAAACAAATCTGTGTTATTTTTTAACAAAAAAAGAAGAAGAAAAACCGTTTCTTTGATTTAACAAGTACAATATGTGTCCATTTTAAATCATGGACTGATAACTATTACATCCGCAAAAATATAATAATACAATATTACGCAATGGTAAAAAGCGTTAAACAAGCTTTTTTAGAACTTAAAACCTCCATCTGACAATTGTGTTTTCAACTTAAATGAGTACAAATATTAACTATATACCAAAAAGTAAGTGAACATGTATAGTACATTTTTTGCCATAAATTAAAAGCTACCATATGTAGATATTTTTAATTTTCATTTTAAAAAGTATATACTTTATTTTACATATCCTTCCATTTTAAATAAAAAGCATAAACACGTATCATTATATAAGGCGAAATAAGAAAAGACGTTTTTTGCACGTCTACATGGATTCAGCGTTAATTTTCAAAAACGTTATTGACTGTTTTCTTCAATGTTTATTTTGCAAACAAATATCACAATTGTTTTTTTATTTGCCATACGGTAAATACGTATGTCCCAGCTGTACGAAATCAAACAGATAACGACTTTGACGTTACGTGTTGCGTGTTAAGGTGTTGATGAATTGTCACGACACCTTATTCCAACAAAAAAAACCATAACACATTTCTATGAGTATTTCCGCATCCTGAGCAGTAACAATTAACTCTCTAAATCATGTCATCCTGACGTCTGCACCAACCGGTTTGTTTCGTTAACACACATATGTAACTTTTTTTAAGTCGGCTACCTCAACAACAAGGGAGCATTGTGTTCAACCGACTTCGGAGCAACCCCAGATCCGTATACTCGTGAAGATAATTGAACATGTGAATTATGAATTGGCCTTAGGCGTTTGAGTAACACATCATATTCACAATTATAACCAATTTGCAGCAGCCTTAGTTCAAGAATAAAATACATTGCCAGATGTCCTTGTCTTAAGTTATGTGCGACCTATCAAAATTGGTACGACTTTGGACGTGACTGATCGGATGAAATTATTGCGCCTTTATGGCGCGATTTTGGCGCAAGTGAAGTCTAAAATATAAACATTGAAAAAACACAAGGCTGACTCAATCTCTTCATGAGCATACGGGTGTCGGATTTCTTAGAAATCGGTTTTACTTCATCGTTTAAATGATCCATTATTATGAAAGCAATTTCCGTTGCCGAATTAAAACGGTAACGTACATGTGTACACGCAATTAACCGGTGGGTGCAGACGTTTGTAACTATATTTTGACCTCTTCCAAAGCGGTCGAAGGCGTTACTATGGATGCAGAAACGCTTCTGTAGACTTAGTAAAATCTTCAATTGTAATGAAGTGTGTGTATGACACGTCAATAAAAACTTCAACACGCGCTACCCGTTGGTTTTATGGTATGTCACGGCTAAACTGTATATTGATTAGACAAACTTATGTTTTTGTTGTTGTAAGCGATTAAAATATTGATGAAATCTGACTATGAACTGTTTTGAAACAAATATTAGTCAATATAGACGAATAATACATGCTTTTCTTATTTCTCGTTATCAGGTTATACAATTTTAAGATGTTAATTTCCTTTTTCAATGTTTACGTGAATAAAAGGTCAAGGGTCAAACTATGTCAAGATTGTCTTTACACGAGCTCTATCTTGGCCATAGATTGTTGGTTTTAATAATATTTTGGCACAAACGTTAACGTCGATGAGACGGAGTGTTTCACGGAAGGATTACATTGTTACCTTAGAATTTGTTGGCAGACTTAGAGGTAAAATGTCAAAATTGGTCAAAATGATGTTTCAATATAGAAATAATTTGCATATATGTGCGCCTTTTCCCTAACTTAACGCGCAAAATGACACCGATATTTACTCTGCCGGCTAGAACATGTACAATGACATATAATGTCCAAAGTTTACACATATGCAAATGTTTGTCGCTTAAGCGGAAAAACGTTCAATTCCATTTTTATTTTCAGCCCCAGTTAAGACAAGGAACTATTTAAGACGGCGTAATACGTTTTGTGTGTTCGGGTTTTAAAGTAAACATATTTTTAATAAAACCATGCATACAGCATACACATGTATTTGCAACATATTTCTATATAAAATGTTTAGTTTTCGTCAATTATATAATAGAAAGCATATTATATATATTTGAAAATGTAATAAAGATCTGTATTTAAATGAACGCCTTGTATGTATGTATATTTGTGTAACCATTAATTAATTGTAAAATAAATAGTACTATAATTTTTAGCTATTGTGACTGGTCTTTGTCCGTCGTCCGTCGTCGTCCGTCGTCCGTCGTTCGTCGTGCGTCGTGCGTCGTGCGTCGTTCGTCGTCCGTTAACTTATTTACTTAAACATCTACTTCTCTGAAACCGCTCATTGGATTTTGACCAAACTTCACAGGAATGACCTAGGTTTTTATCTACCAAAGTTGTTCAACCGTTTCAGTTGGTTGCATAAGTAGGTCATAGCTAGTAGCTTTCATATTTGGTATTAAAACATCATCTAGAGGTCCTCTACCAAAGTTGTTCAAATTATGCCCCTGGGTTCAATATTGACCCCGCCTCGGGGGTCACATTTTTACATTGATTTATATAAGAAAACCTTTAAAGGACTTCTTATCTTGAACCGCTAATGGGAAGTTGACCAAACTCAACAGGAATGGTCCTTGGGTGGTCCGCTACCAAAATTGTTCAAATGGTTCTGATTGGTTGCATAAGTAGGTCACGGGGTCAATAAATATGTTTTTAAAATGCAACTTCCAAAAATCATCTTGTCTGAAATTACCAGTCCCAGAGCTTTCATATTTGGTATATAGCATCATCTAGAGGTCCTCTACCACAGTTGTTCACATTATGCCCATGGGGTGACCCTGTCCTGGGGTTCACAATTTTACATTGAATTATATAAGGAAAACTTCAAAAAACTTCTTATCTTGAACCGCTAATGGGAATTTGACCAAACTCAACAGGTCCCTTGGAAGTCCTCTTCTAAAATTGTTCAAATGGTTCTAATTGGTTGCATAAGTAAGTCACGGGTTCAAAAAATAGGTTTTGAAGATGCAACTTTCGAAAATCTTCTTGTCTGAAACTACAAGGCCCATAGGTTTCATATTTGGTATATAGCATCATCTAGAGGTCCTCTACTACAGTTGTTCAAACTATGCCCCTGGGGTTAAAATTGACTCGCCCGGGGGTCACAATTTCACATTGAATTATATAAGGAAATCTTCTAACAACTTCTTTTTTTGAACCGCTAATGGAAACTTGACCAAACTCAACAGGAATGGTCCCTTGGTGGTCCCCACCAACATTGTTCAAATGGTTCTGATTTGTTGCATAAGTAAGTCACGGGGTAAAAAAATAGGTCTTCAAAATGCAATTTTCAAAAATCTTCTTGTCTAAAACTACAAGGCCCTGAGCTTTCATATTTGGTATATAGCATCATCTAGAGGTCCTCTACCAATATTTGGTGGACAGCATAAGTAGTACTCTTAAATGGCTCCACTGTGACCCTTGACCTTTTTCTCAGGTGAGCGACCTAGGGCCCTGTGGGCCCTCTTGTTAATCTCGTTACAACTAGAGTCATTGCCTGTGGTGTACTAATGTTTTATGATACAATTACGTTTATCGAGCCTGTCAAGTACATCTACATGTGTGTGCATCTAACATATGATGAAAATAAACATCCAATGTATTTATGCATTCATTCGGCAGCCTTCAGCGCACCTATTCCTCAAAAAGTATGCGTGCAGCCTAGAAAACGGTGGTGTTTATGGTTCAGTCCATATTGGTTAAAATGTTTTGTTTATGTTATTTTTTAATCGAGCCTGCTACATGCTCTTTCTGGCTATGCTTCCTGATGTCTTCCATTTTTTTCATATAATTCAAAACATGTTTTGCATTACACATGATTAAGCTGTTATCCAATTATTACCAATATAAATTATAACGAGCATTCCATTTTCATTACAGCGAATTTGAAGAGACATGTGTGTAAGTATTTTAGTTTAGTTTATGCATGTTCAATAGATTTTAAGACCATGTAATAAATGAGTTTCACTTTTTTCTGTATGTACATGACGTAACACTTTTGTGCTTTAATCACATCAGAGGAAGAATAAACTGATAACGAGGTTATAATAAGATTATCAATACAAATATACAATATATTTGCGTTATGGTGATTGAAAAAGAAGCCTATTTGTCAAAACTAAAATGGAATCTATATTGTGCCTTTCGCCATTATGTACTAAAATTGCAAAGACAACTCGAAATCCTCATAAACAAGACGTACCTCGTTAAAAGCTTGTGTCTTCTCGCTCATGATGTTATTCTTCCGCCGACAGCCGGTTTGAAATTAAACGAGCAATCGGCAGGATTGTATTTCACCATTGTAAATTCCCATCCGATTTATGCCCAATATTGGTAATAGGTTACATATTTCTGTTGAATTACGTTGACGCACTTATTTCCTTTTGCATGTCAAAGGTTTGTTAGACGGATATGACGCGCAACTTTATAAATAGGATTCTTATGTCAAATTCGTGTACATGTTATATGTGTTACACTACTTTAGAAACTGAAGCTATATCTACATATCGGTAACTTATAATGCTAATATAAATCGGTGAAAAGTAAGACCGGTTTTATTACGATACTGTATACTATTTAAAACATGGCACTTTTTTATTATATAACTGTTTATGTAAAGCAAGGACCAATATATCAAATTACTTAAAACTAGTTTCCCAATTATCATAGTTTTGGACAGACTAGCGGTTTGCTCGGGTGTGCGCTTGATATATCTCCACTTACTTTATTTTAATCAGATCACTCGGGAAAATTGTTCATACCATACAGTAAACCTCCATCTTTATACATGTTTATGATATTTCAACAAAGACACGTACTGAAATGTAATTTTGTCTGCTTTTATTCATTTCGATATTTCAACTTCATAAAGATGCGCATAATTTTGTTAATTTGGTAAACTCCAAGTTGCGTTTGTTTCTATGATTTTATGGAAGCCAGTTAGATTTTGTTTGTATATGTTTTTATTTGTTGGGTAAGTAAATAAAACGATGTATCACCATCATAACATGCCGTCGTCGTCGAACACGATAGCTGACTTTTAAAACGACGACGATCTAATTATATGCACACAATTTTGTCAAAATATCACACCATGTGGTATATAGATCTATGTATGTGCGTTTTAGTAATCCTTTTGTGGTTATATTGAGTTTTCTATGCAAAACATGGATCAATAAAAACATCCTAAAGTATGTTTATACAAGTTTAGGCAATGAAAAGAAGCTTTAAACATTTCTTTAGAATTTGTAACCTCTATGTGACACTCATGTTTTGACTTTAAATCAGTGCATGCATATGTTCCCACAGTTACCTAACACATGTTAAACATTTTTGAACAAAAAATAAATTGTTAAAGTTGGTCAAGATTATGCCTGATTAAAGATGCAGTCACACTACAGCGTATGATGGAGCGTATAAGTAGCGTAATGAACAGTTTGGGGAAAAAAACTACTTACAATGTATACGCACATCTTTTGAGTGTTTAAACCCGAGCTATTGACGACGGTCCGTCATTGTAGCGTTTATCACCGTATACCTTGCGAATACAAGCGTATGAGTAACGTATGCATAACGTATGCGAGCGTATAAGTAACGTATGCGAGCGTATAAGTTACGTATGCATAACGTACACGAGCGTATGAGTAAAGTGTGCATAACATAACTATGAATAGCACCGACTTTCCTCGGTGGGCTGTCCCAGTACCTTCATTTCCTATCTAGACTCCGGTGTGTCAAGATGCATGGAAAATGTCTTCGGCATATTCTCCTCCATTCCCTTCTCCTGTGTCTTCCATATCGTTTAGAATAATAAATTGTCAAATTTATTGAATAAAATGGTCCTGGAAAAGAACTTCTGTCTACAACTGATAAAAATAGAGAAAAAAGGACCCTTAAGATATATTTTAAGCTCATCTGGCCACTGTGTGTACCAAGGTATGAGTAACGTATGTCTAGCGTAATCAGCGTTTGTCTAGCGTACCCAGCGTATGCCTAGCGTATGATAAGCGTAAGAGGAACGTATTATCTATACGCTCACATACGCTGAAAAATTGTGTCCAAAAAATGATTTAGCCTCTGCGTATAACAACTTACACGGACGTATGCCAGCGTATGAGGAACGTACATGACATATGCCTAGCATACCCCTACCGTATATCTGCGTATGGGAGTGTATGATCATACGCTGGCATACGCTGATGCCATACGCTGTAGTGTGACTTCACTTTAAAAAGAAAACATTTTCGTTAAAATGGACTCAAAGAGATCGATAAATGCAAAATTTACGTCATGTTTTAATTTGTTGTTATTAATGATGATAAAAGTTTCGTTTGTTTTTCATAGGTTTAAAAGCTATCCTCAGAAATGTCCTCAACATTGTAATAATTGTAACATAGGGACAGTTTTGTTCTTACCCAATTGTCAAGTCTGATTTTCTCTGCAGCTACTAACGATACATCAGAAACCATAAATAAAACTAATCTGTGTTTGTTTTCTTTGACAAGAAATAGGAATTTAACAGTTTTTGTTAGTCGAAAAGCACACTATTTTGTCCATTTCAAATCATGGACCGATGAAAATAACATCCTTAGAAAGTTTAGGCACCCAAAACTGCACTTTGACTCTGATTATTTTATCAGTCATTTTTCAACATAAAAACAAAATTAATATTTTTATAGCGTAAACCAATTTTCTTATATTCAAAAACATAACTGTAATATATATTTTTTAAAAGTCACAAACGTCGTGAAACATTGTGTATTTTATTAAACAAAATGTACTTAATATTTAATTCCAACAGTAATAAAGCATTTAAACAGATGTTTGTTTACTAACTATGACACCATGGTAACGGTTGCCTTCTTACACACGTGCACAATGATATCGCAATGAAATGCATTCATTAAGGCAAGATTTCGACAAGCAGTTTTAGTCGCATTTCTGAAAAAATATCTCAGATTTTAAACACGATACCCATTTTCCTGTGCGAGTGTGGTCACATTTTTGCGATTTTATCGTACTTATTCAAATCACTTCCGGTAAGGGGACTGCTTACTAGTGTCTGAGTAAAACATTTGTTAGTAATCAGTATTCTGACTGTTTTAGTTTTGTCAATGTCTTGCTATAGATCTACCTTTCTTTACATTGTTTGTTACCTGAAATCAAATGCATCAAAGGAAATGAAGTCATAAGAAGTGACATCATCAATGAGAAACGAACGCTTCCCAAAATTGATTTTTCATTGTCGGGAAATACATTTATGTTATGCATTAATAAATATGAAACATGCACATTTTTATGCAATTATTATTTTTTGTTTTTTTCTTCCCAAAATATCACTCCTTATATTTATACATTGCAGTAAAAAATCATAACTTTACATATCCTACTAACCCTACATTGTCAAATTGGGAGCATTTGTTTGATTGTAAATGAACATCCATGTATGTGACTACAGCTGTGTTATATCTAAGAAAAGTATTATCGGTTCCACATGTGGATTTCTTGTTTCATGCACCAATGAATCGATTAAATACATGAATAGCATAAATTCATAAAACAAAATAAATCGATATATTGATACTTTGGTTTCCTATAAGGATAGTTAGTATCATAACTGTTAACTTCGTTTTAAATAGTAATATACGTCACTATATTGATCCAATGATTCATATTTTCTGTTTACTATCGAAAATTTAGAATACGTATTATAATTTTATACATATTATGTAAAAATAAGTTTGATTCAGTAAAATAGAGATGGCTTGATTAAAATTTAAAATTTGAATTCAAATAATTGAACACAATTATATTTGACAATTTTTGCATAAATTATGGAGTATGATTCACGGATAATAAAACATATAAAATGTTAAATGTGTGAACAAATTTGTTCACACGATAATGACGTAGCTTCTTTCATGTCCTTTAACTAAACTGTCATTATCAAACTAATATGTTGTTTGCACATTTCACTCAGTTTGGACGAATACTAAAAGAAATAGTATTCTTGGTATATTCAGGCAAAACGCATTTTATTATAACAAGTTATCACAGTACGTGTCGCGATTATCACGATCTTTCACTAGGTTTATGTACTAGCGCCGTCATTTAATTAACTTTGTTTAGTTTGAGTGTATATACGCTGTTATGATTAGGCCAAAGCAAAAATATATGTCTGTTCCGGTGGCATGCTTAAAAGGTACATGTATGGTAGGTAGGTCGGTGTTGATTGTTTTACGACCATAATTTCACCTTTTTATTAGACTTCTTATCT
>Ga0224511_10002837_pt1 | contig 12012 bp, 6 predicted proteins | sample SF_May12_sed_USG_2_FD_169988 | JGI IMG/M metagenome (GOLD analysis project Ga0224511, IMG submission 169988) | Sediment microbial communities from San Francisco Bay, California, United States - SF_May12_sed_USGS_8_1 | ecosystem: Environmental > Aquatic > Marine > Sediment | place: USA... | reverse complement strand
GGTACCCTGCAGTCCAGCAACGACTACCAATTCGGAGCAGCGAGTTTTCATCGAGGCTGACACCACCGAGTCCAACATCCGCAAATCTGGGTAAGTGTGGACAGTTATCCTCCCCTATAGGATAACTCTATCTTGGACAATGGAGAAAACTATCCCTTGTTGGCATAGGCCCAGATGGATAAAGCTCTGGGTCTGCAGGAAAACATCCTGGTTCATTGTCCAGTTGTGGTGGTACTTTATCATTCGCCATCCCCAGATTTAGGTCAAGGTGGAGGCCCTTAATTTAATGAGTGTTTCCATTACGATGGTCTTGTTGTACATGGATGGCATCACCATAGCCAATGGTTTATTTTCAGGATAGTTCATGGTTCGCATAATACATTGGCACTCTATAGGTGTGCTTCCTTCATTGTCGCAATCTGAATCAGTTAAGGGAACAAGTGCAAAGTGGTGCACAGACTTGGAATCGAACTCGGGACACCGAGTCCTAAGCCGATTACGCTACCCGCTAAACCACCGCTTCTACTTTGTCTAATTAGGCATTTGCTCGAGATGATTCCTACGGGTTTGCTTTCAGTAGCAGATTCTGAGAGTGAATCTGATGAAGACCAGACTCCGTCTCATCCAAATAAGTTTCCTGTCGCGATCGAAGAACATCACCATAAAGACTGTGCTTATATTCGACAGAAAACCAGGTACAAATCACCGCTGAGAGCAGCTAAGGCATTTCATGCTAATTTCCAAGTAGTCATGCATAAAAATAATAGGGGACACATGGGTCAAATCGAAATCTGCCATTGGCTTGCATGGGCTACCCAGGCGAAGGGGGATAACTCTATGTATTCAACGGACACACAGAGGTCCCAAAGGTCAATATGTTCATCAGGAATGCCCAAGATGCAACCTCTCCATCAGGGAGTTATCCTTTATATTCTTAGTTACCCTTCAAGTCAAATCAAAATAACGCATGATGCTGTATTCAAAGAATTTTGAGATTGACCCCCCAAGTATATAAAGAACCATTTTCGTTCCACCAAATCTATATAATATCATCTACTGCGCATGATGCGTGCTTGGATAACTCCATGATGAGCAGTTGAAAAGTAATCGTCGAGATTAGATATTACAATACGCGTGTGATATTTCCAGATCAGGTCAAAAGATGAAAGTAACAAAGACAGAAGAATTTAATGGTATGACTGGACAGATTGAAGTGGTGGAGAGAGCAAGACAGTACTATCAGAAAGACCTTGTCAGGTACAGTCTATTCGCTCCCATGTAGTAACTTTGTTGTGCTTTCTGGCATGAAACTGAAAGGCTCCATCCTTGGAATCTTCATGTCCTGAAGACCTGGTCACCTTACTTCTTTTTCTAAAAACTTGTGATCTCTGGTAGTATTACCTTGACAGCTGCAACCTACTCGCTGTTTTAACACCATCGTAGCCTGACGTATGCACTGCTACAAAACCGACCTATCGAACCGACGCAATTCCCTGTAATTTCCAACATGGGAATCCCAAGCTTGCTACTACAGTCATTATGCCCTAATTAAAGAGGAAAGCATGTATGCAGAAGATATCAATGAGCCTATTCAGGTATTGGTTTTGTAAAGCTGTATAGAGGAGATCTGACTCACTGGCTGGACAGGTATTGATCACAGTGTAAGTGTAACCACTTTCCCCGAGATAGCTGACGACTCTATATGTCAGGATGCCAGAAAGCGTAGTCAGACCAAGGGAACGCATTAATGGTATGGGCCACAGTTTCGTAACAGGTAGGTAGGACCAAATAACATATAAATCGAGATGTAGATCAGTTTATTTCGTATCAAGAACTTGACACTTTTTGTAAACTTAATTTACAGATTATGCTGCTGTGGCAAATATGCTGACATGTCCCCTTTGTTGAACTCTGGGAGATCGAATGATGCTACGGGTTATGAAATTCACTATAGCAGAAAGTGCAGGTGGAAAGCTTATCAGGATTTTAAAACTGGTCAGAGAGTTCTCATCAGACTGTGTAAATGTTACAAACCATCATGAATATTTTATTTATAATGCTGTGTAACCCCTATCAATCTATAGCATGTTTGCATCTTAGGTACTATTCACATCCAAGTTTATCATGCATCAAACACGCAATATATTTAGCAACATACATAGGTGTTTATCCACTTATTTTTGTCCCTAGCTGCTTCCTTACAGTGGACAAGATAAAGATAAATAAAAACTTTTGTAACTATAATATATCAACTAGATCGCTTTCAGTATCAGGAGTCTTCTGCTAGTTCCTAATACGATGCTGGTAATAAGTAGTTGAAGTGACTACCTCTAGCATTTCGAGCAATCAGATAAAAATTCTAAAATTGACTGTTTTTTACTATCTCTTAGAGAAATATATGCTCTTTCACATGAGCCATGTTGGCTTCTGTCAGATCATGAGAAAATGCATATATCAAGCTCTACCTGGCCCAAATAAAACCTAAAATGATTAATACTATAAGGAAAACTAGCATTAATAAACATTGGCCAGCTATTGTATGGCAATAGACATTAGGACACAATTGGTAGTTCAGTTGGTCTGCATACAGAAGATCGCATATTCTACGGGATGGCAGGTTGGCTTATAGCCAGTCATGGGGCTCTGCTTCTAACCAAAGAACTATGCGACAGCCAAGATAAACACAAGTGGAGACCACAGTGTATATGTGTTACATAACAGGTCATTGTTTCTGCTTCACCACACCTTATTTGTGGGAACAGGAGAGACAGACTAACACTAGACATGAATGCACACTCATTGACTGATAGGGATTCTTCTTCGGGTAAGAATAACTCTTTTTATCCTGCATCAATTGTGAGCCCAAGACCTTATAGGTTAGGTTCATGTTCTTCTTTCGTGCGCGACCAGCGTCGGGTGTATGCAGAAACTTGCCAATGGAGTCCTTTGATTCAGTATTTTCCAGGGTGCGTCATTAGGAGACTTTCCGCTTGCCCTTGCCAGCTTTATAGAGAAAGTAACAGCTTCGACCGCTGCGGAGCGGGCGCCCATTTGCCATAGGGAGGCCATGTCCCCGCGCAGATCATACTCTCCTTCCAGCATCTACTCACTCGTACGTTTGCTAGTGCACTGACAGTCGGTCAGTTCCGATATGATATTTTCTCTATTGCAGATCCACTTTTTGATAATAATTGATGGCGTTTGATTCATGAATATAATAGAAAGTGCCACTCTTTATTGATAGATGGAGAAAATGACTTTAAACCTTTGTCACGCCAGGCAACACCCAAATGTAAAGCATTTACCAAGTCAAGAAACGAAGAGGCCTCTCTCAAACGAAGTGCGAGTACAAAGGTCACTCGCAGAGAGAGACAAACCAATGGTCAGTTTATACAACACACATTGCGCGCTGCTATGTACCAAAGCCATAGAGTTATAGCTCCATGACGGAAGCTGGCTATAGCCTGACCGTTATCTACTCCAAAAACAACAGTTTCGCTAACTATGGAACAGTGGAATTCTTTTTATACGCGACTACAGATGCATATCGCCTGTTATATTTCTTTGATAAGCATCAATTATTCTATTGTTGATCAGGCCTGTATCATTCTTGTTTGTTGACAACATTGCTGTGCATATTAGGAGTGCTGCCACCTCTGAAGACAGTCTTGGGAAAGCGCGAATCCCTTCCACAAGTGCTGCCGGATATCAATTTGGAAAGAAACCTCACCGCATCACCACAACGGCTCATACGAGGAGGCTCACTAAAACAGAGGTATATACAGACAATTTTTCAATCCTCTCCCATCTCACCACTTCTGGCCCATCTACATGTATTAGAAAAATCAGGATTATTTTTTTGAGCGCGCATCTGTCTATGTATATCCGCATATGGCTACAATGTAATGATGGATGATACAAGGCGCTTGTATCACCAGCATATTTCACTTGTCAGTTATCAGTCTGCTTAATAACCGCTTCGACTCCTTCAATAGAAGATCATCACACTTTCAGCAGGGTGTGCGTGCTGCGTGGGTGGTGCTGCGTGGGTGGCCCGCGTGCGTGGGTGGCCCGCGTGCGTGTGTGCCGAGAGGTGCACCTCAGCTCATAAATTTAAAGGAGTCATGAAAATTATGCCATCCACTTGTTTCCATATGCAAGATGGGCCACTGTGTGTCCCAGCTGAGCCTGCTTTAGAATCCAAATACAACCCAAATGAAAGAACAGAGACTTGAACCCGGAACCTCATGTTTTAACCTCAATATGCCCTCCACCAAGCAGCTCCTTGATCCTTCTGTCAAGTTTCACCACGTTTTCTAGAAACACTAAAAATATTCTGGCACCTCGGCTTTCACACCTCTCCTCGTCACCAGGAAGTTCAACGGAAAACCTCCGAAGTAAGGTTCTGTTTTCACCCAAGCTCAACTCACCAAGCAGTCTACCTAATGATTCTATTAATTCTCGCCAAACCTTCAGGTAAACTAACAAATCGCTCATGGTTTTTCGGGTCATGCATAAAGCCTCATTTTTTGATAATAAAAAAGTATAGCGGGCAGGATCGTAGGACCCGGGGCTTAAGCCCTGGGCGTGCTGGGATCCAGCAATAGTTATGAACTCCTCCACATAATTCCCAGCCCTTACCAGTCGAGAGCCAGCTTCAGGCTTAGGAAGCCCGCTCTGAAAAATAGAATAGGAAATAATAGGATGGTCAGACTGTCAGTTGTGAAACACTGAGTGTTTCGCAAAAACCTGATATTTAAGTAAAGAGTATTAAAACCCTTTGGTAACAGTTAGGTCACACCAAAATGGAGTGTCCCATTTCTCAAATTATAATATAAACAGGATAGCAGGATAGCTCAGTGTTGGAGCGCTGGGCTCCCTGCCATGGGAACCGGGGTTTGAATCCTAGTTACCAATTGTTCTCGTTGTGAGAATGAGCTCCTCACAACTCTTCCTCCTGCAAATCTAACAAGCCTTAGCCTCAATCGAGTAGAACAAAATTAAAAACCATAAGGTTATGCGCGGTTTCTGCTGACTGTGACATAGATTTTTCACACGTAATGCAATCTGCCATTGGTCATGTTATTTGCTGTAGCTTTTGGGATGACATGATGAGAGCAGGAGGAACACCTACCCCATTCAGTGAATCCTGGGATGAGAGTCGAAGCTTTCGTGGCGCTCTCAGCAACTCAATTCGATTGGACGCTTCCCGTGGTCACGGAGAAATCAGATCTTCTACAGCCGAAACAACTCCTCAGTGGCTTCTCGACCTGAAAGGTTTGTGTCCCTGAAATACTCCTCCCCTGCAGTACCCCAAAATACCCATTACACATATGGCTTTCACAACGGTGACCCATAATCGATGGTAAGATAAGACCAGTTCTATCATCTTGTCTTACACGGATGGCTTGTTTTCAGCATGGGCCATGGGTTGCCACATGGAGTAACAGCTCTATAGGTGGCTTCATTTAATATTGAATATTGAATTCAATGAGGAAGTAAGCACAAAGTGACACCCAAACATGATTTAAAACCGGGTCCAGAGTCGAATGCGTTATACACTAGTCCACTGGTTCTCCCTTGTGACCACGGGCTTGGCGCTTTATACCACTGAGATATCATGCTATTCCTTTATTGTTACAGGGGCGTCCAAATGTGCTAGCTAATAACTCCTCTTTGTTATAGGGAAAAAGCATGTGTCAACAGAAGAAGTTGAGAAACTCGCTGCTTTACTAAACTCGTGTAAGACCACCACACCGATCAATACATTGCAAGAAAGCCCGACTAACAAAGAGCCACCATCATACATGAAAACAACTGAATCACATCAATGGAAGCGACGGCGAAACCCGTCATTTAGTAAAGAGTAAACTCTATGAATTGTAGGTGAATGAGTCAACTATCAGTCACTACTATTAATAATAATGTACCACATGTTGGAAGAACTGTTTGCCATGGCAATTTTGTAACAAAGGGTTTTTGGCTTAGAAAGTGTGTCATACCACTTTTCAACCATTTCTGTTGTAGGTTTCGCCGTGCTCTAAATTTTTTCCACTACAAATTTTATTTATGCCAACCAAATACATAAAATAATGCAAAAATCACTATGGTGAGCCATGGTTATAATACATGACTTGTGCGCATTGAGCCATTGGATTCGAATCCCAGCAAATTCACTCCCTAGCTGTTAACCAGGTTCTAAAATCATGATCCTGTGTAGGAAATAAAAATGCGAAATATTCATGTATATGTAACTAGGTCAAAAAAACCAAAAGACCTATGGCCCGACAAGGCAGCATTTGTGCAATGTATATGGCGATGAAATGAGCATGGTCTGAAGGAAACAGAAGGTACTGACAAGGAACTAATAGACCAGGCTCACTTCGGTAAGGCCATGCTGAATCTAAGCACAGTGAAGCGGTAGTTATCAAAACCACCCTGTCTAACCCCCTTGGAACACCCGCCTGAAAGTGCGTAACATTACATTCATTCAATTAGTTGTCCACACATGTAAAGATTTACGCGCTAAGTTACGTAAATAGTCTAGCCTAATTAACTCGCGTATCTTCGTGATTTGCACTGTATACAGATCGAAAATGAGTAATCAACTGATAAACTATTTATGTTTGTTTATTTTGCTGACGACCTTTTGACCTTCGGCAGATTCCTCTTGAGTTGTTCTCTGTGACTCCAATCGGTAGGTCGGTGAACGTTCAAGTTTCTGCTGGTCAGCCTTCGTACAGCGATACCTTTCATCTAGTTGATTCCCATTCGTAGCTTTTTCCTCGGAGTAAGTATACAATACAGTGACCAGGGCATTAGATCTTTGACGGCAGTAACTGCTTTAACTCACTCAGTCACTGTGCTATCCACTGTGTATCACTGCGTACTGCTAATGGGACTGACTGTCAACTGCTGACTCACTAACTGTCAGTCAGTGGATCAGCAATTGAGTTGACAGTGACTGTACAGTTGACTGTTAGTCTGTGGCGGTACAAATCGGTTGCAACACTTGTGGCGTTTACGCAGGAATGGATTTATCAATCAAATTCCCCTCGTATTTCATTCTTGTTTATGTCATCAAACATACATTCCAATTGCTACAAGATAAGACCTGGATGAGAGAGACAAATGGGAGAATCCATTGCGCACAGTCCCTCTTATTCATGGTATGTAGCGAAGGGAACACTACAGTGACTGCGAAACACTCCCGTTCTCATTTTACAATACTCAACATAAATCTGTTGGCCTTCCACTACTAGGATTACTACAATAATAAATGTAAAGACACGTCAGGTTTGTCGCTTTTAGTGTTTTATGATGAAGCAATGAGTTGTAAACTAGTCCGAAAATTGAATTGCTTCGCCCAACTTAGCGCATCCGGCCAGGCGAGCGTTTCTAATATAACCCATAATTACGTTGTATATAAATTGATTACTCTAGTTTGGGTCTACCCGGCTTTCGCTCACATAACTTGGTACAGAATGCAGTTATCCGGAGGCGCCTAATTATAGGTTAGGTGAAGAGTCTAGTCTGTTATATGGGAGCTAATACCATAATCAGTACCTTTCTGCCAGCTGCATCTAGCCAATCCCACCAGCTGTATTCACTAGTAGTCTACAGGCTCAATCAATGGCATTTAGGACAAGTGTGAGGGTTTGTCAGATCATTGCAATTTTATTCACAATAGGATTCATTCGAATGTTATCAACCTGTGGAATTGTCTGCAAGATCCAGCTGGGCTTTGTCGTTAGAAATCAGAATGAAAACAAGCATTTAATAGGGTAGTCATTATCGAGGATATCCACCTTAGCTCATAAGTTTTCCATCATATCTATCATGCAATCAGTCTATTGCAAACTTCACCAGCTGCAAAATGACAGCTCCCACAATAAAACTATGTGGTTTTACTAGACACAATTATAATATGAATGATGTGAGTGAGTGCAGAGTTTGCTCGGTGTTATTGGTGTATGCTTCACCATAATATCGCAAACGTCCCTATAGCATTGAGTAATTATTACATGCGGAAAAAATTATTTGATTGGGATGTGTACTAGCCGTGGGTGCATGTCCGCATTATTTATATGTGTATTTGTTAATCTAATCTAGTATCAGCGTATCCGTCTTAAATTCTAGTCATTTAGCTGAGGATACCACCTCGTTGTGCATTTATCTGCTCAAATCGTTGGGTCAGGAATTGTCCTCTCTTAGTCTTGCTTTAGTGAGCCTTACTTCTAGCCATCTCAAATGCCATTGTAACACTAGTCTGTAATGAGCATTGACAACAGTGCGAAAGGCTGCATCACAGACCAACCATACTTTATCGATCTGGTAGACTATTGATTGACTGTTCTGCTTGGATCCGCCATATATGGATAATTAGAGCGGCTAGTGACAGCAGGCTTACATCGAGCTCATTATTCTTACAGTTTTTCGGAATCTGGTTTCGTTGGATTATTATAGAGATTATCCTAAAACAAACACATCAGCCACACAGGTAAGACACCTAGTACACAGCGTGTTATCGATAGTCCTTCCCAGTAAGTCTCGTTACTCAGTGCTCGCGCGGTGCCTGATGGAATAGCTGTGAGAATGCTTTTATCCTAGTTTCTTCTCTATTGAATACAGGTGGTGAGTTCCATGGGTTTCTATGCAACTTTGAGAATGCTTACATATAACTATGACAGCCACTTGTGCAGGATATAATATAGCTGTAAATTTATTTTATACTGATGTTAGATGCAATTTAACGTAAACTTCTGCAGCCTGATCACATCCACTAGTTTCATACATTCTTTGGTATGTGTTCCGACGTGAGTGAGGATTTTGCAGCTGGAGTAAGTGTAGTCCACAGAGCGGGTAGATCCCATATGCACGGGTAGCAGTCAAGATCTATTACTATCATACATGTTGCATTGATTTACTAACAGGTCAAGATATTGTGCCTAGCAAAGCGGCTTGATATAATTATGGAAACAGAACGCTCCTCGTTAGCTCAGCTGTGAGCCCGGTGCATCCTGATAAAGGTGCCGCTCTTGGCGAGGATTGCCATTGTATTGCGTAGTCCCATTACCACACCTCGTATGACTTACCACACCTCGCAGTGTGGGCGTTAGGTGTGATTGGAAAGTGACATTCCAGTACCAATCAGGGAAGATTGCCTTACAGCTGAAACAAGTCGCACAAACCGGGGAAATCGCTGCAGTGATTGAGTTATTGATTATATGTGTTCGTTCGTACTGTTTAATTTAGCGGCAAGCTGACGGAATCATTAGCTGACCTTTTACCAGACTTTACATGCACCATTTTTGCCAGGATGAGCATTGAGATGATAATCAGCATGATTCCAGCCGTCAGTGCCCAGTTCAGCTTCGCTGCCATTCCGTAAACTCTTGTTTTGTAGGTCATGTCCGAGGATACCCCTCCCATAGTGGGTGGGGGACGTTACGACTTTGAGGATGGGGGTACTTACTGCGGTGGATGGGAAGATGGCAAGGCCCACGGACACGGTGTATGCACCGGGCCTAAAGGTCAGGGCGAATACTGCGGACAATGGGCGTATGGCTTCGAAGCGTGCGGCGTCTATACTTGGCCTAGTGGAAATAACTATCAAGGACAGTGGATGCAGGGAAAGAGGCACGGGCTGGGAGTAGAAAGAAAGGATAAGTGGATTTACAAAGGGGAGTGGACCCAGGGATTTAAGGGTCGATACGGTATAAGACTCAGTGTAAGCAGTGGCGCTAGATATGAAGGAACCTGGACTACTGGCCTACAGGACGGTTATGGCTGCGAGACATATGCTGATGGAGGTTAGTAAGCATTGCGATGCCATTTGAAACCAGACCCTAGGTTTGTCAATACTAGTCACAATATTGATCTGTCGAGTCAGTATCATCTCGTGCGGTGTTTTCTAGAGCCTCTGGTTAAATTTGACATGGTGCATCATTTTATACGAGACTGTTATGCCGCTAGTCTTATGAATTAGCTTCATCCATTGTTGGATTATTTTTCCTATTGCATTCGCAAACTGAAAACTGACGTCACATAAACTGCTGCAATGGAAACATTGTATATAAACTATAATAATCCTTCTGTAGCAATGCACTTCGTCTGTATAAAGGTCCCGTTTTCTAACACCGGGCTATCAGTGACACAAAATCCAACCACAATTACTTGTACCTGAATTACAAAGTCAGATGAATTAACAGAACTTACGGGTCTTTGAGTATAGCCTAGAGAGTAGTGATTTGACCTTTCCTTAATGTTTCTCTGGCCTTGTTAAGTATTTTGGTACTCAAGGGGATGCTATAATGTCAGAGCTGCTGAAAGTGCTGTGAATCGATATCAGGATTAAGTCATGCCACCCGGACCAACACAATACCACACTATTTGCTCCATGTTTCCTTCCATTCTCACCCTGTCGCTCATTGGTTAGTTCTGGTCCCCAGTCACATTCTAGCCGATATTAGTTGGCTTCGTATAAGGCATCAAAGTCATTGTATAGTGTGAACACAGCTTAATCCCGAGTCGATGAAAGCTAGCTGTACTTATATTTGTCTAGTTCTTGAGAGCGGCTATATGAAAGTATACCAACACTAAATGTAAGCATGGATTATCCGTGAAAGGATTGTCTTACACGCATTGCCCGAGTAGACCGCTAGGCAGAGTTCATCTTTCGTGCACATATAGTCATAATAGAGTGGAAGGGAGGAATCCAGCAAGGCCTATAGCTACTAAGCCTTGCTAGCAACTTGAGCGGCTACACCATGAATACATGTACAAAACTGCGTAGGGGTGAACATGTCTGTATGATACATGTACCATAGAGCAAGCCTTTTGACTCTGGAACATATCTGGTTTGTATGGGTATACTCATGATAGCCTTAAACATTATGGGGTTAGGATATTCATTAGGGCAGTCCAGTTAAAACAGATGGGTGTTAACAAATTCCAGCTACCTGGCATTATGCAGTGATGTTCGTGACCAAACCATTCAGAATCAAACCAGGCTGTGTATACATACTAGAGACTACCCTAGTCTTAGTCACGCATGTCAAATGCATAATTTGATCGAGGAAGGGCTATGAAACGGTTCTCAAGGAGTGTGAGAGCTGCCTATGACGTGATAGTGGGTACTTAACATCAACTCACTCGCTCATAGAAAGAAATGGTAGGAAATTGTCTACTGCTAATCTGTACTTATAGACCATTAGCGCTCCAGAGAAATACCAGTTGTAGAGTGGAATAGGTATCACCATGAACCTACTAAAACATAAGGCAGGGAGATATCATTATCCAACTTGGTTACATGATTGCTGTCCACCATCATGTAATGAGGGGTGTTGCGCTGGTGGTTTGTCAGCGTGGTATGTGACCCTGCTTGAGGAATAGATGCAACTGGTTGCCCATTCTCAGATTATATTCGGAAATATGTGAATATAATTGTATGGTGAAATCCTTCAGCCAATACTAAAGCAATATGCCATCAAGCTGAGCTGCGCCTGTCTAATTAGTGAAGGGATTTCTAGCAATGCCAGCCTCCCAACTGCAAGTTACTAGTAACTAGTGGTCTGATTGACTATCAATGACTGTGTATGTTATAGGCACGTATCAGGGTCAATGGCTGAGGGGATGCAGGCATGGATATGGATGTCGTCAGAGTGTTCCCTATGGCCTGGCAGCTCACTATAGAGCGCAGACGCTTCGTTCCTCCCTTACCTCCTTGCGTAGTGAAGATGAAGACGATCGGGTATGTGTTTTACCCTGACCTGTTAACATTGTGAGCATAAAGATTGAGATATTGATTCTCATACATGAGACTGGTTCATGCATTTTTTCCGCTGCATTCGTGGATCCGCTGCGTGGGTAATGCAAAAGTATTCACTATAGAAATCTTCCTCTCCCAAAACGAAAGCCTAACCACTGGTGGCATGGTTTGGCCTACTATCTGCAGCCCCATTCCTAGCAACCAATCAACTAACAAACAACAAGTAAGTGTGTCGTCGCTGG
>Ga0224511_10002836_pt1 | contig 12012 bp, 12 predicted proteins | sample SF_May12_sed_USG_2_FD_169988 | JGI IMG/M metagenome (GOLD analysis project Ga0224511, IMG submission 169988) | Sediment microbial communities from San Francisco Bay, California, United States - SF_May12_sed_USGS_8_1 | ecosystem: Environmental > Aquatic > Marine > Sediment | place: USA... | reverse complement strand
CTTACCGGTATTTTGGTCACGACGAATACAGGCCCACGTGTTTTACGCATGTATAATGGATAACATTTACGTTTTAAAACAATATACCCATTAGTTTTCGAAAGGTATTGTCTCAATTACTTAGCATGATAAATAAGTAACAAAACAAACATACATAAAGCACATGAATACTTAAATACATGTTGTAACGTACAGAAAATGTCCAGCACATATGCCGTAAAACAGTTACAAATGTCACGTTACTATAATAGGCAAACGACGTTTTTAAGGGTTAAACCGTAAAATCATTTAACGTGTTGACGGTTATATTATAAGTTATTGTATTTTTAGGAGGTTTTTAACCACATTCTTATTACAATTTTGTGTAAAATTAAATATCGAGCGAAGCGAGCGAAAACATGAGGAAATATAGCAGTTTGCGCATAAAATCATAGGTCCGTGGCCCCTCGACCCGCTAGTGATTTGTCACGCTAAAATTAACTCAAATTGCATTCATCAAAGGCAAAGAAAAAAATGTTTGGGCGTGGAAAACTCCGTCATTTCTGTATATCAACGACTAGCCAAATTATTGGGGCGGCGGTCGCCGCCCCTGCCGCCCCGTTATCTACGCCCCTGGACCATTGACTATATTAAGAAATACATGTTTAGTTCTACTTGTTAACATTGCTCTGTTGTAATAAAAAACGATGAAACACAATTTTAAACACGAGCACTGACTTTGAGACAGTTTCTTTAATATCAGAACGATGCGAACAATTCCAATGTTGTACACCGCCAGCTTTATCAGTAATTACTTTATTACTAGTATCCACAATGAACACAGTATTTCCATATATATTGAGTGATGTGTCTTTTAGTACATAATAATCCAATTTTTTTAACCAGGTACGTGTTATGACTATCTTTTAAAAATGTTATGACGTGATGGCGTGAAAATTGCCGACCGGCGTCCACTATGGAAATAGAAGACCTAGTGTCCACTTACCTGGCGCTGCCCAGCCGCGAGATCCTCGTGCCGTCCTTGAGGAACTGAAAAGCCGGTGTGGCGCCAGAACCCGTGCAGAACGCGCTGCACGACACCTGCACGTGACAAAACACACGTGTGGAAATCATAACTGATACCATGCGACGAGGTTTGGCAGACAAAACGAGGGAGGTTTTGGAAGATTTCGTTACGTCTTTTACAAAGACATCAGACACCTGTGGGTGTAAATCTAGATCTTGAATCTCTTACTCACGTGGCAACTCTCAACATCCCTCCCCAAACTTAAGAAAGAAACAAATATACTATCATATAAATTTATTTGCATTTTAATACTGAATCAAAACACAAACTAGTGAAATAGAAACATAGATATGTTGTAGTATTTTTATTTTATTTCAAGAAGACCTAAAAGCCAGGCAAAAATCCAACGCAAACACTTAATAGATGGACTATATTTAACCTACTATGTGAGGAAAAAGCAAACTTGTTTTCTGTTCACGGTACCTGTGTAAGTTCACCAAAGAAAGCCCTGACGTAGCCCCCGTCTTCAATCTCATAACCGTACCTGTGTTAGTTCACCAAAGAAAGCCCTGACGTAGCCCCCGTCTTCAATCTCATGACCGTACCTGTGTTAGTTCACCAAAGAAAGCCCTGACGTAGCCTCCGTCTTCAATCTCATGACCGCCTGTCCGCAACGTCACCGCACAGTCATCGTCAACGTCATCGTCGTCGTCAGTCTCCGGGGCAGCGTTCTCGATGTCAGCAATAACGACTTTGACGACATTTTTATCAAAGACGATGTCTTCTACACTTTTCTCGGCGAATGGCTCCTCCGTCGTGGTCGTGTAATACGCTTTAAAAATTATATCACAAAGTGTGATTTGATCAATAAGACTAGTGTTTGGTCGGTCAATTTGACACCAGTAACTCATTACATAAGGTTTAATATTTAACAGAGCGTATGTTTTATTTTTTAATGCCCTTACAACTTTTATATGAAACAGAAAACAATACAAAAACATATCATTTATTGTTTTACAGTGTACTTGGTAAGTACTGTTAATGAACACGTTTTAACATTTTACAACGAGCAATATACTAACCAAATGCTACTCCAGTAAGAGCCAGGAAACAAACAACGCGCACTGCCACAGCCATGATATCGACTTGTAGAAAACAGAAATATTTTGCGTTTAAATACAGAAAGCAATCTTAGTTTATGTTAAACAGAAAACTCGCCACTCCATTGCATCTTAAAGGTATCCGGTTGTGATCTCAAAACACATAATGAAAACACTTAGCTGGCACTTAGACACTTAACGAAGTGTCCCCACACTTGGTCTGACGCCTTGTTGTGCCAACGTAACCCTCAGCTAGTTAACCAATAGCATGTCATTATTTCAGACTCAATTTATCCTCAAGGACAAATGACTTTCTTTAGTTTTCTTCGAACGAGGAAGAAAAATGATGGCACACAAACAGGTCATTTGACTAACACTGTTGTCGTGAACAATAATCGGTGGACTTTGACCATTTGCGTAGCGACTTTGTTAAATAGGACATTCTGTTGTGATGTGCGACATGCTGATTTGAGGATTTTTTTCTAAATCTTTGTTGGGATTTTGCGATGTTAAATGACCCATTTGCCATGCCGTCTTGAGATCGTTTAGGTTTTGCTTTGTACTGAAATGTAATTAGATAATCGGAAACCTTCCTTTTAGTTAGAAGAAAATTACAGATGAAAATACACTAGAATATAATCTTATACTCAGTAGATGTACATGTAAATGTAAATGTGAGAAAATGTTGCATGGCTGGGCATAGTTATAGCAAGTATTTAAAGTGATTATTTTTCTTAAAGACAAACCGGAACAACAACAACAACAACAACAACAACAACAACAACAATAACAGCAACAACATCAACAATAATAATAACAATATCAAATAATAATATTTAAAAAAATATAATAAAAATAACAATAACAATAACAATAATAATAATAATAATAATAATAATAATAATAATAATAATAATAATAATTATTATTATAATTATAATAATATTAATAATAATGGTAAATCACCAGTAGTAGATGATGATAATGATGATGATAATAATGATGATGATAATGATGATGATAATGATGATGATAATGATGATGATAATGATGATGATAATGATGATAATAATGATGATGATGATGATGATGATGATGATGATGATGATGATGATGATGATGATGATGATGATGATGATGATCATAAATATGTTTATGCAATTGTTAGCATGTAAAATTAGCTGAAAAATATTGACACAACATAATATACCTACGGCTTCGGGCTAATACGACTGCCCTCGGACAAATAATATTTAGTGCCAATATCAAATCTCTTATTTAATAACATAAACCCACCCATAAAAAAGAGTAGAGTCTTTTATATTTATATTTTCTTGTTATTTGTTGTATTCAAGAATAACACATCAAGACTATTATACTTATAGATTTTTTCACTACACCATTCAGGTGGGTTTGAATATATGTATGAGTTTGCGGTTAAAGGGGAAGTAACCATGCCTATCAAAACCAAGTTGTTGCTCAATTATCAATATCAGAGTAAAAATGGTGAAAAAAATTGTACAAAACACTATCTTCAGGTTGCCTCCATCAGGAAAATCGCAGTATTTGCTAATAAAATCAGCAGTTAGCGAAAAATAACTTTTTGAAAAGATGACACATATATAAAAAGCCACAAATTATACCCCTTTGCATTGAAATTAGAACAAACTTTGTATGTAATATATACCTTAACCCTTATATACATGTATGTATCCTAATTTCGATTTTAAATCATTGGTGTTCCAGCATATGCATAAACATAAATTTAATGGAAAACATTCATGTGTTAGAGTTAGGCACATAGAGTTAAAATGGTTCCAATGCAAATGCAATTTGAAATTACTACACTCGCAGTTAAGAAACACACACCTACATTTTTGTCTTTGTAAATGAAACTACTGTAGATGTTAAATAAAGGTTATTTTAACAAAATACCCTATATATTGGTTATCTGTTTATTTAATTCTACAACAATTTGATATGAACCAACTTAGCAAACGAAAATTCATCCACAATTGTAACCCATTTTTGTTATTTCCGTTTTATCCCTACAGTACTATGATTGAAAGGCTATTTCATTTGCTACAATTAATTTTGAAATTCTTCTTTTTGTCATTTACATATACCGATATGATGTACTAGCAACTAACAGCACAAGCACTTTGAAATCAGTACTGCAAAGCATTTATACGAAATCCTACGTTTATTAAATGTATACTTTCTTTTTTGGGTAAGTATATAATAATGATGAGTTCTAATCTACATTGTTTACAATATTCATCTTTGAACATATCTGCAATATATATTATGCTTTAATTTTTGTATTTTGTTTGACAATTTTATATTGCAAACATGCCATCGTTCCCCTGTATTGTATTTTGCAAACTTTAAAGTATCAGATTACTAGGCGCAGTGATATGACGTCACATCCAACCTGACCACAAACAGCCCCAACCCGGATCCGCCTCTCACGATGGAGATTGGTAATCAGCTCATATCCGGTTCAGTGTTGTGTGCCACAATTAATTGTTCATGCATGCTGACACGTACATTACGTCAGGGAAAAAACCACATAAATACCAAATAACCATTGGTTTAAAAACTTCTACAACTAGCTTTCCCTTTCATCAGTTTAATTAATCATTGCTTTCATTCACATATTTCATCATTTCAATAGGAGATTAAGGAAGAGATACAAAGCTAAATGCCTTAAAGCAGCCCAAAATAGTCATTTTGTCATGTTGAAAAACTAAATAGCAATGATATTAACATGAAATAAGTAAAATATTGTCATGTTACATCAAAAGTACCATTCTTTATTAATAAAACATAAAATAAATTGTTTATTAACCATTTACTAGCCAAAATCAATGGATTTCAAGCGAAAATACAGAACTCAAAATTTAATAGGAACATATCTTTCACACTTAACCGTTTTCAACTCCATGCACCAACGGAGGTAATCTTAGAGTTAGAGTGAAACATCAATAGTTGGGCAAACAATAGTCTGGAAGATATTTATTGCATTTTAATTTGACGTGACATGGAAGTGTATAGTAAACGTATTGGTATTCTCTGAGAGGGAAAACATTGCTCTTTAATGTTCCATCGGGGCCGGCTTGGTACCTGTGAGCGGTTTGAAATATAGTATCTGCTGGACTACAGAGGCCTATCTGTCAAATGCGATGTCGAAACTATTCAAGGGTTATTTAGACTTTTAAACAGTTTCTTAAATTTCAAAATTTACAATTTCGTCCCGTTGTAATATGTTCCAATGGGATTAGCGTAATGACACGCGTCTTGCCAGCATGCGCCCTTGAACGCCACGGCGAAGTTGTACCCTGCTGGATCATTGTCCCGATCTTTAGTGGTGAACATTTGAGCATTGTGATAGGCTAGACTATCACGCAGTTGGTCGTTAACACAGAGCCATGAAGGCGGTGGTTTGCGCTGGCGTTATCAATGGAAAATACGTCATAGTAGGCGTCAACGGTGAAACATTGCCGATCACCAAACGTCTTGGTGCATAACCGCAGATACAAATATTAATCCTATAAAACGAATAAGAATTAACAATTTACTTAAAATCAAATATTCATTAAAAGGTAAAACGTGTTCGTAGTTAGGCATTAGGATGCAGTGTAATTGCAAAGTTTTTGAATTTATTAAATGGGACAAAAGTTAATTTAATATTTATAACATTGGGTACACACCGTTACTCTGGTGGCCAAGATTCAGCAGGTCGAGGCAGTCAGCACTGTATGGTGCACGGTGTGTCTTTGAAAAGGACCGTCTGTTAAAAACTGTAATTAATAACAAATAGGTCATTGTATCTTGGTCTTTAATAGATGCTAAAATGATACATGGTCCCATAAACATTTTTCACTATTTTGACGAATCTCACAAGTTACAATGACAATATGCACTCAACGCGAGATGGTTCCTGCAAAGGATACTGGCTTACTACCATATGCAAGTTGTGCTTCCTAATGATTTAATATAACTTTCTACAGCTGGTGTTAAGTGCTTGAGTGGCGGTTGTGAAATTTCACCCTTGTACAAAAACTTGGTTAAAAACTGCAGGTTAACATTGACATCTGCTGGTGTCCAATATCAACGCTATAGAGACATACTCATTCCTACTACATAGTAGGGCAGACGCTAGTTTCGACGGTACTAGTGTTTGCATTGGAACGCCAATGTCAGTTGGCACCGCCAGAACCATGTAAAACACGAAGTTTCTTAATCTGCCTTTCTTTTAATAATGTGCAAACTTAATGAGAAATAGTGAATTCAAACAGACGTTTCGAATGTTGTCTACTGGCAACAGGACGCCACGAAATAAACAAATGATATTCAATGGCAAAATAAAAAAGCAACATATTGAGACCTTCTGAATTATATATAAAGATGTTGAGAAATGTTTTTGCAGCCATCCATGCATAATACTTTGTTTCAGAGTGTGATTTCTCATAGGAAATGTGCCCGAAGCCACCAAACCCTTCTACCCGCTAGAAAAAGGAACCACAATCGAACTGTCAAATAAAACCCGTTACGTAAAAATTGCTATGAAAACCTTACATATAAAGAAACAGAAAGAAACAAACACAAAATAATACATACTAGTTTACATAATACGCATTTCTGAAAACTAAAATATTTTATACTATTTAGTCGTGATAAAACTTTGCTGATATGACATGGTAGCTAGTTGCCACTATCTTTCTTTCTTTTTGAAGGGACATACATATCTTTATCGATTCTTTCTTTTTGATAATATTGTGTGTATGATCATCGCAAGGCTATACAAAACACGTTTTATATCATACTGTCAGTGCAAACCGTGTAAACTGTGCAACATGTATAAACTTTGCATTGCATATCTTGATAAATATTGGTTAAACTAATGCACATTACGCCGGACCTCCCATTGCTAATTATTCATAACCCGTTCACCAATACAAGGATTAGCGTATACTTGGACAAACATAGACGAATGTCTTTGGACACAAAGGATTACTTTGTTAAACAAATTAGCCACTTGTCTAAGGGCGTGCTTATAGTAGCCTCAGCGTAATGTCAATTCTTCCACAGATCCGACTCTTGTGCGGCACCTCCTGTATAACAGAGCTCGTGCAATTCAGTCATACAATTTCTTAAATGTGGATCAATATACATTTAACGTTAACGTACTATTCACAAGCTGCTATTGTTTTACTGAGAAATGTAACCTCTAACCATGTCAACATATGGCATGACATTTGCCATTATATTTGAATAAGCTGTCTAAACCATTACCATTAGTTGAAACGATTGCATGCCAACATTCTAACGCACCCAAGCGTACGTCTGATTGTACAACTAGTTTAAAATCTAATTAGCAATTTGTCGCTGTCGTGTCGAATCCTCGTAACCTCACTTTTTATTTTTTTACAGGAGACATAAAAAACTGTTTATTATTTTTATTTGTTGATTGTGGTTACCATTTTACGAATCTTGTCAAAGAAGTTGCTAATGAATATAAATTATGGGGTACTTTTGAGGATAACAGTCAAATTCATGTCAAATTTGAACTTACGATATACGCGAAAATATGTCCCAAATACGAGGTTTTGCCCCATGTGTTTTAAAGGAAATGATAAAAATGCTTATTATGTAATGTATTTCAATCTTGATGTGTGAAAACATTCTTGGTACAAATAGAATATTGTTTAAACTGAAAAAGACCTTTTTACATGTAACAGTGTCCAGATTAAGTTTGCAAATCCAGATTATTTGCAAACTTAGTTTTTTTATTTATTAACGAATCATAATGAAATCTTGCATAATGGTAGTTGGCACTGAGTACATGAACAATAATGAAAAAAATATTTAAAAAATGATTTTGAAGTTCGTGAAATTTGATCATAAAGTCGCCTATTCCCATTGGGTCCCAATGGGAATTGGGGTCCCCCATTGAATTGGCCGTTCTCCCATGGGAGAATTTTCTATATGAATCAGGATGGGGATTTTTCCACATATTAAAAATTGTGCAAAATCATAGTCATATTTTATGGATGAATTGTCAAAAACGGGGATTTAAATCAATGGTAAACGAGGTTTTGACATCTGAATCATGCTTTTTTAACATGTTATGATTGGCTTAGGAGTACGCATTTTTGAAAGAATGCGCGCATTTGTTTACTGCTTTGTGTGCTATCAAAAAGTCATTTTCGCCAAATATTTAAGTTACGAGGTTTTGACACGACAGCGACGAATTGCTCCTGGATGCAGAAGGACAATCGCTTAAACTATTCCATGAACTTCAGCTTCATTGGTATATTCGTACAGAATTTTCACCATAGCATACCATTCAAATATAATTATTGTGATAACATTTCAAACATAATGATTGAACTGATAATCTTTTTAAGCTAGTACAATTTGACCAATCAGAATCTGATGGGGGCAATGAACCCCAGATAAGTTAATCCAACACAAGTTTGTATATATCACTGCCACAGTGTCAAACCTCCTACCTGGAGACAAACCTTCAACCTGGAGCAAATTGTCTATAATTGTGACATTACCATTAATTTCACCATTCATAGTTTAAACACACTTCTGGCGCCAAAGCATATAAATACCGTTACGACATCAGACCTGTACCAAAGCTACTGAGTTTCCGTTGACATTCCCTACTCACCATGAAAATTGCGTTGATCCTCGTCGGTGTGTGCGTGTTGGCGCTACTCGTGGATGCGGTGCAGGCCGACAACGACAACTGGCCATATGACAATCGTTTGGAAGATGGCGATGATGGTAGGAACACTTTTTTATAATCTATGGAAGCCATAACCAATGTTCTGCGAGAACAAAGAACGTTTTACCAAATACACGTAAAATGAAAACCATGCACGTGTTCAAACAATGCACATCGCTGTCTAATTATCTCTGTTTTTTTTCCATACAAAGGTGAGCTGAGCAGAGTCCGCAGGGATGCGTTGCTTTGGCCCAGAGACAATGGCGATGATGGTAGGATGTTTTTGTTATTTTAGAATATGTAAGCCCTTACCAATGAGTTCGAAATCAATACTCGTGGACTCGGTGCAGGCCGACAACGACTGGGATTGTAAGTACACCGTATAACCCCCATGAATGGGGTACATGATCTAAATTAAGTTAAATTTGGTGAGCACATTGCATACATTCCAATGCATGTTGTTCACTACTTCTGAGTGTGAAGGTCTTCCGTTTGCGTACTAGACACGAAGGTATCTATCATCATTATCGTCACATTTAATGATTGCTAACTGACAGCATCAAAATGTTAATTAAGTGTTGTTTCCATAGGTAAATTGTTTGCGAAAAAGACATAAAGGAGCAAAACAATTCAAAAGCATGTCTTTGTACGAAATCAAACGATATTTTCTTGTAGCGTAAGTCAAATTATTCGAGTAAATGGCTTTGATCTTAATATTATACATTGATAATGTTAAAATATAAAATTACTATGTTTGAAAACTAAAAATGTTTGAAGACTGCAAACAAAATGCTTTTTCATGGGACGATCGTTTGGACAATGGAGATGATGGTAGGAACACTATTTTATTATAAAATATGTTAGCCATAACTAATGTTCTGCGAAAACACAGAATTACATATACATATAATATTCAAACCATGTACGTGTGAAAATATTACACTGCTGTTTAATAACCTCTTGTTTCCATATAAAGGTGAACTGAGCAGAGTCCGCAGAGCGTACGTAAGAGGCGGCGGGGTCAGAGGGGTAAGAGTGACATTTTAACTGTGCTTTTCATTTGCTGAGTAGGACGTAACAATGTGAAAACTGTTGCAAATGCATAATATTTGTTTGGACATTCTTGGTACAACAACAATATGTGCAAGTAAATGACTACTCATTACAATGAAAATAGCTCTAGTGAAATAGAGAAATATATATTTGCATGTATTATACAGTATAAAAACGTAATTATTGATTGTTATTCAGGGTAGTCACACTCGCGTGTCTGGTAGCCGAACCACGGTCAGGGGAGGGCGTGTGGGAGGCGGACGTGTACGTGGATGGTAGACGCCTCGTGCTCGGACACTATCCAGTGGCTATATGATGATACCATTTACAATAAATGAAATAACAACTTATATTGGATGTCATTTGACAAAACAGTTTTCTTGTTATTCTGAAATTATAAATAAATAGAACAGAACGAGCTTTATTCAAGACGTGTACAAAGTATATAATTATTACATTGATGCATAATTACGAATATAGTACTGGCTTGTGATAGTTGCACAGCAAAAGTATAAAACATTATTACAAATACACATGTCAGATAAAGAAACCTGCATGAGAAATTACACAACAAGTTCATAAAATCTTTTAACATTAAGAATTGTATTTCTTATAGCAAGTTGAAAATTATCACCACCGTTTAACAGAAACTGACGTGCACATCAAAATGTAGAATGTGGCAGTTGGAAAAAAGGAGAGTTAGTGTAGAGTCAAGCGTTAACCTGTATATTCGCTCGTATCAACTTACACACGCACGTACACATACAAACTATTACACACACATACTCTATTGATAATACAAATAGTCAAAGGGCAAATAACTGAATGTAAACTTTATTAGACATCGGGGATATTTGTTTCTTTTTTCTGATTTAACATTAGAAATGTTGTCTATGAAACGAATGTCAAAAGTTTAAATTGGTTAGTTAATAAAATGCATCAGTGTAATAAATATTCGAGATCACGTGTGCGAACGCTAAATACAGCAACATTCTTAATAAGAGTGGAAGAGATGTTCAAAGAAAAAATGTTGTAACCAATGTGGACAAGTCAAGTTTATGGGCCCCTTGACAAAATAGCCCATCCAAAAACACACAGAACATCACAAAACACGAAGTATACATGAACACAACAAGCATTAAGAACTAACTTTTTTTAACCCAACTAGGTATGAGGTTACACTTTATTCATCAAAACACGTTTTTAAGCCAAAATATTGAACGTTTTCTGGGTAATATCTTTATTGTGACATCAAGTGTAATTATAGAATTAAATGACCCTAAAATTAATAAAAAAATAGAACTGTCCTTTCTGAAAACTGACCGCTAGTCATGCGTAATAAACTAAATAACATGTATTAAACTGATTTGGTGGCGTACAATAGCTTAGGAATTAGCCGCCTAATAATGCGTTGCCAATGTATTTCTTAAAGAACAACTGTGATCTAGCAGTTGCAGTTTCTTGTTCTTATTTTGGTAGGCGTATATTTTCCACAATAATTGTTATACTGCATAAATGCAAAAAAACTAACTTTGACTTACAATTATTCACCAATAAACAGCGTCGTCAGATATCTTTCGTCTGTGATATAATTCTATGTTGTAAATTGCTTCGTCTACGATTGACATTATTTCACGAGGTCTTCTAAATCATTAGGCGTTTGTTTTCACTAACACGACCGACCCTATTTTTTGTACCGACCTTAAACTTTTTGCATGTTAGTCGACGAATTTAGAGACAAAATATGATTTTCGGTACGAGGAAGGTACGTTTCACGCGCTAACATTTTTATTTTAAGTTTATACATTAATATGTTCTCATATTCCACGTGTACCATGGAAATCTTATCATAATGTCAACTTATCATAATGTCAACTTACCATTAGGGTGGCTCTTAAAATGGTGATTTTTCAAAAATGATAATTTTCTTAAGTCTCACCCCTCAAAATTGTTTCATTTGATGAAAAAACACTATGTGGAAAGTTTGAACAAATTCTTTTGATATTTAGGGATAGCTCATAAGCCTTGAAATTAACAAAAAATGTGAAAAATCAACAATTTGTCCAATATTTCCATCCATAATTTATTTTCTGCAGTAGAACAGGTCTTGT